>Ga0308160_10004469_pt1 | contig 14988 bp, 11 predicted proteins | sample PhyFR1_FD_201036 | JGI IMG/M metagenome (GOLD analysis project Ga0308160, IMG submission 201036) | Phyllosphere microbial communities from UC Gill Tract Community Farm, Albany, California, United States - DLSLF.R1 | ecosystem: Host-associated > Plants > Phyllosphere > Unclassified | place: USA...
AGTGCCACGGCAGAGGGATCCTGCGTCGCACCCAACTGGACCCCATCAACGTCAACCATGATGTAGGAATCGCCCTGCTTCAACAGCGCCACCGGAACACGCTCATTGATGTGCACCAACAGCCCCGACGGCGGCCGGGCCTCCATCGTTGCCGATCGGACCTGGACCAGGGGTTTGAGGAGCTCATTGATGTCCTGCTCAGTGACCTGCGGCAGCGGCTTGCCCTCGAGGCCGGACAACGCCTTCTGCACGGCGTCGGGCGTCAGCAGGGTGGTGCCGTCAACCGTGATGGTCCGTACTGCCAATACCGGCGAGAAGATGGCCCCGGCAATAAGCACGGCAATAAATGCGGTCACCACGGAAACCGTCCACCACACGATGCGGCGTTGGCGCCTGCGCTTGGGTTCGGGGAACGCAATGATGTTGTCCCCGGATGACGCAGCAGACTTGGTTGCCGTCGCGCCTGCCTTCCCGCCGGACTTCCCGGCAGGTTTTCCGGGGGCTTTGTCAGCAGTCTTCTCAGGCAACTTGCGACCGGCTTTATCTGCCGGTTTCACGTCAGGTTCAAGATCCCGTTGCGCACTGATGATGGCGCCGGAGTCATGGCCCCCGGGCTTGGCCGAACGGCCCGCCGCAGGTTCCGGTTGGCGGGCAGCCGGCTTGAACGTGGGCTTCCGGGTGCTAGCCACCCAACGCCTCCACAATGGCGGGACCATAGGCTGTAACGTCCCCGGCCCCCACCGTGATCACCACGTCGCCCTCCGTTGCAACCGCCGCAATGGCGTCCACGGCCTCGGCCCCGGTCACCAGGCGCCCATTCGACAGCCGGTCGGATATCAGCGAACTGGTCACGCCGGGAATCGGGTCCTCGCGCGCCGGATAAATATCCAGGACCAGCGCTGTATCTGCCGCCCCGAGTGCCGAGGCAAACTCCCCGGCGAATTCCCGCGTGCGCGAGAAGAGGTGCGGCTGGAAGAGAACGTGGACTTTGTGGCCGCCGGCTACCGAACGGGCAGCAGACAGGGCGGCACGGACTTCCGTGGGGTGGTGAGCGTAGTCGTCGTAGACCCGCACGCTCCTCCCCTGCCCCTTCAGCTCGAACCGGCGCGAGGCTCCAGTGAAGTGTCCCAGCGCTGCCGCGGCAGCCGCAGGGGCCACCCCCAGTTCAAGCGCCACGGCGAAGGCAGCCGCTGCGTTGAGCGCGTTGTGGCGTCCGGGTACCTGGAGTTCGAGGCGGTGAATGTCGTTGCCAAGACCCACCGACACTTCTCCGGGTCCACCATCGTGGAGCCTGATGTCGGCGTCGGGTGACGTTCCGTACGTCAAGACCCGGGTGCTTTCCTTGGCCGCTGTTCGTTCGGCGAGTGCCAGCGCTCCAGGGTCGTCGGCGCACGCCAGCAGTACGCCGTCGGCGGGCAGCAGCGCTGCGAACGCGTCGAAGGAAGCAAAGACAGCTTCGGGTGTGCCGTAGTGGTCCAAATGGTCCGCTTCGACATTCGTCACGACGGAGATGAGCGGCTGGTAGTTCAGGAATGAGCCGTCTGATTCGTCCGCCTCGGCCACGAAAATATCCGAGGAGCCATGCGCTGCATTGACCCCAAGCGCGGGAACGTTCGCCCCAATGGCGAAGGACGGGTCCAGGCCGGCCTCCTTGAGCAGGACTGCAACCATGGACGTTGTGGTGGATTTCCCGTGCGTACCGGCTACCGTGACCACCCGGTGTCCCGCCATGGTGGCCGCCAGGCCTTCTGAGCGGTGCAGGACAGGCAGCCCGGCACTTCGTGCCGCCACCAGTTCAGGATTGTCGGCCCGGATGGCTGATCCAGCGACGATGGTCTGGGCGTCACCCAGGTTTGCCGCGTCGTATCCGACGCCGATGCGTGCTCCGGCAGCAGCCAGATCCTGCATGACCGGCAGATCCTTGGCGTCGCTGCCGCTTACGGTAACTCCACGGGCAACCATGATGCGTGCAACGGCGGACATGCCGACACCGCCGATACCAATGAAGTGGACCCGGCCGAGGGTCTCAAGGGGTGCGATGCTGGTGGTCATGCGGATACCGCTTCCAGGACGAGATCAGCCATGCGCTGATCGGCGTTTCTAATACCAAGGGCCTCGGATTTCCGGGCCATGTCGTTCAGTCGTTCGCGGTCCGAGAGCAGGGGAATGAGCTCGCGTTCCAGCCACTGCGGGTCAAGGTCCTGGTCCGCGACCAACAACGCACCGCCGGCTTCCACCAAGGGAGCCGCGTTCAGGGCCTGCTCCCCGTTTCCGATCGGCAACGGCACAAAGACCGCCGGCACGCCGACTGCTGCCACTTCGCTGACCGTTCCGGCTCCCGCGCGGGCCAGCAGGACGTCAGCAGCAGCGTAGACGTTCTCCATCCCGTCCACGTACTCAACCTGCCGGTAGCCTTCACCGGCCAGCAGGCCGCCGTCGTCGTTCTTGACGGCTTTGCCAACACCTGTGATGTGGAGCGTCTGGACCCCTGCAGCCCCGAAGGCAGGCAAAGCTGCGGCGATGGCACGGTTGATGCTGAGCGCTCCGGAAGAGCCTCCGGTCACGATGAGGGCTGGCCGGTCCGGATCGAGGCCGAGCATGGCTTTGGCAGCCGGACCCGCTGCGCTCCGGTCGAGAGTGGAGATGGCACGCCGCATGGGCATGCCTACATGGCGGGCGCCCCTCAGGCGGGTACCAGCAAAGGCCACGGCGACGTGGTTGCTGAACCGGGCGCCGACCCGGTTGGCCAGCCCTGCCTTCATGTTGGCTTCGTGGACCACGATCGGGATGCCGAGCTTCCGTGCTGCAAGGTACAGGGGGGTGCAGACGTAGCCGCCCACACCCACCAGGACGTCGGCCCGTGCGTTCTCCAGGATCCGGCGGGCTTGCTTGACTGCCCCGCCCAGGCGGCCCGGAAGCCTGAGCAGATCAACGGAAGGCCGTCGGGGGAACGGGACACGGTCAATGGTGGCGAGCTCGTAACCGGCCGCCGGGATGAGTCTGGTTTCCATTCCCGACGGCGTGCCAACAGTCAGGATGGACGCCTCCGGACGCTTTTCCCTGATGGCATCAGCAATGGCGAGCAAAGGGCTGATGTGCCCGGCAGTTCCGCCGCCTGCGAGGACGACGGACAAAGGCTTGGTCGCGTGGGAATCAGAAGTCATGAAGTGCTAGGTACGCTTTCGTGCGGGTTTGGGTGAGCGGCGCGGCAGGAATCGTGGACGTTGCTGGGGTGGCAGCTGGCCGCGGGCCAAGGACAACACTACGCCCACACCGCACAGGGACATGATCAGCGCCGAACCGCCATATGAGATGAACGGCAAAGGCACTCCCACCACTGGCAGCAACTGCGTTACCACCGCCATGTTCATGCTCGCCTGGCCCAGGAGCCACACCATGATGCCGCCGGCAAGGGTCCGTTGGAACGGGTCCGTCTGGCGGACCACGACCCGGAAAATCGCAATGCCCAGGATGGCAAACAGCACCAGGACCACAATGGTTCCCACAAGGCCGAGCTCCTCACCGATGATGGCGAAGATGAAGTCGTTGTGGGCTTCCGGAAGCCAGTTGTACTTCTGCCGGCTCTGGCCAAGGCCCAGGCCTGTCCAGCTACCCTGGGCCAGGCCGTACATGCCGTTCGTTGACTGGAAATCGAAGTCGAACTGTTCGGTGCACGTCGCGGACGCCGTTCCGAGCCATGACGTGATGCGGCAGATCCGGTTGGAGCTGCTGACGGTGGCCAGCACAGCCCCGACGATACCCACGGCGCCGGCGATGCCGAGCATGCGGCCCGGAACGCCGGCGAAGTAGAGCCCTGCGGCGGCGATGGCTGCAATGACAATGACTGTTCCGAGGTCATTACCGAGCATCACCAAACCGATGACCAGTCCGGCACCCGGCACAACCGGGATGATCACATGCATCCACCGGTTAAGGAGCTTTTGTTTCCGGGCAAGCACGGCGGCAATCCAGACACAAAGGACCAGCTTGGACATCTCCGAAGGCTGGAGTGTGACACCGCCGATGTCGATCCAGTTCTTGTTTCCGTTGACGCTGTTGCCCATGACCTGGACCAAGGCCAGGAGGACCACGACGGCGCCAAGAGCCCACCAGGAAAGTTTCTTCATCCAGTTCACGTTGGTTCGTGAAATGACGTACATGGCGACCAGGCCGACGACGCCGAACACGGCCTGCTTCAACGCATCCGCGTAGGGGGACTTTCCCTCCGAGATGGCTTCGACGCTGGAAGCGGACAACACCATCATGATGCCAATGGCCGTCAACGCCAGGGCACAACCGAGAATGAGGTAGTAAGTGGAGCTGTTGGGCGCCTTGCTTTTGCCTTCGAGGCTCTCCCAGAAGCTGCGCCAGTGCCGGCGTAACCCTTTGGGCTGCCTGGCGGCCGGGGGCGTGGCCTTGTTCTTCCCGTCCCGTGGCTCTTTGCCGCGGGTGCGGGTGGGCGTGCTGACCATTGTTACTCCTCGGTGGTCTGTGCCTGCCCTTCCACAAGCTCGCGAACTGCCTGGACGAATGCGTCGCCACGGTGAGCGTAGGAAGAGAACTGATCCATGGATGCAGCCGCTGGTGCCATGAGGACGGTATCGCCCGAGGTTGCCACTCCGGCTGCGGACGCCACGGCCTGGGCCATGATGGTCTCGCCGAAAATTGGCGAAGCGGCGTTACCGGCTGCGGTCTGCACACTCTCAGTGTCACCCTTGGCCTGGGCTATCACCGGGACATCCGGCGCGTGTCGCTGGAGGGAGGCCTCCAGCGAGGCGGTGTCGGTTCCGATGAGCACCACGGTCTTGAGCCGCCGTGCATGTTCCTTGACCAGCTCGTCGTAGTTGACGCCCTTGGACAGGCCGCCGGCAATCCACACCACGTTCTGGAAGGCCGAGAGTGCCGCCGATGCCGCATGCGGATTCGTCGCCTTCGAGTCGTTGATCCACAGGATGTCGTTGTGCTTGGCTACCAGTTGGATCCGATGCGCGCCGGGGAGGTAGTTGACCAGTCCCTGCTTCACAGCCGAGGGTTCCACACCGTAGGCCCGGACCAATGCTGCGGCGGCCAGCGCGTTGGCCACCATGTGGCGCGGGGCCACCGGGCCAAGATCTGTCATCGCGGCCAGTTCCGCTGCCGAATCCTTGCGTTCGGCGATGAAAGCGCGGTCCACCAGCAGACCGTCCACGACGCCCAGCATGCTGATGGCAGGAGTGTTGGTGGTAAAACCGATGGCCCGGCAACCCTCCACAACGTCCGCATTCTCGACCATGCGCTCGGTTTCGATTTGCTCGGCGTTGTAGATCGCTGCCTTTTGGGTGTTCTCGTACACCTTGGCCTTGTCCGCGAGGTACGACGCATAGGAACCGTGCCAGTCCACATGGTCCTCCGCGACATTGAGGCACACACTTGCCACGGGCGAGAGCGAGTGACTCCAATGCAACTGGAAGCTGGACAGTTCCACAGCAAAGACGTCATAGTCCACCGGGTCCCGCAGGGCGTCCAGGATCGGCGTTCCAACATTGCCGACCGCGATGGCCTTCAAGCCGGCAGCCTGCAGCATTGACTCGGTCATCCCCACCGTGGTGGTTTTGCCGTTGGTGCCGGTGATGGTCAGCCAGTCGGTGGTCTTGCGCCCTTCACGGACCCGGAGACGCCACGCCAATTCGACGTCGCCCCACACGGCGATGTGCTTGCGCTTGGCCGCCGCCAGCAGGGCTTGATCCGGCCGCCAGCCGGGAGAAGTTACCACGAGGTCGGGCAGGCTGTCCTCAATCAGCGGGAGGGTGCTGACAGCGTCCTCCCCCAGCAGGACGTCAACGGCGCCGACGATTTTCAGGGTGTCTGCCTGAGCTTTGGCTTTGTCGGTGGTTGCGGCGTCCACCACTACTACCTTGGCTCCGAGCTCAATCAGGGTGTCGGCAGCGGAAAAGCCGGACAGGCCGATACCCGTCACCACGACCCGCAGCCCGCTCCAGTTGGAATCCCAGCTGGTCAGCTCCTTGAGCCGGTCGGATGAAGAGGACATGGTTCCAGGGGCCTCGTTCACAGCAGCACCACCCATTCAGCGTAGAAAATTCCCAGGCCTGCGGCCACGAACAGCCCGGCGAGGATCCAGAAGCGGACCACCACGGTGACCTCGGCCCAGCCCTTCAGTTCGAAGTGGTGCTGGAGCGGGGCCATTTTGAACACCCGTTTACCGCCGGAGAGCTTGAAGAAGCCCACTTGGATGATGACCGACAGGGTGATGAGCACGAACAGGCCGCCGATGAAAGCCAACAGCAGCTCAGTCCGGGAAAGGATGGCAAATGCTGCCACGGCTCCGCCGATGGCCAGCGAGCCGGTGTCGCCCATGAAGATCTTGGCCGGTGACGTATTCCACCAGAGGAACCCGACCAGGGCTGCGCTGAGGATGGCCGCGAGCAAGGCCAGATCCATGGGGTCGCGGACCTGGTAGCAACCGCTGCCCGCTTCCTTGGGTGAACCGCATGCTTGGTTGTTCTGCCAGATACCCATGATGGTGTAGGCGCCGAAGACCATGATGGATGCTCCGGCGGCCAGCCCGTCCAGGCCGTCTGTCAGGTTCACGCCATTGGTTGCTGCCGTGATGATCAGGTTGGACCAGACAATGAACAAGATAGCGCCCAGTACTGTCCCGCCGAAGGCGAGATCCAGCCAGGGAATATCCCGTACCAGCGAGATCTGCGTCGAGGCCGGACGGAGCCCGTCCTCATTCGGGAACTGCAGGACGAGCACGGCGAAGATGATGCCAACGGCTGCCTGGAGGATGAGTTTGGCTCGGGCGTTCAGGCCCAGGCTGCGTTTGTTCGAGATCTTGATGTAGTCATCCAGGAATCCCACGAAGCCCATGCCGACCATGAGGAACAGCAGAAGAAGACCTGACGCCGATGGCCCGGCGGACCGCGGGTTCATCATCCACATGATCAGGTGCGTCACAAAGTAGCTGATGAGCACAGCCGCCACCACGACGGTCCCGCCCATGGTGGGGGTGCCGCGCTTGGTGTGGTGCGAAGTGGGGCCGTCATCGCGGATGAACTGCCCGTAACTCTTGGCTACCAGGAACCTGATGAAGAGGGGTGTGCCTATCAAGGCCACCAGAAGGGCGACGCCGGCGCCGATCAAAAGTGCAATCACAGCTGCTCGTTCCCTTCGCTTGCGGCAGCTTCAGCCGCGCTTTCTCCGGTGGGCTCGGCCCGTGGAGGTAATGCTATCCGATCCCCCAAGTGCCTGAGCCCCACACCATTGGAGGACTTGAACAACACGAGGTCGCCTGGTCTGAGTTCGTTCTGCAGGAGTTCGTATGCTTCCTCCACAGTCTCGGTGAAGGAACATTCATCCCCCCAGGAGCCTTCCTGGATGGCAGAGACATAGAGGGCGCGGGCTTCGCGTCCCACCACCACCAGCCTGGAGATGTTCAGCCGGACCACCTGAGTGCCAACCGCAGTGTGTTCGCGGATGGAGTCTTCGCCCAGCTCGAGCATGGCGCCAAGGACAGCCCAGGTCCTCCTGCCTTGTCCAAGGTCTGCAAGAGTGCGCAGAGCAGCGCGCATGGATTCCGGGTTCGCGTTGTAGGCATCGTTGATGATGGTCACGCCGTCTTCACGTTCTGTTCGCTCCATGCGCCAACGGCTGGCTGCCGACTGGGAGCTGAGTGACGAGGCGATGTCGACGGCTGGAATCCCGGCCGCAAAAGCCGCTGACGCAGCTGCGAGCAGGTTGGTCACGTGGTGGCCACCGATCAGGCGGCTCCGCACCGGAACAGAAGGGCCGCCGTCGGGAAGTATGAGGTCGAAGTCGGGGAAGCCCTGGTCGTTGACCACGACGTTGCGGGCTTCCACCTCTTCGGTGGTAGCGGGCGAGGCCGTGAACCCCAGGACCTTGGCCTTGGTGCGGGCGCGCATGGCAGCTACGCGGCCGTCGTCGAGGTTGATGACCGCAGTGCCGTTTTCGCTAAGGGCTTCGACCAGTTCACCCTTGGTTTTGGCGATGTTCTCCACACCGCCGAATTCGCCGGCATGGGCGGTCCCGACTACCAGGACTACACCGATGTCCGGCTTGACCATCTCCGCGAGGTACTTGATGTGGCCCAGGCCGGTGGCACCCATCTCGATGACAAGGAAGCGCGTATCGGTGTCAGCGGCAAAAACCGTGAGCGGAACACCCACCTCGCCGTTGTACGAACCCTGTGGCGCCACAGTGGCGCCTGCCGTCGACAACACGCCGGCAAGGAGATCCTTGGTGGTGGTCTTGCCGGCTGAGCCGGTGATTCCAATGACCGTGAACTGCTCGCCGCGCTGTTCGCGGTCGGCCCGGATGCGCCGGACCGCTTCAGCCGCCAGGGCGCCCATGGCCAGGACAGCGTCGTCGACCACGACGGCGGGATATGGGCTGCCGTGGGCATCGGTCACCTCACGTTCGGCGAGGACCAGAACGGCGCCACGCTCAAACGCGGCGTCGACGAAGTCGTGGCCATCGGCGTGCTCGCCGGGTTTGGCCACGTACAACGAGCCGGGCGTCGCCTCCCGTGAGTCAGTAACCACAGAGGAGGGCACGATGCCCGGATCTCCGGTCAAACGGCCATGGGTGATGTCGGCGATCTCCGCCGCAGTAAGTGCAATCATCTCGGTTTAGGACTCTATCCGCTGGTCGGATGAAACGCTGAATCCCTTGGATGTCAAGGCAGCCCGCAACTCGACCCTGTCGTCCAGGGCGAGGTTTACGCCATGTACTTCCTGCCACACCTCGTGGCCGCGTCCTGCGATGAGGATGGTGTCCTTCGCCGTCGCCAGGTCAACGGCGAGGCGGATGGCAGCATCCCTCGGGTAGGACTCGATGATCTCGCTGCCCAGGTTCTCTCCCTCCCGCGCAGCAAAGGCGCCCGCCAGCACCTCAGCGCGGATGGCGGCGGCATCCTCGTCGTGGGGGTCGTCATCGCTGATAATCACGACGTCGGCCAGACGGGCCGCGATTGCGCCCATGGTAGGCCTTTTACCTTGGTCACGTTGTCCTGTGGCGCCAAAAACCACGATGACGCGCGACTCTTCCTCCGGTGACCGGACCGCCATCAGCGCACGGGCCAGGGCATCGGGATTGTGGGCAAAATCAACAACGGCGGCGGGCTCCGTGGAGACGAGCTGCATGCGCCCGGGAACAGCAACCGTAAAAGGATCGTGGGCATCCAAGGCGTCCTGGAGCTCGGATTCATTCACCCCGGACGCCAGGACCATGACGGTAGCCAACGCCGCGTTTGCCACGTTGAAGTCGCCCGGCAAGCCGGTGTGGACCCGCAAGGTCCGGCCGTCCGTGTGGTGCAGTTCGAATTCCGAACCCAACCCGCGCGGGTTGATGGACGCGACGTGCCAGTCGGCGTCCGGGGCGCCACTGGAAGAAGCCGCTGAAAGCGTGGTGACCGGAATGTCCGCCAGGGCGGCAAGCTTGCGGCCCCATTCGTCGTCGACCGTGACAACAGCCTGGCGTGCGCGTCCGGCGGTGAAGAGTTCGGCCTTGGTGTTGAAGTACTCCTCCATGCTGCCGTGGAGGTCCAGATGGTCCTGGGTGAGGTTGGTGAATCCTGCGACGTCGAACATGACAGAGTCCACCCGGCGGTAGGAGATCGCGTGCGATGAAACCTCCATGGACGCCGCGTCCAGGCCCCGCTCCCGCATCAATGCGAGCAGTGCGTGGACATCCGGGGACTCCGGAGTGGTCAGGAGGCTCGGGATGGGTTCTCCGCCGGCCACTATCTCGATGGTCCCGATCAGGCCCGGCTGCTTGCCCAAGGCACGCAGCAGCGAGTTGATGAAGTAAGTGGTGGTGGTCTTGCCATTGGTCCCCGTGACGCCGAAAAGCGACGGGAAGGCCGCATCCTCCGGTTGGCTGCGATAGATCAGCGCGGACAAAGGCCCGACGGCGGCCCGCGGCTCCGCAATGATGAGGACAGGGACGGGCTGCTCGGTTGCCAGCGCAAGCTGGCGTGCACCGGCGTCGTCCGTAACCACTGCGACGGCACCGGCCTCCACGGCTTGGGGCACGAAATCGGCACCATGGCGCGTGGCGCCCGGCAGGGCCATGTAGAGATCGCCCGGTTCAACGGCACGGGAATTGAGCGTGATGCCGGTGACGCCAAGGTCCTGGCTGCCGTCAGGGGCCGTTACTCCCAGCGCTCCCGCTATGGCTGCCAGGGGCACCGCAGCAACGGATGCGGGACGGAAAGCTGACCGTCCGGCATCCGGCGTCGCGGTATTGGAAGCTGCCTCTTTGTGCTCTGACACGTGGTTCTCCGTTGGTGCTCGTGGAACGACCGGCCGGGGGCCAGCGGCGCCCGGGCCGTTAGTGGTGGATCGAATGGTGACCGAAACAGACGCCCAAGAAGCTTACTTGACGAACTGGGGCAGCCGCGCGGGAGTCCCGGTGGATGGGGCCACGTTGTAGGTCCTCAGGACCTGTGCCATCACTGACCGGAACACCGGGCCGTTGGTGACTCCATAGATGTTTCCCTTGGGGCGCTGCAAGACCACTTCCACGATGAACCGGGGGTCATCCATGGGGGCCATGCCAACCATCGAGGCAGTGTAGCCATCGAAGCCCGGCAGTCCGTCCTCACGGGGGGCCTGGGATGTACCGGTCTTGGCGCCAACACGGTAGCCGTCGATGGCGGCATCCTTGATCTGTCCCTCGGTCACTGCGCTCTCCAGGATGTCCCTGACCTGTTGGGCGGTCTCCTTCGAGACCACTTGGCGCGGATCCTTGGCAGGGGCCTTCTGCTCCTGGCCGTCGGGGCCGATGTAACCGTCTATCAGCCGGGGTTGGAGCATCACCCCGTTGTTGGCGATGCTCTGGAAGGCCCGGACCGTCTGCAGCGTCGACTGCGACACGCCCTGTCCGAACAGCACCGTGTACTGCTGGCGTTCATCCCATTGGTCTGGCGTGGCGAGGATGCCCGTCGCTTCGGCCGGCAGCCCGATGTCCGTCTGCTCTCCGATGCCGAACTTCTTCAGCCAGTCATACCGCTGCTCTTTGCTCAGGCGGCTCCCGACCATCACGGTGCCGGTGTTCATGGACCAGCCCAGGATGCCGGCGAGGGTGCGTTCTTCGGTGCCGTGCTCGAAAGCGTCCGTGAAGGTCTGTCCGTCAATGGTGTATGCGGGCGGAATGGTGAAGTGGTCCAGCGGGAAGGACTTGCCCTCCTCGATTGCCGCCGCAGCGGTGATCATCTTCTGGACGGAGCCGGGCTCGTAGGCGGCAGTCACCGAACGCACGCCACGGTCCTTGGCGTCGACTTTGCCGGGGTCGTTCGGGTCCGGGGCATTGGTGTCGGCCAGGGCGATGAGGTTGCCGGTCTTCGTGTCGATCACGACGATCGAACCCCACTCGGCATTCATTTTGTTGACCTGGCTCTGAATAGCCTGTTGAGCGAAGTACTGGATGTCGGTATTGATGGTCAGTTTGACGTCACTGCCGTCGACGGCGGGTGTCAGTTCGTCAGTGGCCACGGGAATACGGAGGCCGTCGGCACCGATCTCGAAGACGCGCTTGCCTTCAGTACCGCGGAGAATCTCGTCCTGGGTTTGCTCGATGCCCGCCTGGCCGGTGGTCCCGTCCTTGAGGAAACCCACCACCCCGCCGGCCACACTGCCATTCGGGTAGACGCGTTTGCTGATGCCTTCAGCTTTGAGTCCCGGGATGTAGAGCTTGGTAATCCGGTCCTCCAGCTCAGGCTTGATGTCCTTGGCGACCACAAAGTAGCGCTTATCCCCCGTCAGGGACTCCCGGACCTTGGCGACGTCGGTCCCGAGCAAGGCCGCAAGATCAGCAATGCCCTGGTCACGCGTGATTTCGTCGAGCTTTTCCGTTTTCTCGTTGTAGCGGTGGAACGTCTCGGTGTTCGTATTCACGGTCTGGTCAACGACGATGTTGTACCGGATGACGCTGCTGGCCAGAACAGTGCCGTTCGCGTCCAGGATCTGCCCACGCTCAGCGGGAAGGACCTGGGGGGTCAGGCGCTTGGCAAGGGCAGCCTCGGCCATCCCGCCCATGTCCAGGCCCTGGACCATGAACAACTTGCCCCCGACCACCAGCAGCAGGGTCAGCATGATGCCGAGCCCAACGCGCAGCCGCCTTCGTGCCGCCGGCGTCTTCGTTTTATTCGATGTGCCGGGGTTCTGAGCCACGTTGATTCCTTGCTGCTGGCCTTGGTTCAGTGGACGGATGGACTACTGTCCGGGAGTCTTCTGCTGGGGGGCCGGGACCGACCCTCCATGAAGATCCACCGGCGGTTTCGCTGCCGGGGACGCCGGAGCTGCCGGAGCAGTTGCCTGCGCGGCCGACGCTGCCGGCGCCGCGGGGGTGACTGGCTTGAGGTTCTCCAACGGATCCTTGGTGGTCACCGAGGGAACAACATCCAATACGCCCCCGACGGCCGGAGGAGCAAGAACAGCCCCGGGGTTGTCGCCCTTGACTGCGGGAGTAGCCTTCCCGGTCACCGTCATGGTGTTCAGGTCGATCTGGCCTTTGACCGTGGAAGGAACCATACCCAATTCTGTAGCCTTGGCGGCCAGATTCTGGGGAGCTTCGAAGTTCTGCTTCTTCTGTGTCAGGTCCTGGTTTTCCTTGTTAAGGGTCGCGGCCTGCGCCTTGAGCTGCACCAGCTGGTACTGCGCCGTCGACACGGAGATGTTCAGCACCAGGACCGTCAGGAGCGCCGCTGCCATGGCCACGAAGCACAGAACCACGAAGGGGGTCCTGCGCCTGCCGGGAGCACTGCGTACAACGGAGAGCGGCGTGCGCGGCCGGCGGGCGACATCCGGCTTCCCTGCCGGTGTTGGAAGCGCGCGGGCAGTGTTGCCCACCACGGAGGGCAAAGTCCTCGCTGCGGCGTTGCTCATGCGTCTCTCCTCGATTTGATGCGTTCGACGGCCCTCAGCCGCGCAGAAGCCGCGCGCGGGTTCTCTGCGATTTCTGCCGCTGTGGGCACTTCCGTGCCTTTGGTGATTGTCTTCAATTCAGCTTTGTGTTCCTCAAGCTCCACCGGGAACCCGAGCGGCGCCGAGGATTTCGAGCCCTTCTGGAATACGGACTTGACGATCTTGTCTTCCAGCGAGTGATAGGACATCACCACCACGCGGCCACCCAACGCCGTGGCGGCCACCGCGGCCGGAACTGCGCGTTCCAGGACATCGAGTTCCTCGTTGACCTCGATGCGCAAAGCCTGGAAGGTCCGCTTGGCAGGGTGTCCCCCGCTTTTGGCTGCGGCGGCAGGAACCACGCTGCGAATCTGCTCCACGAGCTCACCCGTGGTGGCAAATGGCTTCTCCGCCCTCGCGTTGACGATCCTGTTGGCAATCCGTCCGGCGAACTTCTCCTCGCCCCATTTGCGGATGATGCGGACAAGATCTTCTTCGCTGTAGGTGTTCACGACGTCGGCGGCAGTCTGCCCGCGGCTTGTGTCCATGCGCATGTCCAGAGGAGCGTCATAGGAGTAGGCGAATCCACGTTCGCGTTCGTCCAGCTGCAGCGAGGAAACACCCAGGTCCATCAGGATGCCGTGGACCTCCGGAATTCCGAGGTCGGCCAGCACTTCCTCGATCTCGTCATAGACGGCGTGAACAAGGTCAGTGCGCTGCGAAAAGGGCTCCAGCCGGGCGCCGGCCAGTGAAAGTGCTTCTTCGTCCCGGTCAATGCCAACGAGGTGAAGATCGGGAAAGCGCTGCAGCATCGCTTCGGAGTGCCCACCCATGCCGAGAGTCGCATCGATGGCAACAGGAGTCTCTCCCCTGCCCCTGGCAGCTTCGAAGCCGGGAGCGAGCAGGTTGATGCAGCGGTCTTTCAGGACGGGCACGTGGCGCTCCGATGTGGGCTTTGCCGCGTCCTGCTCTTCCACGCTGCCTCCTCTTTCCTCAGTTACGTGCATGGTGATTCTTGAACCGGATCCCCATCCGCGCCTATCGTCCGCCGGCCTGGCTCAGGGGAAGTTGAGCCAGGAAGACTGTCCGATGGGCGGCTGGAGATCCCATTCAAGAAGCGGTACTGCTTCCACCGACCGGTTAGATGAACCCGGGCAGATTGTCGTCATCCGTTTCCGAGAAGGCTGCTTCCTTCTCGTTGAGGTACTCGTTCCAAGCGTCTGCATCCCAGATCTCGGCCCGGGTGCCGGCACCAATCACTGCCAGCTCCCTTCCCAAGCCTGCGTATGCACGGAGCGCCGGTGGAATGGTCACGCGCCCCTGCTTGTCAGGTACTTCGTCCGAGGCTCCGGACAGAAAGACCCGGATGTAGTCACGTGCCTGCTTGGAAGACAATGGCGCTTCCCGCATCGACTCGTGGATACGTTCGAATTCCTTCTGGCTGAAGACGTAGATGCAGCGCTCCTGGCCCCTTGTGAGGACCAGTCCCTCTGCAAGCTCCTCACGAAACTTGGCGGGAAGTATGATCCGGCCCTTTTCATCGAGACGCGGCGAGTGAGTGCCCAGAAACACTGGCCCCACCGCCCCTCAGTCAAGGTGCCCGTACATACCCAACACTGCCACTACCCTCTTATGTGCTCCACTTTACTCCACAACGCACCACAGTCAACGCACTCGTGGGCGTTTCTCCACCACTTTGAGATTCCTCGGGGCCGAATTGCCGCGGGTTTTCCGGGGGTGGAGTGAAGTGGAGGTATCGACACATCGGCCGACGTCCAAGTCCCGCGCCGGGAAGCTGAAAGGCGCCTGGGAAGCGCTCTGCACCCCAAAACCGCTTTCGGCGGGAGGAAAGTGGAGCTGGTGGTGGGAAATGGAGGGGCCGGGCGTTGCAACCCTTAAATGCGAAAGGACCCGCTTGGCGGGTCCTTGTCAAAGCTTTGGAAGTGTTTAATCCACGAGCGGGCTCAGGGGCGCGACTGACTCACGATGGCCTGCTGCCGGGAGAAGTGACACGCCCTCCGTCAGTGGTCGTCGCGGCGTCGTTCATCCCAGCGCTCTTCGAGGC
>Ga0308160_10004470_pt1 | contig 14988 bp, 12 predicted proteins | sample PhyFR1_FD_201036 | JGI IMG/M metagenome (GOLD analysis project Ga0308160, IMG submission 201036) | Phyllosphere microbial communities from UC Gill Tract Community Farm, Albany, California, United States - DLSLF.R1 | ecosystem: Host-associated > Plants > Phyllosphere > Unclassified | place: USA...
GGTTGGTTCGGCCACGATCAAATCTGGCGTACCGCTATCCGATACTGGAGGTTTAGGGTCCGGTTCGCTGGCAGCCTTTTTGGCTTTAGCTGCGGCTTGCTCCGCCAACTGCTGTAGATGGTCCAGTGCCACATCGGCAAGCTCTCTGGCTTCTTCCTGCATTTGGCTGATGTGAGCCAAACTTCGCTGCTTAGCGATGCGCTGACGAAGGGTTTGCAATGGCAGCAAACTGCGGTTTCGTTGATCGGGACTGGCAAGCAGCGCGTCCAGCTCAACGCTGACCTTGGTTATGTACTTCTCAACCCAGGAGTCGGCGCGCTCATGGGATTCCCGAAGGAAGCTGTCGTTGACTTGGGTAGCAGCCTGAATCAGCCCTTCTCCTTCGCGAATAAGATTGTACGGCGCTTTGGCACTCAAGATTTCGTCAATACGCGCCAAAGCACGGGCCGCCTTTTCGTCCTTCTCCAGCTTCGGCCGGTTGGGCTGAAAATCTAACTGTGCGGAACGCAACTTGTCCCAAGCCGTTTTCTGACTGCTGTAGAAATTATCCAGATCGCCGTAGCTATCGGAGAGATCGAGCAACGGGTTACGCTCTTTGAGGAACAATTGGATGGCATCGAAGCTATCGGGAGCAGTCTTTAGCTTACCAATCAGTTTGAGGCCCAGATCGATTTCATCCAAACCGGGATACTGGCCGTTTTGTGCCAACACACGCCATTGCTTAAGCTCGCCCTCCCATTTGATCAGACTGCTTTGCAGGTGATCGTAGAGGGTATCTTCACCGTCCGGGGCAATTTTCTGAAACACGTCCTTGAACTGCTGGCGGGCCTTTTGCAGCTCACCTGAGCCTACCTGCTGGCGTTTCTGAATTTCGGTGGTGCGCCAGCGAGCAGGAGTGGAGATTTCGCTCCAGATTTGCTGCGGAGCCAAGGGGCCGCCATTGCCGATCAGGCTGACTTCACCTTTGAGCAGCAGGCGTACAATAAGCAGCACCGTTTCCCACTCTGGCCAGCCATATGGACGTCGACCGTAATGACTTTCCGCGAGATCATGAAGGACGATCCGACGTGATTGCGAGGCCAGCAATTCGATGTGCTGGCTAACTTCCTTGAGCGCACGCGGATTAGCTTCGCCAGTACTCTCCAGGCCGAGGCCCGGCGTCAGTGGCGTGGCCAACAGAGCCTGAATTTCCTTCTGCGGATCGCTGCTCAAGTGTTGGATATAGCCAAGTTTGCTGAAGGTGTTACGGACGAGATAATCAAGCGCTTCCTCCGCCAGCATCGGTGCACTGGAGGCCTTGGTTTCCAGCTTGTTACCCGCGACGTAAACTTCCGCCTCACGCAGCAGACGGTCCACACTTGCGCTCAAGCGCTGGCGGCGCTGGCGGTTTTCTTCGGCACGATCCTGAAGGATACGTTTGGTGTTATGCGGCAGCGTCCCATCATTCTTTCGCGTGATGAACTTGTCGGTCTGCAAGTACAGGCGCAGTTCACGCGCTAAATCGCGCTCATCGTCCAGGCGCAACAGCACACTGCCCTCCCCCTGACTAGATTCGAGAATGCAGCGTTGCTCGCTCCAGGTATCCCGGTCATCCACCAAGGGGCTGATGACCGAGATCAGCAGATCGCCATCGACGCGGTTACCCAGGGGATGCAGATCGCATTGGCGATTGAGACCAAAATCTTTGCCATTGTCTGGGAAGCGAAACTTACGCTGACCACGCAGGGACTCATCGAACAACAATTGACCCAGTTCACGAGCCTCGTCGGCACTGGTGAGATCAACCTCTTTGATCTCGCGACTGATATCGCGCTCTTCGTTGGTCAGGAAGAAGAAATCATCACCATTACGACTGACGAGGGTTTCCTTCTCCAGACGCTGGAGGCTGTCTTCGATCTGCTTGCGAAGCGCTTGGCGGTCGGCGTCGATCTCATCAATAAAAAGCGTGATCAGATTATCTACGTTGCCCTTGATCTCATCGACATATCGGATGAGAAACAGGGTTTTCAAAACTAAAGTATCAAATTCTTGCAGGCTGAGATTGCTGGCCGCGTTGTCGATGGTCGATTTGACCACCCCCTCAAGGAAGCCTTCGATAGACGGGTAGAAGCGGTAAAGCGGCACCAGTACACCAATGGTTTTCTCGCTGACGGCCTTGGCCGCTGACTGGAAGGCATCCAGCAACGAACGCTCGCCTCGGGCCAGGTGCGTGCCGGTGGCACCGGCCTTGCGAATGCTTTCAAAGATGCGTTGTACCAGTTGGAACTGATATGGCACAAAGGGGTAAACGGCGGCAAAGTTGTCTTCGTCGGTGAAGGCCTTGTAAGTACGTCCAGTATTGGTAAAACTTAACTGGTTCCGCAGAATATCGGCTTTCTCGCGATACATCTTACGCAACGCATCCTTAGGCTCTGGCTCCTTGTCGAGTAGGCGACGCTGGATGACCTCATCGACGTTGCCGCTGGACAACGACAAACGGGTTTTGAAGCGCCCTTGAATCTTGGAAAAGTCGTTGGCTTTGGAAGCGCGTACCTCACCCAGGACCGCGTCGATGTCTTCTTGAGAGGTTACCAACACCCAAGCACGCCCTCCACAGATCACGCCAAGCTCCTCAGTGATGGTTTGCAGACTCAGCATCAAATGCGTGTCTTGACCGATGAACTGACCTACCTCGTCCACCAAAAAAACAATGCGGTGATCTTTACCGCGCTTGTCTAGGTAATCATTCACCCACTTGGCAAAGCTTTCGACATTAAGGTTGAAGTCGTTCTCAAAACGCTCAACCCAAGCATCGGCATCTTTAATTTCTTGACCCAACGTCTGCGACAAAGCGCTAGCTAGCGCATCAACTTTAAAATGATAAGCGTCACGTTCTTCTTCCCAAGTAGATCCCGAAGACTCGGCGAAAGCCTGCCTGAATTTACAAAATTTACCTTGCTCGTCCAGGTAGCGTTCCATGTGTGCAATATGCGGGTGGTCGCCACAGAAACCGAGACGCTCGTTGAACACTTTGAGAAACACCCGAAGGATTGCGTCACGACCGTCACCACTGTCAGCCTTACTGTCAATGTTGAACAGCAACACGTCGGTATCAGCCGCAACGGCTCGCTTGATATCAGCTGCGAGCATTGGGTCTGCAATTTTACGCTCAAAGAAGTCGATAGCCTGGCGACTCTCGCCAGCGTTGCTGACTCGCTTGTTCTCCAAGAGATATGAGAGGATTTTTAGGAAGTGAGACTTACCCGAACCGAAAAAACCCGAAATCCACACACCTATTCGGTCCGAAGCCGCCTGAGGGTTATCCAGCGCAGCCAAATAGCTTTCGAAAAAACTACGGAGGTGTTGATCCAACTCCCGGGTAATAACGTACTCATCAAGCTCCTGCCAGACGGACTCAGCGTCATCTTGGTCAGCCTTGATTACCCCGTTGATGGAGCGGTTGATAGGACGCGTGAACAAATTCTTGATTAACAAAGTGGACATCCTTTTCAGCTCACCAGACGGAAAGCACGGTAGTAGGGTTTTTCGCCTAACTGACAAAACAGCTGGAGAGCTTGACCGTCGTATCGCCCTGGGTAAAACAACACCAAGGGGGTTTGCCCCATGAACGGTTGCAGGTTGTTCAGCAAGTTATGGGTGCGTACTAGCGGGTAAGCGCTACCAACCCCGGTGACCATGATCAGTCCGCATTCTGTGGGTGGATAGCGTCCGACCAACTCTTTTGCGATCTTGCCGGCATCCAGCGGAGCTTTCAGGGCTTTAAACAACGCCTCGTCGCCCTTTGTGGCTTGTCGCTCAATGGATTTTTCAAGCAGGTTTCGGCTGCTCAACATCTCTAGTACTAACTCAAAGAGGTTGACGCACGCGACCTTCAGATCTGGACGACGCTTAGGAATCGCTCCCTGGAGGAACTGCACGTGTTCCCGAACCTTAAGTTCATCCTGCGGGGGATAGTCGAACGCGTAAAAAGGAACCTCATTACCCAAGCCTTGCCCACCGAGAAAGTCGTCGGAAGTAAGACGGTCCAGAATTTTGTTCAGCCGTTCGTCAAGGTTGTTCACGGACACACCTGGAGACAATCAAGCACGTATCGTTCGTCGTGCTGATGTAAAAAATGGGAAACAGCAGGCTCAATATGCTGACTGCGCAACCGCAGGCTACGAGTGTCCTCAATGAAACCGGCCTCAGCATTCTCATGGCATTTTGCCTCAGCTTGACTTGTGTTGAAGCGCTGAAGGTCGGAGCGTCGAGGTCGACTTGGAGACCGTCCTCTAAAAATGCATTCCAATGGCGCGGTTCAAGGTGCGTAGAAAAACGTCGGAACTGGTCACGCACCACGGTGCGCAGAAAGTCCCCCAGCAACGGAGAAAACTTCACGGTAGCAGCGAGCACCGCCTGCGTAGCGACTGGGAGGCTCTCGTCTCGCACCAGCACCCATAAATCAGGATGCATAGTCTCCAATCTAGAGCGAGCCGTGCCCGCATAGGTTATGGCCGTCTTCGCAGTTCGCTTCTGCAAGACGTTCAGCTCAACTATCTGCCTTTGCCACTCCTGCTTACTGATCCCCTCTAAAAGCATCGCAGCAACGACACGGGTCTCAGGAACGATGAGGGAGCACCGAGTGAAGCCGATTAGGGATTTAATGCTCATAAATGACTTTGATTCTGCTACAGCTACAAGAACCGTATTTTGACGGTCAGGAGCCAGCAGCGCCAGCGAGAACGTCACTGGCTCCGCAAAAAACATCCTGTTGAGTCTGCCGACCGAACTCGCGCCGAATCTCCCGATTTTGGCAAACCAATTCTTTATGGCTTCTGGCAATCTTCGGCTAGCTAAATGACATTTAAGCACCTGGATACTCCTGCTCAATTGTCGAGTCGTCATCCCCGCCGAGCCCAGAGTAATTTTGCTGAACACTCTCAATATCTACAGCTATCTTTTCAATCTCAAGCCTTAGCTCCAGACGCTCAAACCATCTCGCCGGAATCGCAGCAACTCCATGTTGAATACCCAACAGATGTCCGGCAATCAGCCCAGTGCTATCGCTGTCCCCGCTGTGATTTACAGCGTTGATCACTCCATGCTCGAAAGACGTTGCGGTAAGTGCGCACCATACTCCGATTGCCAAAGCCTCTTCCGCGATCCACCCGCCGCCGAACTCATCAATACGCTCAGGCGTCGCGCAGTAGTCTTCGCTGAAATAAAAAAGCACCCTCTCAAGGACCAATCTGGTTTCTTCCATCCATGGTTTATCGCCATGGGCCGCAAGGCTTGGGGTAAGGGCGTGCTCAAGGCTTTTTCGGCCATTAGCCATACGCTGGAGAATATCGGCAAAAAGCCCTGCGGCCAGATACCCAGTTGGATGCCCGTGCGTTAGACGACCGGACTCTGCTGCGAAATCGAAGGCGTTACCGAAGAATGCACAGGGCGCAACACGCATGACCGCGCCGCAGCCCTTGCTATTATTCTCAGCGAGAAAACCAAAATATTGGCTCGCCCTTAGAGCGCTAATGCATGTATTTCCGGGGGCTCGGCGGGACCACAAGGCTCTCTCACCGACAAGCTAGCCATCCATGCTAACTGCCGTAGACGGCTGGTAGTCTTGAGTCAATGGAAACCGGCGCAGCCGACAAGCTAGGGTGTCACCGTCCTTATGACCTCTGCTTAGGCAACATCTCCTTCAGCCCGGCACTCATTTTGTGACGAATCCGAGCTGAAAGGATGTAATCGTCTAGCTCCCAAATCATCAGCTGATTCACGATATGGAGATGGCCTGCCAATACCGCCAGGTTACGAGGTGTGTTCCCTGCATGATTTTTCGCATCCAGGTCAATATTGAACATGAAATGCTTTTCTGTGAAATACATCACTGCTTTGAGGTGGCCGTTTGATGCGATCCAATGAATAGGGGTATTCCCCTCAGAATCTCGGGAGTTCAGACTTCCACCCTCTAAGTAACGTTTTTCAAGAGTCTTGAGCTTGCCCTGCTTAGCGGGTAAGTGAACATAGCTTTCATTTTCGATGACATGATCCACGCCTCGCTCTGCCAAGATCGAGGGATCTCCCTCCGCCCCGAGAGCATGCAATCTATCGATCAGTTGTGATCGATTAAGCCTGTAGGCAATTTCCAAGGCTGTAAAACCTGCGAAATCTCGGGAGTTCAGAGTTTCGGCAGAAAGCTCATCAAAATGATCTGAATTATCCAACAAAACGGCAGCATGCCAGTCACCCATACCGTGCAGCTGCATATCATCTAAGCAGTAGCTCGTTGGCGCGAGGGCTCTGTCGACCAGCGTTTTCAGCATTGGATGCGAGATCATATCTATATTTTCCGTAATTATTCTAAGCTTTTACCTGCCCATCAGAACCCAATAAGCGCACCTAAACGGGCTGTTTGCTGAGCCGGTCTGCTCGTCGGTACGAGCGGCCGCAATACGTTTACCCAACCGTCACCAAGCGCCCTAAAAAACGCTAATTATCACATAACCCTGCCTTACTACCGCTTCAAAAACAGAGATACCCCACGTAACTATGAAAAACTCACCGACAATTAAGAAGCCACGATGGATCGCCGCTGATCAGGCACAGATTCTACAAGCAAGTCCAACAATGCTGAAACATTGTATCCAGAGCTAGCGGAATAGCAAATCGGCATATTAATTTCAACCCCAGTTGCCTCGACCACTCGTGTTTTTACTGAATAGGCTTTATCACTCAAGAAGTCCCGAACATCGCTATCGGGGACGTTAGTTTCATAATTCCATCGTGCCCCTTTCTTAGCGACATCTGCCTGATTAATAGCCACGACTATTCGGTCAGATTGAAAATTTGGAATTAAAATATCATTAATCAGCTTATACGCCGTACCCAAGTCCCGGCTTGCCCCGTCGATAATTACCAAAGCTAAATCAACGAAACCGAAACTCACCCCCTCCTTGGGATAAGTCTTGTACATCAGGTCTATAATTTTTTTTGCATGAACTTTATCGCGGGCTATCCCATCACCTAATCCTGGCGTATCCCACACACGGAGGTAGTCATGCACGTCATACCAGTCCAAGTCCATGGTTTCAGGATCAACGCCCTTACCAACCGCAGCCACTGAAGTCGAAAATAGCGCATTTATAGTGCTGGATTTCCCCGCACCAGTACTACCGACAAGCATGACATCCAGTGGCCTGATACCCATCCGATTGATACGCCCGGAAAACTCCGAAAGCTTATATTTTAAATACATTATGATCACAAACCAAAAATGCTTTTAAGCCCCCCCCAAACGGCTCCCGCTGTAGCGCCGACCATGGCCCCTACCGCCTCGCCAGTTTTGCCAAATAGTTTACCAACATTACGGCCAATATCGGCCCCCGCCGAGGCTGTTTCGATGATCGATTCCATGATACCTTTTTTGATTTCGGCATTATAGTTCTTAATATCGTCGTTATCCTGCCACATCTCTTCTTCTTTAGAGATGTTATTGTTTGCAAGGACCGCTCGCTTAGCCTTGGGGATTTTATTAATAATCATGTAAAGCAGCTTTGACAGATTATAAGGATTTTGGGCTTCATCTCCCTCCTTAAAGCCGGCCGCGTAAAAAACCGGTTCAACATCAACATCGGTAGCTTCTTTGATTCTAGCTTTTACGGAACGAACTTTATCTTTTAGAAAAACTTCAGTTTCAGGGGTAGGTCTATTGTGGTCATAATCCCATACATTTCGTCCCTTACGAGCATTATCAGCCTGATTGATCCCCACCAATATTCTATCCTCTGGATTGGCACCTAGGTTAGGAATAATCACGCTATTAATTAGTTCATACGAGGTTCCAAGATCTTTGGTGCTACCATCAACAATAACAAGAACCAAATCAATTAATGGCTGTTGCTTTGAATCAAGCTCATTAAGCTTTGCAATAATATTTTTGGCATGAAGATTGTCTTTTTCCTTGCCATCCCCTAAGCCGGGGCTATCCCACAGGACGAGATTATTAAGCTCATACCGTGTCACATCCATAGTTTCAGGATCAACACCCGCACCAACCTTAGCTATGTCGGTGTTGAATAGAGCATTAATCGTGGAGCTTTTACCAGCACCTGTAGCACCAGTAATCATAATATTCAGCTTCTGGCTTTTGAGCGCCAAAACGTTTTTCAGCAGCTTGCTTTTTGTCAGCTCATCGATGTCTTTTGAATTTGTGATGTCTTTCTCTAACACTTCAAATATCTTATCGCTGTGAATCATATATATCCCTATTGTCGTTTTCTTCAACCGCAGAACTGCTGGAATGATTATGAGTTTTCTCTAAGGGCAGCGGTGATCGTATCCGTCACTATTTTCGTTGAAGCTTCAACGCTGCCCTCGTTACGACATACAAACCAACCTTGCTGAAAGATGGCTCGCTCAAAGGCCGCTGAACAATCTACATGCTCCTGAAAATCTCTGATCACAACGCTGCTCAAGCCTCGGGGTCGGCACGCCGCACGCGACCACGATATATCCGGAGAAGCCAGGACACCGACATGTAAATCAGGCACTCGAACCTTTCGGTCGATGTTCAACTTCAGGATTTCCGAAAATGGAGTAATCTTTCGAAACGCGGCATCAGATGGATACCAGCGGTCAATCAGGATTATGGCGTCTGGGGGTTGCTGGTTCAAAACGTTCGCCGATATCCATGCTCGCCCATCCGCAAGTCGCTCACATATCCGACGCTCCAGAGTGGAGCCAGGCCTGACCACAAGCTCCTTGATTAGATCCAGTATTTCATGGCGGTAAGGGTCAATCTCCTTCTCACAGAGTGAAACCACAGGTTGCTGCCCACGAACTCGTAGTACTTCGGCAACCGATTCAAGGACTGTAGTCTTGCCAGTAGCCTTCGGGCCGTCGAAAGAAAGGAAGAATTGGCCCTTCAAGCGGCGACCACTCCTGCGTCCAGCGACTGTGTCGCAGCAATCTGAGAGGGCTGGCCGCTGATGCTTCCGTCCCTATAGAGAGAAATGCCTACGCAGCCGCTAGCGCGAGCATTGAGAATCGCTGCCGCAATATCATCCACCGTACTGCTGGCGGGGAGATTGATTGTTTTGGAAATTCCACCATCAATAAACGATTGAAAGGTCGCCTGGGTTTGAATATGGTCGCTCGGACTCAAATCGTGCGCGCGCACCATTGCCAGCCTGATGATGGGCGGAATCTGCTCAAGATCAGCAGGTAAGGCCCCATTCATTAAAGAGTTGGCAACCTCAGCAATCGCGTCTTCCGCCATTCCGTGCTCACCGAGCAATCGACGGAGCGTAGGCTGCATCTGATTGATAACGCTGCCGTCGACGGTCTGTCGTGTAACATAACTAAAAATTGGCTCGATACCGCCCGACACGTTGGCAAGCAAGCTGAGGGTTCCATTTGCAGCGATAGCCATTAGTGATGCGTTGCGACGCAATGGTTCGCCGGCACGGAGTAAAGAAGGGTCACAGCTACCCCGAGCGGAGGCCAATGATTCGCTAGTGGCCCTGGCGGTTGACTGCAAAAGCCCCATGACTAAAGCAGCAAAATCTAGGGCCTGACTGCTCCCATACCTTATGCCCTGCATCAGAAGTGCGTCGGCGAATCCCATTACACTGAGTCCAATTTTGCGACTTTGCATGCAACGCTCTGCAACAGTCGTAGATGCGTGGTCCTGAATATCGTGAAGGTTGTCCAAGCACCGTACGGCCACATCTACTGCCACTTTAAAGCGACCTTCATCGAATAGACCCTGACTGACAAATCGAGAAGCGTTTAACGAGCCAATCAGAGAAGACTCATTCTCCCGTAAAAGCGACTCACCACACACATTCAGAATCAGGCGCTCCCCATTGGGAGACCGCAGGGATTTGTGTTCGCCGAAAGCAATCGCGGGTCTACCGGTCTTGAAGATGGAAGCGCATACCGACCTCCATATACCAACAACGCCAGGCTGCTCCGCGGACAACGCGGCGAAAAAAGGAGCATCCAGCTCGACGTTCGTGTGCGTGATCTCTAGAGAGCTGCTCATGTCGATGAATGGCCCCACCATAGGGTGATCGACGTGAAGAGTCACAGCGCTGTGAGCCTTGCGTTTACGATTGGGGTTCAGCGCCGCCGTTTGGCTCTCAATAAACATCGTCATGGCAACGGGGTCATCGACCGACGTCAAGTCGTAGCCAATCCCCCCGCATCCATCGTGGATCTTGCCTGCAATCGCCATAGCTTCAGCATCCACAGGCGGAGCCAAAACGTGGCATGCGAACAGGTTCGTAGAGCTGCTGTGCTCACTGTTCATCATTACAGGAGAGTTAGGCAGGAAAGCACCGTCAAGCAGCAAAAGATGCAGTTTCTCAGCTAACGCGAGGGATTCGGCTTCCGAGGCGTAACGGCGCTCGACCTCAGTGAACATTCGCACAACACGACGAGGAAGGTCTGCCCAGTCGTATTTGCTAGTGTTTTCAAAGAAGCGAGGAGCCAAAATATCAAGGTATGGGTTGTTGAGCGCCCAATTTGGGATGGTATGGCATGCCGCGTGTTTCGTCTGATCCATAGATGTCTAATGAGCCCCGCTGAAGGGGAACCCAACTCCTGTATTGATTGAGTAGCGCGCCACCGCAGATCCGGCGAAACCAATGTCCACCAAGCCTATCGGCCTGGTAGGTGCTTTGCTAAAGGGCGACTTACCAAATGTCAGAGGTGAGAGACGTCCTTGTCTGCTTCGCGCAGACGGTCTAGCACCCAATGCCGGACGTCACCAGCCCCGAATGGGCCATCCTGATAAAGTCGTGGGTCCGGGTCGAATGCTGTTTCGAATATCTTCACGCCTTCCAGACGCTGCCGGGCCGCTTCTAGCAGACGAGGCTTGTCGGCTGGACGTGGAAGATCCACTTTGTTTAGACATACCGCGATGGGCCGTCCGAAGGTCTTCAATTGCCGAAGACGCGACACTTCTACATCGCTAATACCCCGGGTCAAATCCACCACCATTAGAAATACATCCGTGTGATTGAGGTGATCTTGGGTCAGGCTGTTCACATCCATATTCGTATCGTTAAACCCCGGAAAGTTGACCACCCGGAGGGCATCGTTATTGCCCCAGTTGTACACTTCAGTCTGCTGCGTGGAGCCCGCCACCGGATGGATGTTATCCGTGTCTATGCCGAACACCGCCTTGAACAGTGCGTCCTTGCCAACCGAGCCTTCTCCCACCACCCCAACCGTGATGCGCTTGAGAACTATCTGCCGCAGCATTGCTACGTGAATCACCGCTGGAACCGTTTTGCGGAATGCTGGACCTGCAATTTCCACGGCCAGCCAGGCGCCTGAAGCGATCCAGCCAATCGGGCCCAGCGCCATACCAATAGAACGGGTGATGGCTGCGTTAGTCGCAAATCGCAGACCGGAGCCTAACAACGCCCGAGAAATCATGTTTGCCAGCACCAGCGAGCCTTTGTAGATAGCGAAGCCGCCGAATTCCTTGAGTAGCACCTGGGTCAAAATCACTCCCGCAGAGGTGTACGGAATATCTTTCCCAGTGACACCTAAGGTGCTAAACAACTGGCGCCTTTCATCCTCAGACATTTTGTCCAATGCATCGGCGAACAGCTTCTTGATGATGAACGCCTCGTTCTCTTCTACAGAGTTCGCCTTATTGATGCCGGGTGCGCTCAGCTTGTGCCCCACATCACACAGTACCTCCGCGTAGGGCACCCCGTCGCCGCCGCGAAACAGTGTGGCGATATCATTGCTCCCCATCTTACGGAGATAGTGTGAAATTTCGATGGCGTCCTGCTGGGTGCTGTCTTTGGACAGCCTGAGCTTGTCCTTGGGCATACCCAAGTATTCCAGCAACGGCAATACATCATTGGGATCGTAGGCCAACGACCGTTGCAACACTTCCGACAAATCCAGATGCTTATTCGTAGCCATGTGTTAACCCTCATTATTGCGGCGCAGGCACGCAGCAGCACCTGCGCAAAATGTAATTTCGATTAGTTGGAAGAGATGTCGAACACGAAGTCGCCATTGGGCATGGGCGCAATGGATATGCGCACTTTCGCGGCACAGGCCCCGACGCAATAACCGATGACGCCACCGGCAACAGCCCCGCTAACGCTGGCAATGCCATACCCGATGGACGCCCCCAGCAGCGCTCCGCCCCACTTGAAGCGCTGGGTACGCTCTAAGGACGCCTCTACTAACTCCACCCGGATCTTGTGGGCTTTGGCGAATTCACTCACCAACCCCATCAATTCGGACTTCAACGATGCTGGAATGTACAGCCGCCCATTGCTCTTAGCCATGATAAATGCGCGGGCGATAGCAAAGTATTCTTGCAGGGTACGAGGTTGCATAGCGGAACTCCTGTTTAGTCTGTAGGTGCCCAGGTCGGGCTACACAGGTATTAGCGAGGAGCGTGCCAAGCCTTGAATTTATTTTTTATTGTTATTTTTCAACGTGTTATGAATATGACCGCCACCCTAAAATCTTATGTATGATGAACCTTTAGATACCTCATGAATCATTAGATTGAGATTTATTCATGAAAAGCTCTTACCGCTACATATCATTCTGCACTCCGACTATCGCCAATCTTTCGCAAAACCCGCCGGTACACGCAGCAGCGTTGCAGGACGACCAACTCATCCTGAAAGGGAGCGATCCTACTGAATCAGCGGGCTTTGCACTTCTAGAACGATTGATTACCCAGGCCCGAACTCAGGAATGGATTCACTACCTAGATACCGAACTGAAAAGTGACATCCGCGCCAACAAAGCCTCGGCGGCGCACATGCAAGATCTGCTGGAAATGCTCAAATCGCTCGACTACGCAGTCATTGCACAGCACAGCAAGCGATTGCTCGACCAGGCGCAACTACAGTTCGAACACCTGCCCCCTGGCCGGGATCGCCAACTCATTCACGCAGCACAGCGCATCATGACCCGACATACCGTGTTCGTGCTGCCGAGCTACAAAAGCCAGATACCTGCCGAACATCCCTGCATAGAGATGTTCAGCACCCTCCTTTACCAAAGTCTGGAAGGTGGAAACGAGACCATCGGCATACTGCGCGGCACTAAAGGCGACTCAGCCATTGGGCCGAATATTCATGACGAGGTAATCCAGAATCTACTGATGTCTACGTCCAGCCTCGCACTTTCTGAACACCGCGCTCAGAAGCCGGGCCCGATTTTGATCGCTGGGCAAACCGGCACTGGCAAAAGCATGGGGGCCCGCCAGATAGCACGAAAACTTAAAAAGCGCTTCGTCACCTTGAACCTGGCGGCCGTAACCGAAGAGTTGCTAGAAAGCCGCATTCGCGGCCACAAAAAAGGCGCATTCACTGGGGCGACGGAAGATTCGCAGGGCATATTCGAACTGGCAGACGGAGCGGTGCTGTTCCTGGACGAGCTGCAAAGCGCCAGCCTTCCAGCACAAACCCAACTTCTCGACCTACTTAGCGCGATAAGCGATAGAGTTTCCATCAGCCCCATGGGCAAAGAAGGCGCGCCGCGACAACTGAACGTAAAGTTAATATTGGCGGTAAACCGCCCCCTATCCGAACTGCTAGAAGAAGGAAAACTGCGCTACGACCTGTTTCACCGGGTGCGTAACGTGGTGCGCCTCCCCTCACTAAACCAGCGCTTTGACGGCCACGACACACAGGAGCAAACCAGCCCTTACCCCACAGCCAGCAGTACCAGCGGACTTCACAACAACCCCCAAGCAAATTTCCAATTTATCCGCGCCCTGCTCACCCTTTACCGGTGGAATTGGCAAGACAGCGTGGACATCACCGATCTATTCGACAAAACCAGCGATGTAGCTTTGCCGCAGCCCTTCTTTCGTATTAGCAACGAAGCTCTGGCATGCATCAGTAGCTTTGACTGGCCGGGAAACTTCCGTCAGTTCGAACGGTTTTGCCACGACCTATTTGAAGAAGCGAAACTTCAGTCCAACGATGAAATAGACGACACTCTCATCAGCACCCTATTGAAGGAAGAACGCACTCGCGAGGGGCACGAAACCACAATCGCCGATCCACAACCCCGTAGTCAGGAGCAGCAAAAACTCAGCTATGTGCAGCGAGTGCTGATAAAAAACCGTTATGTCATTTCCCGCAGCCTGAGCGAACTTACTCACCTCAAGCTCAAATCTCGCGCGGCACTCCGCGCCTACCTGTTGCAAAACGAAGACATCCTAGAACCACAAGTTCGCGAACATACAGCCATTGCTGCCTTCTTGCATGGCAAGCGCGGCTAAACCACAAGCTTTCATGTCCTGTACAAAATCAGTTTTGAGTCGACATTTGACACTGGTCGGACATCTCTCTACAGAATGGGAAATCGCACCTGACCAGCGCATGAATTGCCATTGGCCAGCCGTTTGTATTGGACATGATCACTCATTTGCATTGTACTTGATCAGACTCGCCTCCCTCCCCCGCTTGCTGGGGTACACACGGCGCCTCAAGAGGCTGCTGATCGTGGCGTGGATGCAGGATGAGAGTTGAAGCGCCTACCAAAACCTCAGATTTGGCTAGAGAAAAGGAAAGTAAACTTGAAATCGATTCGGATTCAACGGATCTTGGCTCAAGGTCACTTTGATGGGCTGTGCCTGATTTACTCTCTGTTCAACGCGTACAAATCGCTAAGAAGTCCTAGCGAAAGAGCTTCAGATTTTGCGTACAGGAACTCAAATTTTTGGAAACGGGTGATTAGTAACACGCCATCCCTCCACAATTTCGTACTGGGCGAAGGTAGTGACTTCGGGAAGCTCAGGAACGCGACAGACGCTAAGGTCAAGCAACAGTTTATCGCCACCTGCCTCCAAGTGATGACCGATGGATCCGCTGTGTCCTCGATGGTTACCCCCTCCAACATTAAGTCTCTGGCAACGATGAATTTCACTGACTCGGTGGCGATTCTCTGTGTGAAAGAGAAGGCTGAATTCGAAGAGGGTGGGATGGGGGATCATTGGGTAGCGAT
>Ga0308160_10004471_pt1 | contig 14988 bp, 25 predicted proteins | sample PhyFR1_FD_201036 | JGI IMG/M metagenome (GOLD analysis project Ga0308160, IMG submission 201036) | Phyllosphere microbial communities from UC Gill Tract Community Farm, Albany, California, United States - DLSLF.R1 | ecosystem: Host-associated > Plants > Phyllosphere > Unclassified | place: USA...
GTTCGGTACTACGACACGTTCTTCAAGACGCTATCGGCTCCCTCTTCGGCGCTTCCTCACGTCGACCTGCTCGCCATCGGTCACATTGGACATGGCCCGAGCTTGCCGCCGCCGCCTGACCTCGAAGTGCTGGACCTCGAGGCGCAGGTCGCCGCCAAGGTTGAGCTGCTCGACGACCTCTGGGAGCTGCTCGGCGACGATGCCGAGATCGTCGTCGGTGGCCACTCGGTCGGCTGCTGGATGGCTGTCGAGGTTTGTCTGGCTCACTGCCTACCCAAAGGATCCACCTCTCTGCTGATCACCTCGTTTCCTGGTCGAACTCCTGACGCAGTTGCTCAAGCGCCGCCCGCGCATCCGGAGCCTCGCCCTGCTCTTTCCCACACTCTCTCACATCGCTGATACACCCAACGGCCGCAAGCTATGGGTCAGTCACCCGCCGCGGCTGTCGTCGCGGCCCTTCTCGCAAAGTGGCTGACGCCTGAACCTTGACTGCAGCCCATCTTCCGGCCGCTCTCGATCCCCCTCCTCGGGTCTTGGTCCTACCTGTTCCGTCTAGCGCCGACCCCTCTTCTCAATCTCTTCGTGCCGCCGACGACGATCTCGCTCGTCCGAAGCTCGCACGTCATCAAGTCGGCCCTCATTCTCGGCCGGTCCGAGATGTCGACGATCCTCGAGGCCGACCTTGCCTTTCTCGGCGCCGAGCGCGATCGCATCTGGGCCTACTACGGCAAGAATGACGGCTGGGTCGAGGACAAGGAGGCGCGTAAGATCATGGACGTCCTTCGAGCGGAGACCGAGGAGCTGCCAGTAGATGAGGGCGCCGTTCAGAAGGTGCGCAGGCCAGCGTCCTTGTGCAAGGAGTCGGATGCTGACGCCTCCGTCCCGCAGGTCTGGCACTGCGTCGAGTTGATCCCTCATGCCTTCTGCCTCTGTGAGTGTTGAGCGACCCTTGCCGCCCACTGGCGTGACGGCTGACATCCCCGCAACCGTTCTACCAGTGCACGGCGACGTCATGGGCACGAAGGTGGCCGGGTTCCTGCGCCATGCTTTCTCGCAGTGGAGCTCTCTCCCTGCCACGTAGATACAGACGAGCCCATTCCATTCCTTTAGCCCGACGATGGACGATGACCTTTGATGAGCGAGAGTAAGGCGCCGGGGGGCAGATGACCAGACGACGACGACGACGCGCCAGCGAGAGCGTCGGCCGTGACGCGATCGTCGACGGGCAAAGCCGACGGCTGACGCGCCTCCGAACCTCGTCCTCCCTCCCGACCGTCGCTCAGCTTCCTACCTCCCTTACCTGCTCAATATCTCACATGCTCCTTCCAGCCATGAGCAGCTCTATCCTCCCTCCAATCGTCCGCGTTGGCGTGATTGGCTGTGGGACACTTGGCCTCACTCGTGCGTGCTCCCGGGCCGGCGAGTTTGATTCCAGCTCACGCTAGCCTGACCGATCCTTGCTCCCTACCCCTCTGCAGAGATCAAGCAGCTGCTCGATCAGGGCCTCGACTTTAGTCAGGTCGTCGGCTATGAAGCCAGGCCCGAGGTCGGAGGAACTTGGTACGCCTACGACTATAATCAATTGGCGCCACAGAGGGCGACGCTCGCTGACGACCCGTCCCTACATGCCGAGTCAGGACGTTCGAGCCCGAAGCGGGAGAATGCGAGGTCCGATTCTCGCCCTCGGGTCTGGCGGTAGCCTTGACCGAAGCAGAGAGGCTCGAGGGTGCCGTGCCTCCATCGGCGATGTACACGTCCCTGAGGACAAACCTTCCCAAGACCGTGTGAGCACGTCTGAGAACTCGCGAGCCCGTCGGCTGCCCAGCTCGCATGCCGCTGAACCTGGCTCCGAGCTTTTCTGCAGCATGAACTTCCGGGAGCGTGAGTTCCCTCCAGACATCGACAGGTTCCCTACGCACGATGAGGTCCACCGGTACCTCGTCGAGTACGCCGACGCCTTCGGCAAGTCCCTCTTTCACGCCCTTCGAGACGGTGCTGCGCGCAGCCTGCTCCAGCGTGGTAGGAAGCAAACGATCGAAGAAAGGTTGCTGAGCCAACCATGCGCCCTGCCTGCAGACTTGAGACGGTGCATTCGGTTTTCGACGATCGTTCGACGTCTGGCCCACTCGCCACCGGGCCAGCTGCGATGGACGGTTGAGAGCGAGTCAAACGGCGTGCGCTCGACCGAGCGCTTCTCGCACATCGTTGTCGCCAACGGCCATCACTCTGAACCGTCAGTATCAAACTGCTCGTGAACATCCCTGGAGATAGACGCCCTTGCTGACTTCTGATGCGCTGCAGGTTCATCCCCTACGTGCCGGGTCTCCACCACTTTCGGCGCCAGATGCTGCACAGGTGCGCCAGGTCACCGACCAAGCACACATCCTCTCATGCCACGTCACGCTCACGTCGGCTGGGCCTCTTCGTTTCGATCAGTCGCTGGTGGCGGAGCCCAACTCCGTTCAAGGGCAAGAAGGTCCTCGTTGTCGGCTCGCGAGCGTCCGGCGGCGACATCACTCACGACCTGTCGTTGCAAAACCTGGCGCTACCGGAGGGATCCCCCGACAGGGCGACGATCTACCAGTCGACCAGAGGGCCGATCGACAATCTCTTTCCGAAGCCGGTCGAGCGCTGGACGCAGCAGGTGACGGCTCTGCCTGAGCTTGACCACGTCGACGGCGCGGGCGACCTGCACTTCAAGGACGGCTCGGTCCTGCGCGACGACGCGATCGACGTCATCGTCTGGGCCACGGGCTACTCGTATAGCGTGTCTTTTGCCCAGCCGACGGACGAGCCTTGGAGGTCGCACCCGCTGATACAGCCAAGAGAGGGTCGGGCGAAGCCGGGCGACCTTTCGGAGGACAAGGTCGACCGTTCCTTGCGGTCGAGAGGGGGCGCGCAGATCGACAACCTCGATCCCGGCCTGCAGTCGTTTTACGTCCCGGATCCATCCGTCGCTTTCATCGGTTTAGCCTACATGGTGGTCCCCTTCCGCCTATCGGAGGTCCAGGCGAGGGTGATCGCCCACTCGTGGGTGACGCAAAGCCTGCCGCAGGGCCTACCGCCGCTCGTCCCGGAGAACGAGAAGGTCCCTCTGCACACGGTCGGATTCCCGACCGAAGCCGACGCGGCTGACCGGTGGCTCAAAGGTCAGCACAAAAGGCGAACGCTTCCGCCGGGGCTTCTCCTGATCTCGCTTGAAAATCCGCCCACCTCTCTGCAGCCATCGGCGAGGGCGACTCAAACGGCACCTGGCATGCGACGACCGAGGAGTGGAAGCGATCGCGGGCATCGGCTAAGGACCAGCGCAAGGAGCTCTACGGCTACTGACCGGGCGTTGGAGCTCTTGGAGCGAGCGTCCGTCTTTGATGACCGCCTCGAGCACGTCTTGTTGTCTCTCGACCGCCCCGATGGCCGTTGTGAGGTCTGTCATAAGATCCCATTGACCCAGATGCCCAGCAGAGGAGAAAGAGAGAGAGAGAGCGAGAGAGAGATCCGTATGCTACATTACCCGCCGCCCATCGACGGGGCTTCCCGGCCGACCGACGGGGCAAGCCTGGCCTGGCTGCCGTCGGCTCCTTGTCGAGCTAGGCGGCGCCCTTGGCTTTGTTCGAGCCGTCCGCCCCGCTCGCAGGCAGGGTCGCCGAGACCAGCGTCGGAGTCTTTGACCGCTCGTCCTCGTCGGCGACCTCTGCGTCCGTTCGGTCGCTTGCGACCGACTCGTCGCGCGAGAGCGAGGCAAAGACGGGAGCGCCGACCGGTTCATTGGCGTGCTCGTCTGTTCCCGCCGTCGCCTCGCCGTGTGAGGGCGAGTGGGACGCTGGCGCCTGGTTGTACATCGCCGAGGGCGGAAACATTGGGTTGTCCTGCGGGTGGAACATGGGCGCGCCCGGAGCGGTGTTCAGGTACGGGTTGAAGAATGGCGGTGAGTGGAGCGGCGGCGACATCGGCCCCAGGCCCGGAGAGAGGAACTGCGGGAACAGCGGCGGCGTTTGCTGCAGGCGCCAAGACGAGAGGTCAGTCGCGCCGAGCGAGGAGGACTCGCTTGCAAGCGAGGCGGACGCACCGGGAAGCCGTTGTGGAACTGGAAGCTCGGCATGCTCGGCGTAAGCATGGGAAGCCCGCGGCCGTGCATCGGGCTCATGGCGCTGCCGGCGCTCGACGGGCCGTTGTTGAATGGGTAGGCCGGCGGGAGAGCGATGCGGCCGGGCGGGTGGCCTCGGGGAGGCCCGATCGGCGATGGCATGGGTGCAGAAGCTCTGTTGGAGCTCGGGTTGGCGTCGCCGGCCCGGCTAGGTTCCTCAGCCGTGCTTGACAGAGTCGTTGAGGCCATCTGAGCGCCTGAGTAGGAGCTGCCGAAGGTCGAGCCGGTGGCAAAGGTCGCCGGAAAGTAGGGGAAGGACGACTGCGGGCCGTAGCCTGCTGGCGACTGCGGCGGGAGGTAGGGCGACGTCGGCGCGTGGAAGGGGGACGGCGGAACGTAGTAGGACGCGTCGTGGCCGAACGCCGGCAGCCGGCTGAAGTTCATGCTGAGCTGGCCGAGCTGCTGACGAGCATGCTGCTGCTGTTGCTGCTGGTGCTGGAAGGGCTGCTGCTGCTGCTGGAAGGTAAGCTGCTGCTGCTGCAGATGGACCGGCTGTTGGCCGTACGGCGCCTGCGTTGCCTGCGGGCCAGGACGCGAGATTTCGGCCGACTCGTGGTGAACCTGGAGCTTGCGGCCATTGAGCTCGTATCTGTGGCAAGGCAGCCGAGACGCGGTCAGCACCATGGACTGATAAGCTCTGCCTCGCGACGGAACGCACCCGTCAAAGAGGCCGATTGCGATCTCGGCGTCGTCTTTCGAGCTGTACTGGACGGAGCCGAAACCTCGGCTGCGGCCGTCACCGCCGAGCGCGACATTGGCGCGCTGGATGTTGCCCGCCGACCGAAAGAGGTCCTTGAGGTCTTGCCACTGGACGTGGAACGGCAGATTGCCCACAAAGAGGACCCGGCCGGCCAGGCTGTCTTGGCTTCTCGATGATGCTCGGCCATCGGCCTGCCGGATCTGCGCGTAGGCCGGCTGCTGGGCGTGGCTCATGCCGGCGAAGGCTGGTGGTGGCGGTAGGCTGCCCAGAGAGCCCGGGGGCGGAGCCCGCGAGCCCGCGGTCGTCGCCGAGGGAAGCTGCGGTGACGATCCGAGGCGCAGACTGCCGGCGAGGCCGATCTCGAGATTGCGCATGTCGGCCTGATGCTGGGCGAGTGACGACGGCTGGACCGAGGTCGCCTTCGGCGTGAGTGCACGCGCGATCTGCTGCTGCTGGTTGTGATTGAGGAGGGCGGCCGAAAGTGAGGGCGAAGCCGAGGAGGGAACAGGGCTCGGCGTAGAGGCGGCGGTCGCGCCCAGCAGGTTCGATTGCAGCGGCGTCGGCGAGGCAATCTGGTGCGCCTGCATCGGACTCGACCCGTGCGGGAACGGCGGCCGGCCGACCCCGGCGCCCTTGTACGGGCTCGCGCTCCGCATGCCACCACTTCCCATGTTGAAGCCGTTCTGCTGCGAGGCGCCGTGGGCGTGGTTGAGCAGCATGTTGGCAACGCCGTGGCCGCCATGCTGCTGCTGCTGTTGCTGCTGGTACAGCATCGCCGGCGACGAGCCCGGCCGCGGCATCGACTGCTGCATCGGCGTTGCGTGCTGCTCGTACTCCGGCGGAAGGCGCTCGGGTCGCACCTCGAGGATGCGCGTCTGCCAGTTGTAGCCGTGGAACATCTCTGCGGAAAGATAGGTCAGGCGAGGGGCGCACAATCAGCGTCAAGCTCGAAAGCACGGCTTCGGGGTGGCACAGAGGGCTCTTACCGATCGCCCTCATGCCGTCCTCACGGCTGCCCATGAGGACCATGCCGTGACCTGCGCATCACCGCGGTTCAATACGGTCAGCGAGACCGGCCTGGGAAGCCAACTTGTCAGACACACCTTTGCTGCGATTGTCGGGCCCGAGAGCGACGTCGGCGCGCAGGACGGTTCCGGCGCGGCGCATGAGGTCCTTGAGGTCCTGCCAGCGGACGCGAAAGGGGAGCTACAGAAGGGTGACGAGCGCGTCAGCCTGTCAGGCACGACCCTGACCGCCTCGCCTGGCGACGACCACGAGCACTCACGTTGCCGACAAAGAGCGCTACACGCGTGTCGCCTGCACCTCCTCCACCTGACTGCGGGTAGACAAAGTTGGGCGTGCCCGAACGATGCCGGTCGGGAGGAATGTAGCCAGGCGGAGGCGAGTGAGACGTCGCGAGAGCGATGAGGGCCTCGATGTCGATGTCCGACGCCAGAGACTGGACCGTCGCGGATGAGCGAGAAGGGCTTCAGCTGTCGCAGGAGAAAGAGACGCTGAACGTGAGGAGGCGAGAGCAGCAAAGGTCTAGCTTAAGGATAGCTTGAGAGCGCGACCCGAGTGACGACAATGATGCGCGTCGGGGCTGACCCGGGCAGGCGAGAGATCGCTGTGCAACATGCGGACCCTGCGCTCCCTGGCCGCCCTCCTGATCACGAAGCGAAAGTCGGAGAGAGCGGACACACCTTGACGGCACTCGAGGCCGCCGGCTGGCCGTCTCCTTGGCCGGCTGGCTGAGGAACACTGGCCGCCGCTGCCCCAGCCCCAGTCGAGAGTCCTCGCTGCCCGAGCTGGCCCTCGTCGTCGCTGCTGGCGGCCGCACCGTTCTTGAGAACCTCGCTAGGGGAGCCAACCTTGCCCTCGGACGATGGCCGCACAGCCGCCGTCAGGCTTGATGGCTGACTGCCCGCCGGATGCCATGTGACAGGTGGTGTCGTCGCAGAGGGCGAGGCGGCCTGCTGCCCGGGGAAGGGCTGCGGCGAGGAGCTCGCCGGCGGCGGCGCGCCTCCATCCTCCGCCGACGCGGAGGCCGACATCGCGGGCGCGGGTCGGTCGGGTCGGCCGGTCGGAGGGGAACAAGAAGGAGAGAGAGAGAGAGGATAGGGTGTAAGGCTGGCTTTAGAGCTTCGGGTCGGGCGGTGAGAGAGGGAGAAGGAGAGACGCGATGCTGCTGCAGCAGCGACGACGCCCGACCGCCCGGCCGGTCGGCGCAAAGCCGCTCGAGCTCCGCAAACAAGCCCGTCGAACACCAGACTGTCCTTCGCCTCCTTTGCTTTCGACTGACCCCCAGTCATGCGTGCTCGGGTCCTGGCACATCAAAGGGCGCACAAGAGCGGCTGCCCTTCTTGTCGCTGGAGCTTTTTGTTCATGTCATCGCGGCGCACGGACGGCGCCCGTCCCGGCCTGGGACGAGGTCTACTCGTCGTCGTCGCTGCCGTCCTCGTCGCCCGAGACCTCGGCGTTCTCGCGCTCGACCTTGGCCATGAGGGCCGCGAGCTCCTGGTCCTCCTGCTCCGAGACCGCTTTCGGCTGGACACAGGGCGCAAGACGCTTGGCGTCAGCGAGACGACCTCGGACGACGGACGCAGTCGTGCATGCGGACCGACCTTCATCTTGACGCTCATCTCGCCACCGGAGGCGCTGATGACGCGCTCAATCTCGACGAGTGCCTTCTCCATGAGGTCGACGCCGCCGACCTTGTCGGTGCTATTGCTGCTGACGACGTACAGCGGCGGCGCGACGAGCCGGATCTTGATCGGCACGGCAGCGGTCGAGACGGCCTCGCCCGCCCGGAGCGCAGCCTTGATGGCGTCGATGCCCTCGTACGAGAAACACTTGACCTCGATGTCGGACCGGATCTTGACGGCTTTCGGCGTCAGCCGGCGGGCAATGTTGTCCTTCAGCGCTTGGTGGACATCCTCCGAGATGTCGAGCGACTCGAACACGCGGTCTTCCTCGCTGCAAGGCGGTCAAGAGTCGAGCCAAGAGGGGGATACGAGGGAAGAGCATCGGTCAGCATGTGCGAGTGCACACAAGCGGATTCCGCCAGAGGGGCAGCCGCACCTGATCGACAGCTTGAAAGCGTCATAGGCGTGGCCGAACTTGGTGCCGACCGGCCACGCGACCTTCTCGTAGAGCTCCTCGATGTCCATCTCGAGCTTGCCGGCGACGTGCGTCAGGACCGAGTTGACGAGCTTGCCCTTCTCGTACTTCTCCTCGCACTTCTCAATGTCCTCGGACGAGACACGCCGCTTCGACAGGTCAATGTAGCCTGCGCAGACGGACCAGGCGGGGCGACAGGTGCGGGAGAAAAAGTCAGCGCTCCGAGCAAGAACGCTCTGGCATCGATGCACGGGCACCTGCGAGGCGACCTGAGGGGAAAGGCCGTGCCCTGAAGGCGGGCAAGGGCAACGTTGCTCCGGTCGCATGGCAACGAGCTAGACGAGCGAGCCGCTCGGCCTTCCGACGTCGGATGCGAGCTCCCTTCGGCCCCTCATCTAAGCCTCCTCTTCTTCGGCCGGCAGGCTGCCCAAGCGGCAGCCTTGCTCGGCAGGTGCCCAGAACAAGAGCAGCGGAGGACGCACCCTTCTCCTTGTCGACACGGAGGACGACGACGACCTCATTGCGGCCGACGCGGATGAGCTTCTGGATCGATCTTATCCGCCGGCGCGAGAGCTCCGAGAGCAGGATCATGCCCTCAATGTTGTCGTACTCGAGCTGGAAGCGATCATCGTTGGCGGCGCGGGTGCAGAGAGTCAGCACACAACAGCCTTGCTGGCTACCCGAGGGCAGCTCGAGGAGCAAGTGGAGGCGACGGCGGCGGACGCACGAGCTTGACGTAGGCACCCATCTCTGTCGGTCGGCCGAGCGGCAGGGACGAGCATCCAGAGCGAGCACAGTTAGCCTCCCGGGCTCTCTCTCGATTCCCGTCGGGGGTTTGAACCCAGGCAGCTCGAGCGACGCACCGGCAATCTGCTTGACTTGAACCATGACGAGATCGTCCACCTCGGGAAATTTCTGCGTGTAGAAACGCATGTTGGGCGGGCCTGGCGGGAATGGAGAGGTCGAAGGGAGAGCTGATGACGAGCGGGGTCGGCTGGTCAGGTTTGGCGACCTTGGGTGTCGACGGGCGGCTTGCCGGACGTACGGGAAGGGCGCAGAGGGGAGTGAGTTCGGAGGGGCCGGCGGCGGCGGCGGCGAGGAGTGAGAAGAGCGTCGGAGGGGGGGAACAAGGGCGCCCCTAAAGAATCCCAGACCTGGGTTCTCCGTTAGGGTTGCCGTCCGCTCGGAGGCTCGCGTCGACGCGGTCGACAGCTCTCGACGACTCGTCGTGTCGCTCTTGTCCGACTCCCGACGACCGACCCATCTGTGCCCTCCTAGCCTGCCCAGCCCAGCCCCGTGGATGCCCGTCGTCCCGCCGCCGAGGCGGCTGCCGTCTGGCTCGTCGACGCCGCGGCCGATCGACGACCTCCTGCCGCCGCCGCCCAAGGCGCAGACGGTCGCCGAGCACGCCCGCTTCGTCCTCGCCGCCGAGTTCGACATCGACAGCGGGGCGACGATCCGGCACCAGTTCCCCTACCCGGTCACGCCGGCCGGCTCGCACTTTCTCGCCGAGCTCATGCTCCCGGACGGTGCCCACCTTCACCGGACCGACACGACCGTCTTCTACCTGAACCAGGTGGCCGGCAACATGGTCAGCGACGGCCTCCTCTCCGAGGACGACCGCTCGTCCGAGGACGACGACGAGCTCGCGCCGGCTCGCCGGTCTGACCAGTCGCAGCTGCCGAACTCCGGCAAAGAGGTCCTCTACGTCCTCAACTGCGTTAGCCTCAAAGAAAACCAGGCCGTCCGGCGGTGCGCTTAGCTCCTCCTCTGCTAACCTCGCTCGGGCCTCGCGCGAATGCTGACGCTCGGTCCTCCTCTTTTTCGATCCGCAGCGGTGCCGAGGTCAAGGCGCTCGCTGTCTGCTTCCCGCATCCTTTCATCCAGGCCTACAAGCCGCTGCTGATCCTCGCGCTCGAGCAATACTTTGCTGCACCCTCGGTCGCCGTCCTCTCGCACTTGTTCGACGCCATCAACTCGATCGACACGGCCGGCATGCCCCGTTTCTCGCGCTGGGAGAAATGGATTCTCCGCGCAACCGACCGACGCGACCTCTTCGCCGAGAGCTTCCGGGATCCGAAGCGAAGCACCCTCGGCGATGGCGGTGGAGACGACGACGACCCCACCGACTCGCCCGTGCTTGAGATGGATCTCGGCAACGTCACCACTCCAAGCTCCCTCTCGAACTCGTCGTCCTTTTCGTCGCTTAGTCTACCAGGCTCGCCGCCGCCGCCGACACCGCCGCCGAAGGGTTTCCCGCCGTCGCTCGACCTCTTCCAAAACGAGCAGCAGCAGTCGCTCGTGCGCTCGACGTCGTTAAATCGACCCAGTCACGGTTTCCCCTCGTCTAGCGGCAGCTTCAGCGTCGGCGACGTTGGCCGTCGCCAGCGCGACACGCACGTCTTTGAAACTAGCGCGACGCTCGAGGGGACGACGCTGCCGATGAGCATTCCGCTCACAGCTTTCCATGAGGAGGTTGGCGAGGTCAGTCGCACTCGTTCCGTCTGGCCTGCAGCTTGTGGCTGGCGGCTGACGTGATCTAGTCTCGCCCCTAGTACTCGCTCAAAGAGCTCATCCGCAAGTTCTCGCCGTCACCAGCACCCCTCTTTCCGGGCCCCTTTATCGCCTCACTCCACACCTCGGGCGCGAGCACGCCGCCCGTCATCCTCCTGCTCAACGCGCTTCTGACCTCGCGGCGTGTCCTCTTCCTCGGCCACAACAAGCCGGCTGGTGACGTTGCGGCGTACGTGCTGGCGGCTTGCGCCCTTGCTTCGGGCTCGGGCGCCGTCCTGCGCGGCTTTGCGGCTCGGGCATTCCCGTACACCAACCTGATGGGCCTCGACGTGCTCGAGCAAGTCGAGGAACTTGGCACCGGCGGCTGGGTCGCCGGCGTGACCAACCCGCGCTTCGAGGACCTGTCGAGCCGATGGGACGTCCTCTGCAATATTGACAGCGGCCGGATCATCGTCAGCAAAGAGTGCCGAGGCGAGCGCGACACGAGGGGCGTCGACGAGGGCAAGGCGAGCGACGTCAGCCTCGCCCGGAGTCACGGCACGGACGAGCTCGGCGAATTCGGCGGCCTTGACGTTAGCGCCGGCAGTGGCACGGCCAGGGGCAAGAATAGCCGGAGCGACTCAGTAGGGACGACCGGCAAGAGCGGCGCCGGCGCCGGTCTCGGTGGCGACCAGGATTCGCTCTTCATGGAAGAGGCCAGTCTCATCCACTCGGTCCTGTCGTCCGCTCTGCGTGGCTGCTGACCCTGCGCTTGATGTGTCGCCCTCTTGTTCAGATCAACTCGCTGATCGACCGACACTATGGCGAGTGCATTATCCGGTCGCGTGTGGCCGAGTACCTGCTGCACTTCGTCCGACTGGCCGCACGCTACGAGGACGAGACTTACGCGTCTCTGACGCAGGGCCGCGTCTGGTACCCGACGGCAACGGCCGACCCGAGCCGGGGCAAGCTCGGAGCAGGCGCGGTCCTTTGGGAGTTCGAGGTCGCAGGCGGCGACGTCGGTCCCAGCTTGGGCTCCGTCAACAGTGCGGCGGCGACAACCATCACCGCTGCCGGCGAGAAGAAGCGGCGCGAGAGCGACGTTGCCGGTGGTGGCGGGCAGGGCTCCGACGGCCGGAAAACGGTCGCCGAGTGGATTGGTCCGGCCGGCATCAAGCGGATCGAGACTTGGCGGCGGTCACAGAGCTACGAGCTCTGGAAAGAGGTGGGCCTTGCTGCCGCCTCCGTCGTCGAGACGAGCCCGTGACTGATCGCCTCTCATCGTCGGCATTCCAGGACTTTGCTGAGCATCAGCGGACGACAAAGCTCTCGTTCGACTTGCCGCACCAGCTCGCCCTCCTTCGCAGCACGCGGCCGATCCCTGAACGAGAGGCCGTCGCTATCTTTCGGACGTTTGCCACCGAGGTCCGAACCTTTGATCAGGTCGTCGAGGTCGGTCGACTCGCTCCTCTTGCCCAAGATGTCGCTTGCAGGCAGAGCTGACTGTCCTCAACAAATCCGCGCAGGTCCTTGCGCACACGCCCCATAATCGCGGCGGCCTGACGCCTTTTGGCTTTGGCCTCTTCCACCCCAACCACGAGATCAAGGCGGCGACCGTCGAGTTCTTTGACACGCTACAACAATACCCCGTGCGCTCGCGATCCGGTTTCCTCGTTTGTGCTTCCGTTAGATCCGACCTGACCCACCTGTGTTGCCCACTACAGATCGGTCTCGCCTTCCTTCTCTCGCTCAACGGCTTCCATCGGCTTGCCTACAAGCGGCTCTCCGACGAACGCTCCCAGGCTGTCATAGCGCAGATTGACCAGGCTCGCCAGGCGGCCGACTTTGACTCGCCCCTCGCGCCGGCCGCCGGCCTACACGCTGAGAGCGCTGACCTCGCTGCCGTCGGCCTCGGCATGAACGGCGCAGGCCTCTGATCCTCAGCCGAGCACCTCGCGCTGGCGAGCACGACCGGCAGCCGCAACGGCGATCGGTCTCGCCTCGAAAGGACTGTCTTCTTCACGATTCTGTATGACCCTGACGACCCTCCCCGGCACGCAGACATTGGCGATGCGGCGCGCTTTACTGCTGACCGCTGACTACTCGACTCAACCGAGCCTTCCAACACCGCGCGATCGACTCGGGCATGCGGTACTGGCGCTCCATTTCCAGCGGCGCCGAGCGGGTGTGCGCGGAGAGCTGCCAGTGGGCCGAACCCAACCCGTCGCCTGCGGCTCCGCATGGAAAGCAAGGACGGCTCAAGCGCGCGTGCGATGTTTGTTGAATGATCCGTTGGCGCGGGTCGGCCGCCGGCGCAGGGGGGCGATGCGATCGAGCGACAAGGTTCATCCTGCCGGCTCGCCCGCACGCTCGGGCCGACGCGACTGCTCTTTGACCGGCTGCCCCCTTTCACCCTCGGCCCACCGCTGCTGCGGCTCCGGTGCGCGCCCAAACCTCTTTTGATTCAGTCGCAGAGAGGGCTGACAACGCGTGCGGCCTGTCTTGGAGACGCTTGTCCGGTTGGCAGCCGGCGAAGGGTCGCCTGTTGTGCGGCGCGGTCGCTGCCGCGCATTCCTCGGCCGATGGCCTCCTCGCCGTCTCGCCGACTTTGGCCGTCTTTCGGCCAAGCAGCGGTTTGTCGCCCGGCCCATGCCGAGCTGAACGGATCCGTCAGTGCTTAGACGAGCTGATTGCCGCTGACTGCCCCTTCGCCCTCCGCTGGCCCGAGCCGAACCGTGCCGCCTGTCTCGGAAGCCGTGTGAGTGCAGGGGTAGCCCTCTCCCCTTGACCGGCTCGCCTGTGCGTTGGCACGCGCGATGGTCAGACGCGCCGTCGCACGGACAAACGGTCAGAAGATGGCTCTAAGCCGGCTGCCAGCCCACTGCAGCGGCTCGTCGTAGCGTTCCCCTCTCTTTCGGTCCGTCTGAACACCTTCCGACGCTCCTGTGGACCCTTCCGCTCATCGCTGACCGCCCGACCTTCACCTCCATGCCCTCAACCAGTGTGCACGAGCAGGCTCGCGCTCAGCATGAGTCCTATAAAGGACACGCTCGGCAGCGCCCTTCTACTACCTTCTCTCACAGCCCAGCACTCCTCGCCCCTCGCCGACCCCCACTTCCCCCTGCCGCCTCTCCTTTGCGCCGCCGCTGCCGAGCTTCCATCCTCACTCTTCCATCCATTGCCCCCCCTCCTTCACCCTCGCCTTCATCATGCGCTTCGGTTCCTTTGCCTGCGCCCTCACGGGTGTCCTCGGTCTCCTCTCGCCCGTCGTCGCCTCACCGATGCCGGCAACGACCCAGGCCCTCAACCGTCTCCACATCCCTCGGACGTCGCTCACCGAGCGCGCCCTTGTCGACCTCGACCTTTGCGTGCGTCGTACCTCATCGCCTGCAGCGAACGCTGCCCTGCTGACCTCACCTCTTCCTCTGCTTCGCGTTACAGGTCAATGTCGCAGTGCGGATCGACCTGAACAACATCCTCGAGGGTCTCAAGACCGAGGTCCAAAATGCGCCGACGACGGGGGGAGGCCTCCTCGGGGGATTGCTGGGCCCAGGAGGTCTCGTTAGCGGCGTTGTCGGCGGCCTCGTGGGCACTGTCGCCGACCTCGTCGCAGGTCTGAACACACTTATCGGGCTCAACTTGGTGCTCGACCTCGGAGAGCTCTGCCTCTGCCTCGGTAGGTCCTCTTCTCAACTGCTTCCGCAGGCTCACTGTACAACTCGACGCTGACGATTCCTGCACGTCCGCAGATGCCGGTGTCCTCACGCCTGGCTCGCTGGCCGAGGTCAACACCCAGCTGAACGAGTCGAAGAACTCCGGCGTTTTGGGTCAGGTCGCCACGCTCGGTGAGTCGGCACCCATCGCTGCAGCTGCTTTGTTAAAGATCATCTCTGACTCGTGCCCGTCTGCAGTACCCGGGATTGTCGACCTCATCGTCCCCCTCCTCGCTCCGCTCGTCGCTGGCGAGTCTTCGAACGCCCCTCAGTGCCCGAGCTTCCCGGCCGGCTCAATTCCATTGCCCGATGGCCCGACTTGCGGCTCTAGCTGCCTCTTTGGTGCGTCAAGATCCGATGCGGCGCAGGCATGCGCCTTTGACTGACGCGCCTGCCTCTGCTTCCTCGAACGCTCCCAGCCTGCCCGGAGGGACTGAAGGCCTGTGGCCGCGAGTGCATCGACGAGAACGCCACCTGCTGCCCGGACGGCCAGAAGGACTGCGGCAACAGCGTGTGCGTTCCCGACGCCAACATGTGCCCCACCGGAGGCATCAGCGGCCGGCGCTCGGTCCGGGCCCGCTCGCGCTTCGCTTGCCGCCTGCCCCTCACCGCCTGCCCGGTCTCGCACTTCCTCGCTCGGGACGGATCGTCGGTCGCCGGCGCCGGCTTTGAGTGCCTCGACACGCGGGCCAACATCGAGTCGTGCGGCGGCTGCGTGACGCCCTTCCGGGGCAACAAGGCCGGCCAGGACTGCACGGCGATCGCCAACGCCGACGGCGTCACCTGCGCCGCGGGGACCTGCATCGTCGAGTCGTGCG
>Ga0308160_10004473_pt1 | contig 14986 bp, 21 predicted proteins | sample PhyFR1_FD_201036 | JGI IMG/M metagenome (GOLD analysis project Ga0308160, IMG submission 201036) | Phyllosphere microbial communities from UC Gill Tract Community Farm, Albany, California, United States - DLSLF.R1 | ecosystem: Host-associated > Plants > Phyllosphere > Unclassified | place: USA...
TTGGATCTTGAGCCACACCGTCCGCCCAGGACAGGGGTAGTAGAAGCCTGCTATCAGTATGTTATATTCGAGTAGCTGAGAGAGCTCACCCGGCATAGCGCCCCCTTGTAATCGATTCGTCCGAGATGTCCAAAATGGCGGTCACCGTCTTCTGTACCTCCTTAGATTTGATATCGTCCATCAGAATGACTGTACGGAGGCAGAGATCCATACAGCCCACAATGCCAATGACGCCAACGGCCACTTCGCGAGGTAAGGGGCTAAGCTGTACAATCAGCTTGGTTCAAATCATGATGTGGCGGACGTACCATGACGTTTTGCGTGATAAGGTTTCCTTGGGGTATGAACTCCTTGACCCGTTTTACCAAAGACGTCATTCGGCACTCGATGATATTTTTGAGTTGACGATATATTGGTTTGGGCTGTGCTTCTCGCATTGCATCGACGTCACGAGCTTCTCCACAGAGTATCATCGTCTATCCAGGTCAGGGGAGTGGTAGAGGTTTAGAGGTGGACGTACTCTTGCAGAATAGATTGTGGCCTCCCTTGTCCAGCCGTATACATCCTGGACATGATCCGTGCCCTCTCCTTGAATATCAGCCTCATGTGTCTACAAATCAGGTCAAAGGAAGACTCACCGGTCTCGTGGTACCTGAACCACTCGTTGTCCCAGGTGAAGATCTGTGGACTGACCCAGATTGTCAAATGCCCTGCCTTGTCAGATCGATCACGATATTAGAGACTTACCAATGAGTTCAAGGATAGCCAATTGCTCCACCAAGAACCTCCGATCCGCCGTCGGGCGAGCATCGATAAACGCCCCAGGACCTCCCGCTTGTTGTATCAACGTCTGACCGATCTTGAGTGGCGGTTCCCAGTCCTGACATCCTCCGAGTCGCTATTTGTCAGGTCTTGTGCCTGGCGCCGTTCAGAAAAGAGCTTACATCACGTATACTCAGCGCCACTACGGTCGCGATGCCCAGATCAGCATCTGTAGGATCACCATTCAAGATTCCCGCTATCGAGCTCGCTCTTAACCGTTTGAAAGATTCCGCTCGTTGCTCATCGCTTGTTGCGTACATTGCATTATCGCCCATCGAGGGTCCTGATTGATCCATCTTGATACCGAAGTCGACCGATGCGAGGGAGAGAAGGGCGAAACGGAAAGCATCATGAGTGATACTTGTACCGGAAGGCGCCCCGAGGGCTAGATGGGAGAAGTGACACAGAAAGGGATTGGCAGCGTGGGGTTTCGGCGAGACTAATAGTGATTCGGATGTTTTGTGGAAGAAATGACGATACTACTAGTCAGTCCACGTCAGTGATCAAAACCTACGGCATGGCGTTGTTCCAATGACGGAAAGAATTGAGCTAGTTGATCAGGCTGATCCAGGACTTGGAGCTGATAGAGATATGCTGGATGTTCCGGTCTATCCCTATATTCGGGCTGAACCAAAGAAAAAGCCTCATTGAATGCGGTATTGGAATTCAAACTGATGGGCGTGGATCCAGAGCTATCGTGATCCATAGGCATTCGATCACTGGTATAAAAGTCTTTGGGGTCGGCCAAATACCAATTGAAACCGTGCTTATACCGCATTTCCGGAGATGAGGGTCCTGGATCCGTCACGTCCGAGAGGCTGAAATCGAATTGAGCTTCTGGCATTGGGTAGACGGGTTGACCTAAACCAAGATTGGCATTAGGTTGTTGAAACATGTCGAATGATTGAGGACCAAAGAGGGATGCCAGGAGTGAAGATGGACTCGGAGTGGAAACGTTGGGATTCCAGACCGACATGGCGTTGTTGCCGGGGTTTATGTCCGGAGTTGGTTGGGCAGTTTGCAGCTGCGAAAAGTAGTCATGGCTCGACGACAAGTCGGGAATAGTCTCATTTGCGAAAGATCCTTCAATATGGCCCGGTGGCTTCGGTTCCGGGTGAACAGGTACCGTAGGTGACTTGGACCTGGAGGATCGACCGTTCTCCGTCGAGTAGATACACTAGACGTGAGCCATATTCAGGAATACGACGTACCATATTCTCCGCATGTTTCCGCTTACATCCCCCACAAACTGGCTTTTGCTCATCACACCTCACTCGACGAGTTTTGCAATGAGAGCATCCATTTCTAGACCGTCTATGGAATCGTCTTACCCGACCATCGGCATATCCTTCGGGGGCGGAGTACTTACACTATATCTCAGCTGATATCTGCTGAGGAGACTCACCACTCTGTCCCTCTTTCGACATGTATCGCAGGAAGGTAGGCTTTGGTCGCATTTAAGCTTACTTGTCCGGCACGAGTCGCAGGGGTGTGCCGGTAACGTACTCGCTGATCCCTCGAAATCCGGATTGGTGATCATATCTACAACCTTGTTGCTGGTGGTACTGGAGGATTAGTTTGACAGAGGGGCATGGGTAACTCCATACAGTCACAGCAAGGTTGTCACGAGTACCAAGTGCTCATGATGATCTCCGCGTTCCTATCGAATGATTATCGCTCGTCTCGGTCGTATAAATTAAGGTTAGGGCTTGGCGAGTAGACCACGTGGAAAAGGCACGGCTCCGGCCCCTGTGTATCCGGGCAGTCACTTCCACCATTATGATCACTCTTTGCGATTTACAGCTGGATGGCGACAGACAAAGCGAGGTACACTGGTATCACGACCTCGAAGCTGGATCTGCATCAATTACCGGACGACAAGCCGGTCTACTCGTGTCAGAAATGCTCCGAAGTGGTGGTATGCCCTCACCCCCAATGTCAAAGCCACTGGCTGATCAACAGGCATTACAAGATGAGCTGGTGTCCAAGGCTTTCAATGGGCAATCAGGACGAGCATTGTAAGCTAGTCTCGCGGCCGACGGACACTTTGCCGACGAGAACAGTCTAATGAATTCTACGATCAATACGAGACTTGGCAAACGGGAAGAGAGGAACCTGATGTCCGTCTTCCGCTCCCATACACGGCCAGAACCTTTTGAGCTGATCAGCAGGACTGGCCAGCATGTAGTGGCGGACCTGTTTTGCGTGAGCTGCGACACCCTCTTGGGGTGGATGTATATTTCAGCTCCAAACGGGCATGAGAAGTACAAGGAAGGTGTGCAGATCATCATCTCCTTGCATCGCATCACTGATGAGCAGGCAGGTATATTGTAGAAGAAGCCAAGGTTGTCAAGGAGTACAACTGGTGATCATGTGTATAGTAGTTGTATTGCTTAAATGCTCCTGCCTTTAGAACAACCTAATGTATTACGTAACGACCATGACTTGAGCTGAGATTCAACTTGCTATAGACCGACCTTTGTTCAGCTACATTACTATACACAATTGATATGTCATAACATACACCTATAATGTCAGATGAAGTATCAGATACAGCGCCCTTGGAGGCAGAACTACCCACACCTCCACAGGAAGTCGAGGAAGAGGGTACGTAGACAGTTCGGTGTGGCACACGAGCAATAGCTAATGTCAGATGTCTGCCGTGTCTGCCGAGTGGAGGGCGATGAGGAAATGCCTCTGATATATCCATGTAAATGCTCTGGTTCAGTACGATATGTCCATCCCGACTGGTACGTCATCTTGTCTTCTCAATGGCATAAGCTGATTGGGTCAGTCTCAAGAGCTGGTTGGCAGCGAGTCAGAAGAAGCATTGTGAGATATGTGGATACAAATACAACTTTACCAAAGGTGAGTACTCGTGCTTTGGTCTCTCTGACCTCCAGTATATCCAGACTATATACCCCGCACTATACCTGTCACAGTGTACCTACGCCAATTGTTCAGATGGACGATTGAAATCGGTCGTCGTATATTCAGATTATGGTTCGCTACCAATGCTTGGCTTATCCTTTTGCCGGCACTCAACATGTCGTCTCTGCGGACACTGCTATGGGCCACGGACTTTTTGTGAGTCCTTTGATATAGTGGGAGAACGTCGCTGATTGACAGGAGCCCTTCGCCTCCGAGCAATGATGGGCAAATGGGCAATTCGACTACGACTAATACCACCATCACATCCTCCCTACGTTGGGACAACGAAACTAGGTTGGCGTTCACCTACATGTACCACCATCCCGTCAGTGCCGCAGGGCTCCTCGCCCGGGACTCTTGGACCAGATGGAATGCGGGGGAGCAAGACACGTAGGTGCACCTCAGTTGCCAAGCTGACAGTACAGGGCTATCGGCTACATCTTCAGAGGTCAGCTGCTGACAGTCACCCTGGCCGCTGTCATCCTCGGTCTTGTCCTTATACGTGAATGGATGGGCCAACATATCTTGACCGACACCCCCAAACCATCCCCACCAGGACCGATCAACCCCGATGATCATGTCGTCATAAACGGACTCCAGTACGATAACCGCATGGACGCATACCTGGCATACTGCTACAAGCTGAGCCTACCGCCCGCCAAAAATACGTTGATGAGGGGCGAATTCAGGCGGTCCAAAAGACTCATGTATCACTCCATCTTAACCGGTCAAAAAGAAAGTATACGCCTACTCGAGATCAAATGCTATATCTTCGGAAACCCGACAATATCCAAGGATTTTCCCGATCGCCAAATCATTAGAGATATCGCCGATGCCGATCCGCTCATGACCTTGGGTCTATTACGCCGTGGTAGCGAGCGCGACAAGATTCTGTCTGGACACATTGATCTCTTGTTGACTAAATTCATGGATGCAAAGTCCCTATCGACGCGTGGGAGACTTGCAAATGTCGGCAAACTCGGTGAATGGGGAAACGGAAGTTCGGACGAGGAAAAGGATCTCTGGGATAGCGAAAAATATCCAAGTACAGACTCGGCCGCTTATAGGGCTGTCCTCAGGACCCTTGAATATCCGTCTTACCCCAAGTCAGAGGGACCCGCACAGGATTCGCCCTTTGCGGGACCGTCTGGTGAATCGTCAACACCGCCTCGACCAGTCAACGCGGGCGATCAAGGGTTCGGTGAACACGTCTCGTATACCGCACCCGAACTTCTGGATGACGAGGTTGACGACTCGACTCCCGGGGCAGGACGGTCATTTACGATCGAAATTGTCAATGCAGAAAGTCGACGCAAGGACAAATTGGCTCGCATGCGTAGACAGCCAAAGAGGGAATTCGAGGCAAAGGCTGCCGGCATACCATTCGAAATGGACGGAGAGCAGGTTGAAGGCGATGAAGATGATGCGGAAGGATGGGTCACGGACGACAGCAATACTGCCGAGCATGGGGAAGCTGGGCCTTCAAGGCCGGACCCAGCACTCAACGTTCAAACCGTGGACGGCCCGGATGGGCCAAGCAGTGTCTGGAATAAGGACGTTCCCTTCGATGACCCTCGGCATAGGAGACTGGTCGAGGCGCTAGGCATTAGACGGGTTGAGCCGACCAATCTTCCCGCCGATACCGTCGGCACTGATCCTGAAACACAGCGACAAGCAGCTCGAGCTGCCTTGGCTGATCTGCTAAACGGTATGCAGCTCAGGACGGAGGCACGACCAACAACCCGGGCTGCCGACGAGACGGATCATGACAACGACGGCGATGATGGCTCTCGCTACCCCGCATTGAACGACGAGGCCCAGAGCGCCGACTACGTGCACGCTCCCAATCCTCTAGACGGACTGCTCGATGGCGATCATCTCTTTCCAGCGCGCGAGGATGACGACGCGGACGACGATGCGGATGATGACGAGCAAGAGGGCGAGGAGGAACCGGAAGATCCTCGTGATGCCCCTGTACATGATCATGATCACGATATGGAAGATATGGAGGGATTAGATCATGATGATTGGAATGGGGTTTTGGAAGGCATGTTTGTTGACGGCACTGTCGTGATATGATACTGACCATCTAGTAATTGGTCTGATTGGTCCAATTCAAAATATGGCTCAGAATGTGGGTTGATTGTTTCTTGACTGCCTTGGAGGAATGCTCACGCTCGCAGGTCTGCTTCGGATTCATCATTATTGGCGCATCCATGTCTATCCTCGCTGGTATACCTATCTGGATCGGACGACTCTTCCTCTCGATCGATTACTGGCATTCGGCCAAATACTCGTCTCTGCTGGTCATCAAGGGTACTCGCCTGATCTTTGATCCACTCGTTCGTGTCGTTTACGACATTCTGTCCCAAGTCGTCATCGGTCCCGTATTTTCGTCAATCATGGCATTGGAAAAGATTGTTGCCGATTCTGCTGGCTTGGGAGACACCTCCTTGCCTAAAGTCAATTGGATACTGTCCATCCCGCCCACGGTTCGAGAGACAGCTACTACCAAGGCTGGCGACCTCTTTGCTCAGATCGGAAAGACGACACAGACTTACGCCTCTACGGTGTATGAAGCTCACGGGACTTGGTCGACAAAGGTTCTGAGCAGTGGCTCCCTGTCTAATCGATTATGGACCATGGCCTACGGTTATGGGGTCATCTTGGCTGTCGTCGTCTTTATCGCCCTCAATCCAGCGGGATTCCGTGGTGATAAGGGCGGCTCGTTTGGCGGACAGTTCCAAGACACTGCGCAGTATGCCAAGGTCAGTCTATCCGCATAGAATCAGAGATCCGATCTGACCGTCAGCTTGCCTTTTTCATGTTTGCTGAATTGGCCATTTTCCCAGCTACCATTGGAATGGTCATTCAAGTCTGCATCGTTCCGCTAACGCCTTGTTGGTCGATGGATACTCTTCTCGAATACTTCCAGCAGGTACCGTTTGGGGCATTGTTTGTCACCTGGATCATCGGGACTTCGTGAGTCTCTCTTACAAGATCCCGTTTCGTCGCTAATGATAGCTTCATGTTTGTCTTTGCTGGGGTCCTGCAGACACTGCGAAAGATGTGCAGAAAGGGAGTCCTTTTCTTCATCCGGGATCCATCCGAGCAGTCTTACAATCCTGTCAAGGATATTCTCGATCGTCCAACCACATCGCAAATGCGCAAGCTCGGTATATCCGCGTTTATGTACACCATCGTCGCCATCTTCCTCTTTGGAGCAGTTTCTTGGGGATTAACCCTACCACCTATAAATCGACTGGAACTGGTCCCCCTACGGACTACGGCTTAGTGAGTCACCCCTAACGGAGCAATGGCTGATGAGCAGTAAATCTATCTCGACTGTCCCGTTCGATCTGCTCTTTTTCTCGATCGCTATAGGCCCAACACTCAACTCCCTCCGTATTTCAAGTCGAGGTCGACGCTGGATGAGGCTGTGGTGGGACTACACGGCCGACACGTTCAACTTGACAAACATGTTGACCGACAAGAACCGTTCGAGATTGACCGAGAGCACCGCAGTCCTACGAGCCTGGCGTGTAGTCGACTTCATTGCACAACTCGTTCTGGGCAGATACGACAATAACGAGACATGGGCCAGAGTACCCGCTGCCGACAGTGTTGTACTTCTCAAACCGGAAATTCGAAAAGGTCGAGGTGTCTTTGTCCGCCTAGATCAATTTGGACAGCCAATCACTCCTGAAGGCAAACTCTTGTTGCTCCAGCAAAACCAAGCGGCAGTCGCTGCCAATCGGAATCCGAAAGTGGATTACAAGATCGTCTGGCTACCTAAATACTGGAGGACGAGGGTACATGCGGTCGTGTATTCCGCTTTGGTCGTTTGTGGGTCGTTGGTTGCCATGACTGTATTCGCACCTCTTGTCGTTGGAAGGCTGTTGTTGGATCGCGCTTTCGGAGAGCCCGTCCACGATGGGTACAATTGGGTATGTGCCAAATATACCAGAAAAGATATAGCTAATCAGTAGTTGACGGGTGTATATGTTCTCTGGGCAACGTATTACCTCGCTAGAATCGTTCGACAATCGATAGTACTCTCCCAACTCGCCGCACGACTCCGCCGATCCAACGCCTCAACCCGAGCCAAGCGGGCACTCGTTGGTGCCATGGAGCGAACATACGTGTTGACGATCCTGTACTTTATCATTCCCGTCGCAGTGGGTTTACTTTGGGAACTGTACATCGCAATGCCGTTCCGGTATGGCTTTAAATCGTATATTCCGGTCTTGCATTTCTGGGAAACTTGGTATGCCCCCCTACCCTGTTTCTGCGTGAGTTTATGCTGACTTCCAGGGCGATGGGTTTGGTCCTCGTTTTGACTTACGTGGCTATCACCCACGATTCAGATCATGACCCTAGGCATCCTGGACGACCTATGGTACTTGGTCAGCAGATGAGAGAGGTGAGTTTTGAGTGATGGAGCATTCCTCTGACGACCAGTGCTATCGAACTTCGTTCACCACCGATGCGATCACGGTGTACAGCTCGACCTACGCTTTCATCGGATTCGTGCTCTTTATCGATATAGCACCGTCGCTTGCTGGTTTCATACCCGCATACCTTTACCGGAACCAGACGGACATCAATACCTTCAGTACGATATGTAAGCCATCATGCCTTCTGCTGCACCCGAGCTGACGATCCAGACCGCTTCGCCCATCCTGTGCTATTGGCCCTTTTCGTCAGTTTCGCATGTAGGAAAGCCCTTATGCGACGATGGGCAGGATTACGCCAGATTCTCATTGATGCCGAGTATGTATTGGAGGAACGGGTGGAGAATTACGAGCCTGGGAACAAGAAGAAGGTCACGTTTGGAGAAGGATCCAAGGAGTTTGACGGATCGGACAATGATGATGACGAGAGTGATGATGATACTGATGGAGCGGTCTGGGAGGATCTTGAAGAGGAGAGAGTGCGGTAGTATCCATTGAAGTTCGGTGAACATGATGTAGCATTATACATATTTATCTTCTTTCTCAACCGCGACAACAACTTGCATCCATATCAGCTGGTACTGCTTGTCAGCTCCCATGCGACAGGACGAGAAGCGACAGACCTATTCCAGACCAAGCTGCACACCCGCCTATCAGGTCGACGCCATCGTTTCGGTTCATACTTCGCTCATAGGTCCATTTCGCTTGATCATCCCCTTTCAAGAAACATAGCGATAGAGTGTCCGAGTACGAAATCCCACTACAGCCTACTGTCAGCGGTGATAGGGTTGACACGTACTATTACCATGCCTCGAACAGGCCTGTATACAATTCCGTTCGGACGTTGCTGTCAAGTCCTCTGATACCTTTTTGTCAGTGAGGTGGACCAAATGGACGGGGACATACATCGTTTCCCAACACTTTCCATCCTCTGTAATGAGCCATACCGGTCCGACGACCTGTACGGATACATCTAGGATAACTACCTCCGGTACTTCCGGCATACACTAGAGAGAGACTAAGGAGGGCGAATACAAAGCTGAGTATCGTAAGCTGGACCATCGTATTTCGACGACGAGGACGAGGGTGAGTGCGACAATAATTGAGCGCTGTGGTAATATAAGTACTCTACTCAGGCAGGTAAGCAAGCTCCTGCATCAGATCCTCCGCCAAATACCAAGGCCGGTTGCTTGTCAGCTGAACGGTTCGGAGTCGAATGCGGATAGAAGGCGTCAATGGGCGTCGATCTTTTAACGTAAAAGTGGACAGACGTACGACGCTTGTTTATCCGATGGGAACGTTCACGTTGCCTCCGCATCAACAGTCATGGACCCCGCCGGAAGCTTGTCGTTACATGCAGGAAGGTGCAGCTTGGTAGATGCCGGATGTATTCAAGGTGTCATACGCCATACATAGTATACATAGAATACAAAACAATAGGGGATCACCAGTTCTAGCTATACCGCGTGACCGGCTTCAAACTGCACTAGATATTTCAATCACCTAGACGGCAAGGTGGACTAGCTCATGCGGCGGTAGCAGATGGAGCCTTGGCTACGGCCGGGGGAGGCATGGCGATCTTGTCCTTTTCAACCTGTTTAGCTCCCGCAGCGGTAATCTTTTCTTCCTTCTTGCTAGCTTCGGCACCAGTCGCAGCCTTCTTCTTTTTCTTCTTCAGTAGACCTGAATAGTCAGCTTTTGCACGTCTCTTCGTGAGCTGTAGCTTACCTGCACTGACTGCCGAGCGGACGTTATCGTTGATCTCCCTGCTCTCTTCTAGGTAGGCGTTATCATCGAATTTATGCTTCTTCTGAGCCAACTCTTCGAGATCCAAATCGGCAAGTCGTTTGCTTCCTGATGATGACCCTCCTTCCGACGACGAGATACCGAGAGATCGCTCCAGACCTTCAAGCTTGGCTTTCTCGGCGGCAACTGCCTGAGCTCGAAGTGCGGGTGCTGATTCGAGTAGTTCAGCCTGTCTACCAGATCAGCTAGTACTGAAGCAAAATCTCCGATGAGCTTACCTCTGAGCCTCTTTGATGGTACTAAGCCGCCTACCAGAAAGATCACGACACGAATCGGTATTTGTATTCTTCCCAGAACTCATTCGACCACCAGCTGCTCTCAATTGGGACCCAAAACCACCTTTACCGCCCTGAAGACGGGCACATAGGTCGAGTGTGATTGGGAAAGAGGGGTTTTGGGCATTGCAAAGGGCTGCGATTGGTGTATGGGGCGAAGGGATGAGGGACGCGGTACGGAGGTAGGTGTTGTCGCGTAATGACGCAGGGATTGGGATGTCGGCGAGGGTTGTTTCACCCGAGATGTTGAGCTTGAGGGTCTCGAGGGGGCTGGGTAGCCGAAGGTATACTGTTTGCGTGGACATCATTGTGTATAATAGGGGGTGAGAGTAGAGTGTATAGTCAGTCAGCTTGGGTGGTGGCAAGCAACAAGGGCAAGTAGGTTATACTTCCCCGAAGTGGTAATTCCTGTTCGGTCTCGGTCTGGTAGTTGAGACGTGGCCCATCCACCATCTATCTACCAATACCCACCCTTTTCCCGACGACAACGACCGACTCCCTCTCCAGCAGCATGGAGGTCAACAAAGAAGAGGCTCTGAGATGCCTCAACATTGCTCAAAAACATCGAAACGGATCCAACCTCCCTTCAGCACTCAAGTTTGCCAAAAAGTCGGTATCACTCTACAGCACACCCGAGGGAAATGCAATGGTCACAATCGTCGAACGAGAGATATCTACGAGTAGTCAGAATGGGTCAGCTCCTTCAGCTTCAACGCCAGCGTCGGGCACCTCGACACCGGCACAAGGGAAAGCGTCGGGAGTGGAGGAACATGTCACTTCGGCACATCAGCGTCCTGGCAAGAGTGCTTCTGCCGGGAATGCAGAGGCTAGTGGATCGGGGACAAAGAAGAGGGAGTACACCCCAAAGCAAGCAGAGGTGGTCAAGCGGGTCAAGAGCTGTCAACATCATGAATACTACAAAATTCTAGCTGGTCAGTGTGGAGTTTTGGGATCGTTCTTGGCTGACTTTTCAGTGGAGAAATCGTGTACCGAAAACGACGTCAAGAAGGCTTACAAGAAGCTCGCTCTAGGTCTGCATCCGGACAAGAATGGAGCTCCCGGTGCCGATGAAGCATTCAAGAGTAGGTCAACAATATCGCTTCCACCACCGCTGCGTGAACTAACCTCTTAGTGGTGTCGAAAGCGTTCCAGGTTCTGTCGGACGCCAACATGAGAGCGTCATTCGACGCAAACCCATCCTATGACCCTACACAACGGAATCCCGGCATGTCTTCATCTGGCATGCGGTCGCACGCGGGTCGAGGCGGTGGAGGGGGAATGTACGCGGATGAGCTCAATCCAGAGGATCTCTTCAACATGTTCTTTGGTGGAGGTGGGCGTGGCGGTCAATTCGGAGGTGGCCAATTTGGCAATGCCAATGGTGTGTCTCACTGCCAATCGGTTTATGTCCCATAGCTGATGTTTAGTCTTTACGTTTGGCGGAGGCAACGGTTTCCGAGCTACTGGTGGAGGTCCTCGTCGGCCTCGACAAGCCGAAGGAGCGGATGCCAATCCCATCGTCGCTTTGCTACCCATCATCATCCTATTCGCATTCGCCCTTATCTCCCTCTTGCCGTCCCTGTTGTCAGGCTCCATGGAGCCAGATCCAGGATATACATTCGAGCCAATGGGCAAGTACTCGATGGACAGAAGTACGTGGCAGCGTGGAGTCAAGTACTATGTCGACCAGCCCGAGTGGGAGGCGTCCAATATTTGGCAATCTGTTCCAGAGGAGAAGAAGGGCAAGAAGGATATGGCCATGTACAGTCAAAAGATCCGGGTCTTTGAGACGGGTATAGAGAATGACTATATCAATAGATTACGACAAGAGGTATGTTCTCTCTGACAATTTTTGGCATGTGCTGATGACTTAGTGCAATGTGTTTGAAATGAGAAAGAGGCAGCAGATCCAGGATGAGACTGGTTTCTTTGGATTAGGGACGGACTACGAAAAGATACAAGCTATCAGGAAAAAGACTTCGCCCAGTTGTGATCAACTTCGGAAGTGGGGACTGTCGTATTCGCAACAACAGCAGCAGCCACGACTGTTCTAGGTGATTAGAGGAAAGGGGGAAAATGACTTCAGGGGAAGATGGGGGTGTGTGTGTCCGCATCGCACGGGGTCTTTGTATGCATCTTGCATTGCATTTCCTTCGTTCGGTCGCGCTCATGGTGCTTGGTCTGCACATAGACCATGCATGCATGGACAAGGTATGCATGATATTCACCATCACCTTCATAGGCGCTATAGCGCTTGGCGGAAATACTTCGGCTCCGGCTCGTCTAGGTGGACTCGTGTGATGACTCGAGTTCGTATAAGCAAACCTTTGTATTCGTGTAGCAACTCCGCTTCGTATGCATTGTACATTATATAGGCCCATGTCCATGCTTGGGGCTAGCAGCTCTTGTCACTACCGCTGTAACAATCACCAATTCTGTGTATAGATCATGGACCGCCCAACAGTACTAGAAGAGGGCTCTTATGTCGATCCCCTCCGCGCGCCCTTGGTACCTCATCGATCGAAATTACCTGATTACCTATATATATTCAGTTTCGCCCCACCCGTCCCACCTATAAGTCGACCGAAAGAGTTCTTTGATCATCCAATTGTCCTCTATGTCATTGGCACAATAGCAGCATTGGCTGCAGGTGTAGGTCTACCCGCTTTCGACATCATTACCGGAGTATGGACCGATGGGATTACAGCCACCAATGCGACAGATTCGGACATCGTCGGAGCTGGATCACAAGCTGGATGGCTCATGACTGTTGTCGGAGTTGCTTTCTTTGCGGCGTTTGGTATCTTTCTGTACTGCTGTAAGTAGCTGTGTAATATCGTGAGAAGAGCGAGTCTAATGGGTAGTTACTGTTGCGGCTACGAAAATGTCGAACATGCTTCGAGAGCAGTACTTATCCTCGATTGTCGTTCAGGACCAGGCCTTCTTTGATCGAATTGGACCTGGAGAGATCGTCACGAGAGCTAGCAAGGATATCGATTCCGTCAGGACTGGACTAGGAGAAAGGCTAGGATACCTCATATGGTCATTCAGCAGTATTGTCGCTGTAAGTGCCTTCCCCCTCTGCCAGATCATACGCTAATCGGCAGGCCTTCGTATCCGCCTTCGTGCATGCGCCGAAGCTCGCTGGTGTCCTCTTCGCCTTGATCCCATTCACCATGGTCATGTTTACCGCCCTCGGATACTGGGCCGAGGCTGTGGCAGTGACAAAAGGCCCAATGGACGGGAAAACCTCCTCTTTCATCGAACAAATCCTTTCGTCGGTACGGATCGTGCAGTCTTTCGACATGGCGCCTAAGTTGCTTCGAAAGCTACAGACCGGTATGTTGGCACCATTAAAAAGGTTGTCCACCAAGACTTCTGCTACGAGAGCACTTGAGCAGGCAGCTGCGTATGGTGCGGGATTTTTGGTCTACTCGCTAGCTTTCTGGTATGGTGGAATCTCGGTCCAGGGTGGTCTGTCTGTCGGAAACTTTTTGACGGTAAGCCGGTCAGGGATGCCCTCGATACAATGCTGATGAAATAGACATTCTACAACTTCGTCAATCTCTTTTTCGTCTTTGCTTCGGTGGTCCCCCATTACATCGCTACAACCACAGCGATCCAAAACCTATCAGGTCTTCGACTCCAGATCGAACGTCAACCTCCTATCGATATTAGGGATCAGTCCGGTCTCCGGCTCGACGACAAGGGTGGATGGCAACCCTCGTTCGAACTCGACAATGTCACCTTCGCTTACCCTTCGCGACCTGCTCATAAAGCTCTGAACCGGGTGTCCGTCCACATCGAACCGGCCAAATTCACTGCATTCGTCGGACCTAGCGGAAGTGGGAAATCGACACTCGCTGCTTTGCTCATGCGTTTATACGATCCATTGACTGCCACCAAAATCTCTGAGACCGACCAAAAGATCATGAAGACTCTGGAGGAGGCTGAGAAAAAGGAAAAGAAGGGTCTGAAGAAGGTGGCAGATGACGAGAAGGATAAACACTTTGATGAGGCTATCGATGGGAGTGGAAACGTCCGATTCGCTTCTCACGATGTTACCTCCCTTAACCTCTCTTGGCTCCGACATCAAGTTGCTGTCGTTCAGCAAAATCCTCAACTGGTTTCCGGTACGGTCTTCGATAACGTCGCAATCGGTCTGACTGGTACCGAATTCGAGTACAGGGCCGACATTGAAGGTGCCTCCGACGCTTCTGCCGAGACCAAAGCCCGGCTTGACAAGATCACTACGCTAGTCACTGAGGCCTTGAAAAAGGCTCAGGCCTGGGACTTTGTCCTCGATCTACCAGAAGGTCTCAAGACTGAAGTGGCGGGTGGAAGGACCGGTGTGTTGTCGGGAGGTCAAGTCCAACGTGTCGCCTTGGCACGAGCACTGGTACGCGAACCTCGATGCTTGTTGCTGGACGAAGCCACTTCTGCCGTTTCTGCCGATACGGAGCTCAAGATCCAAGAATCGCTGCTCGAAGAACAGAAAAGAAGAGGAATGACCCTCATTGTCATTGCGCATCGATTATCAACCATCGTCTCGGCCGACAAGATTGTCGTCATGACAAATGGCTCGATCGCTCATTCCGGTACCTATGAACAACTACTCGATCCGAATTGTCCCGACCAGACGTTCCGAAATATGGCTCTGGCTATCCCTCAAACCAGGCCAGCTAGTCGATCGACATC
>Ga0308160_10004474_pt1 | contig 14986 bp, 10 predicted proteins | sample PhyFR1_FD_201036 | JGI IMG/M metagenome (GOLD analysis project Ga0308160, IMG submission 201036) | Phyllosphere microbial communities from UC Gill Tract Community Farm, Albany, California, United States - DLSLF.R1 | ecosystem: Host-associated > Plants > Phyllosphere > Unclassified | place: USA...
ATGCAAAGTTGTTCCGTTGCTGCGATGGCTTCTGCGTCGTCCGAGAAGGCAGCTACGAAATCTCGTAGACCTGCTGCTGAAGGATTGAGCATTCGAGCCGTCTCCCCGAAATCGTAGACCGAGGATCCAGTTTCACTTTTCGAACGAGTAAAGATACTTCGGATACCTCGAGGATCTTGAGCGTAAGAGAGGTGACCAGTTCGACGTTTGACGTAGAGAGTACTGTTTCGTAGGAATCGAGAGAATTGGGTCGGGTTCTGAGCGAGTCGAACGGTGAATCCCCAGTAACGAGGAGATTCAACTTGGATCGAATCGAGGAGTCGAACATCGGGAATGAGAGTAGGTGCAACGAGTTGCTTCGCCTTGAGTTCGGTCTTGTTGTTCTTGTCTCGAGCGAGTTCACGATCGACGAGTCGAAGTCGGACAGGGAGGAAGACTGGTTCATTCGAATCGATATCTCTAGCTTCGAGGTATCGTGGTTCGGCTGCGAGGACCCAGAGATGACGGTAGGCTTGAAGATGAGCGCGATTATCAGTCGAAGTTGAGGGGAAGGAAGGGTAGAGAGCGAGGAGGAGAGTCGCGATCGCTCCATTCGAATTCGACAAGGTGTATCTGGCTTCACCGAGGAAGAGCAGACCGAGAGCCATGTGAGTCGAGAGATGATATCCGTACGCCAATCCTTCGCTGAAATGACCGTGAGCGACTCGAAGTCGACGAAGTACGTTGAGTTCTCCAGTTCCTGCCATGACCATCGATAAAGCGATTGCGACGACTCCGAGACAAGTTCGAAGGGAATGTCGTTTGATCTTGCTTTGAACCGTGACGGCTGGACGCACTGGATCGATTAGCTCAAGTTCCCTCCGAGAAGGAAGAGTTAGCTCACCTTTGACGTAACAAGCTCTCGTCAATCGATCCATGTAGTGAATCAGAGTCGCATGAGCTTCTGCCGTAGCAGTTCCAGCAAATTTGAATCCCACTGCGAAGCAAGCACCAGCAATGATACTCCACCTAGCTACTTCCCATTCAGGGTCCATCTGCTTGTTCGGGTCAAGTGCTTGAACTGCTGCCGCGTCAACGAGGAATTTCGGTAAACCAGATTCGATCCATTCTTTCGAAGGAGTGATCGAGTTCCACATGACGAGAGATTGACAGAGGGAGCGAAGGAGGAGGACGTCAGATCGAACATAGTCGAGTCGACGAGGAGAATCGGGAATTTCGAAGATGTTTGCGACGTCTTGCCTTTCGCTCCTGATGAACATGAGGGCGAGACCGACTGTTGCTGCTGAGGAGGTGATATTGACGTCGGTAGGAGCGTTCGCAGTTGCAGAGTAGAACGCTCCCGGTAAAGGTCGATTGTTCTCTCCGAGAATGAGAGCTCGGAAGACTCGAAGGAGGTCCACCTCGTTTGCCGTTGCTGCACTATCCTTTCCTCCCTTCCCCAACATGATGTACCCGAATGCGAACCCGCAAGAGAGAGCATAAGCTTCTCTACAAGCTGCTGCGTCCTCAACATTCGTCACTTTGACTCCACACATTTCCCTCACCATGACATCTGCGAAACTTCTTCGACCAGTTCCAAAGTGAAGGAGACCGAGGGCGACGGCTGCAGCGGATTTCGTCATTCCTGATACGTTGAGAGACGAAGATCTAGGAGGATGAAGAGCGGGAAGATGAATTGAGATGACTGAGGTAAGGGTTGGATCGCTTGTTCCGAGATAGGTGACTGCGAGACCGAGGAGGATACCGACAGATGTAGGATCGTGTTTCGCTTTGAGATAATCGTAAGCTTGACTCGAAAGCATTGATCCGAGTTGACCATTCAATCCTAATCCCATCAACAATCCAGCATGTCGAGCGTCGAGTTCCCCGGGTCGATTGAATGAGATCTGTGATGAATCGATACCGTCCAACTTCGAGCGTAGAGCCGCCGCGACTCCAGAGTGAAAGTCGGGCCATTCTGAACGATCTGGAACTGCTGGACCCGTAGGATCTCGATCCTTCTCTGCGAGAGCGACTGGCGAAGGCATAGGAATGATTCGAGCCGAGGTATTGATCTTGGGAATTCCGAGCGAGTCGGAGGAGGATTGACGATGGGAAGCCAAATGGTACATTCCTGCTCCAATTGGAAGAGCTAAGGTACGATGCGATAGAGCGTTGAGAATACTTTGTTGTACTTGAGGGGTGAGTTGATCCCTGTGAACGTCAAAGACATCTCAGACTTACATCCAGGATGTCCGAGCGAAAGAGACGACTCACAAAGTTTTGTCTCCCGGACTGATAATGACCGGCTCGACATACTGCAACATTCTCGCCACTTCCTCCAACCTCTTGTCCTCGTTGAATCGTGCAGCTCGAGGGATCGGGTTCAGGTCGAGCTTCTCGACCGTCTCGTTAGAAACAGCTTTCGATTTCGTCGTTCCCAAATTCGTTTCTGAGAAAGCTTCTTCGACTTGACGAACGAGATCATCGATATCCGGAGTCAAGGTCGACACTTCAGGCTGCGATTGTCAGAATTGCACAGTCAGTGGAACGAACAGGTAATCAGCATCTGAATGATTGACTCACCTTCTCGTTCCCCTCGCTCGATATCCTCGGCCTCGGGAACCTCTCTAACTCTCTCCTCCCAATCAGCTCCCACACTCCATCCCACTTTTCTTCGGTTCCCTCTCGTCGGTCCATCGGTTCCAACTGACAGCTCCTCATCGCTTCTCGTATCGGCAATCCAATCCCGAAATGTAGATCTTTCAATGTTTCCATGTCGTCGCCTAATTCGTGGAACTTGAGAATCGACTGATGAGCTCTCGAGGTGGGAGATGATGAGGAAGCAGGAGAGAGGAGGGTGTAGATTTCGACGACGGAGGTGAGCGGTGCTAGAGGATTCGAGTGGGAGCCATAGTAGAAGGAAGGAGAGTCAGAGCAGAAGAGTTGAGCGACGGACGAGAGGGAGAATGGTGTCGAATCGGGTGGAGTTGCGCAAGAGAGGAGGTTGAAGAGGTGAACGAGGATGTTCGGAGGTGTTTTCGAGAGGAGACCTGTGAGAGGTGGTGAAGTAGGAGCTGTGAAGAGAAGATGCTTAGTTTACTCAATCGCGGGGCGGAGTAGGTGAAATCTTCGCTCACAAGTCAGATCTTTTCCGAATCCAGCAACTTCATCTCCCCAAGTTCTCCGATACTCATCAACCCACCCTCTTGCGCCTATAGCACTCGAGAGCCTAACGACCAGTTTCGCCAGGTCTTTCGCTCGAGGAATAGTCGAGATTCGAAGTCGGAGGGATTGGACTAGGAGATGAAGGGAGAGTAGGATGGCGTAGTGAGATGACGTGAAGTTGACGGTCGAGGAAGTTGGAGTAAAAGAAGCGAGGACGGTAGATGAGGAGGGAGCAGGCCGTCGTAGTCGATTCAAGAATGCCGAGTCCACCTCATCCATCACTACTCGTTCCTTCTTCGCCTCTTCCGCAATCCCGAATACACCTTCAAGAGTTCCCTTCACTCTCTCGAAGCCCTCAGTGCTCCCTCGAGTGTGCCCGCCTAAGACTCCTCTCGAGATTCCCTCGAATTCCTCAACCTTCAACACCTGAGCCAATGTTTCCATCACTTTCTCGCTCAACTCATCCAATCCCATGTTGATACATCTCATCTTCCTCCTGACCTCTCCATCACTCGCTTTATAACTCAACAGAACCCTCTTCCCTCCATCCGATTCGATCCCCTCAACGGCTTCATCCTCTCCCTCCGACAATTCCAACTCTATCCCATTCTGACTGACAACACCCAATCCCCCACCATTCTTGAGCAATAATAGATCCTTGACTCGTGGTCTCGTAGCTTTGATTGTACAAATATCTTTGACCCCTTCGACCTGTTTCATAGGTTTACACTCGATCCCATCCGCTGTTGCTGTGAGCGAGAGTAACAAGAGACTTGAAGTGGACGGTAACAGGATGGCTAATGTCGCTTCCTCTTTAGAACGTTGATCGAATAATAAAGCTCCGATTCCTTTCGCACTGTCTCGACTCCATCTCATCAGCTCATCCTTCGTGAGTATGCAAAACAAAAGACTCACCTAGTCCCATCCAATTCACCCTCCCAAACACACTTGAACCTAACCTCACTCTTCCCTTCCCCTTCTCCCAAATGTTGTTTCTCAACCCATTCTTCCTCACCAAAAAACATAGTAGCTTCCCTATCCATCTCTCCTGCCTCACCTACCAACCCCAACAAGCCATTATGAATAGTCACGTTCGCGTTCCCACCGCCAACAGATGATCCTTGTGATAAAGCCATTCGATCCATCGTTACGCTCAAATCGTTTCGGGTCAAAGAAGTTCTTCGATTGATTTCGGGTGAATGAGAGAGGGTGTGAGAGCGTCTGAGGGAAGAGGAAGGAGGTGCGTGAGGGAGTGGTTGAGAGAGTGAATCGAAGAGGGATAAGGAGGTGTCGAGTCGGTGTGCTGCAGAGGTTCGTCGTTTCGAAGCGGCGGAGGAATGAGAGATATCGCCACCGGAGGGAGTAGCGGAGGTTGAGGGTCGAGAAGAACGGGTTCGAGTTGATCGACGAGTCAGGGGAGGTGAGAGTTCAACATCTTTCATCAAGATCATCGGATCTAAACTTTGTCGTGCTTTTCCTTTCCCCTTTCCTTTGACATCTTCCCTTTGTCCCTCACTTTCTGTCCTCGAATTTGTACCTGTAGCTGTCCCAATCGTCTCGTAACTCCATACTCTAACTTTCCCTTCCTTTTCATTAACCGTTACTCCCACTTTCAACCCCCCTTCTTCCTCGTCGTAATCATTCGAAACCTCTACCATTCTCTCCTCCAAATCCCTCATCACCTCCCCATGCCCATCTCCCTCCTCTCCAATTACCACTGCCAAAACAGGTTTCAATTCCCCATAAGCTCCAGTCTCACAACTCAAACTCCACCAAACCGGTAATATCGTCCCTTCCAAACCTCCTTCTCCTATTCCTACTCCTGACTCGAGTTCATAATCCACCCTAGTCTCATTCCCTTCCTTGGCTCGTTCGAATACAACTCCACCACCTTGTAAAGAACGAATTGATGAAACTTTGAAAGGTAAATGAATTGGAATCCCTCTTTCCCCCTCCTCCTCTCCTCCTCCTTGCTGGTGGGTCGAGTGTTGGTCGAGAGAGAGTGGTTCGAGGAATGCGAGGGTTGATAAGATGATTAGGAGGTAAGGTTTGAGGGGTTTAGGAGGGAGGGGAAGTGAAGATTGAGAGGAAGAAGAAGGGAAAGGTGGTTCTGTTGGAAGTTTGAGAATCTCATCACTCCATTCTCGTTTCTTATCTTTCATTGAACTGGTAATATAAGGACCCCAAACTCCCTCTACCCCCTCATTCAAATCGAATTCTGAAGCTGGTGATTGAGAGGAAGAGGTAGAGGGTTCTTTCAGTTGGAATTGAACGATTTTGACGAGAGTTATGGGTTCGAGTAGGGTTGAGTAATTGAATGTACGCGTGAGAGTGCCTTGAGTGAACCAATCGATTCGAGATTCGGACCAAATCAATTCATTCAACTCATCAACTCCTAATAGCTCGCGAGGAATGATGAGGTGCTTCTTGATTGTACTTGTAGTTGGGATTTGAGTGAGTTGTCGAGAGGTCGAGAGGAGTGAGAGATGGAGAGAAGAAGTGGGAGATGGGAGGAAAGATGAGGGGAGATTGAGGGATTCTGAGAGGGACTGAGGAGGGGATGGGGAAGGGAGGGAATGCCAGGGTATTGAGGAGGCGAGTGACGCCATAATGGCGAGGTAAGTTGGAGAGGAAGGCAGGAAGACGAAGTCGTGTTGTTGTCTTTGATTTCGCAAGTTGGAATTGTGAGAATTCGAGTCGCTTCGTTTTCTTGCTCTTACTATAAATAGGCAACGAAGAGCAAAACAGAAGAGTATGAGAATGATATGCAAAAGAATGGGTATCATACATGACTCTTTGAAACTACTAAAAAAACTACTACTTTCTTTTCACATCCCTTTCAATCTCAGTTTCATTGACTCCTTCTCCTAGCCGGTGGGAAAGCGATCGGTTCAGTCCTGACAATCTCGCCATGCGTCAACGCCCCGACATGCGGTTGAATCTGATACCAAAGACTATAAACAGCTGTTCCATTTCTATTCTCACTCTCCTCTCGAATTCATGAGTCCGTTCTCGCTGAGGAGTGAAGAGGGAGGACGCACCCGAATGAAGTGGATGGTGTCTTGAACTCGTACTTTTGTCGTCCTTCTTGAATGTTGATACGGGAATGTTTCGGAGAGGTTAGGATTCGATCCCATAATACAACTGAATTATCTGGCTGTACAATCTTCTTCATCGCACTATCAGTTCCGAGCAAAGGAACGTGATAGAACGCAAGTATGAACGTACGTGAGAAGGAGTCGAGTAATCAGCTACGAGTGAAAGGAAGACTTGTTTCGTATTCCAATTAAACAACGGTTTAACATCTATCTCCCTCTCTCTCCCTCCCTTAATCAGCTCTGTTTACCACAAGAGGTTAGTGTGTGAGACTCACCAGTTCGTAAATCGAATTTCAAGAATGCGAAATCCCTTTCAGTATGTCTATCCGACTGACTTCTACCTTGAACGACATTCATTGAATTGATCTTGAGACTCGTTTGTTCTGGATTCAGGGTGGAAGGGATGAGAAAGGTTGTTGAAGAGATTAGGACGATCAAGGTTAGGAGTACTGTTGTTGCGAGAGCTCTGAGGAGGGGGACACGAAGGAGTTTAGTGTTGAAAGATGAGAGGGGAGGAGAGAGATGGAGTAACGAACCCGGCATTCGAGATTCGAGAGTATGCGGAATACATCAGAGCTTTTCAGTGGGGTACAGAAGCAAGAGCGAGTGAGTGATAGCAAGGAGAAGTTGGAGATGAGAAGCGAACTTCTTTGACGTTGATCAACAACCATCCACTCCACTTCCTCAAGACCGCTACTTATCCACTCCAGAGCACTTCTAATCATTCCTGACATGCGCTGTTCATTCCCCGTCTCAGTACGCCCACTTCCCATCTCTCAAATTCCCCTTTCCTCTCTCCGCCTTCCACCCCGTCCCACCCCTCTCCCCAACCTTCAATCCACTTCACCAACCCTCTCAAAACTCCTTTCAAATCTATCAACCCCCTCAACAAGCGCAGATAAGGAGTTACCAGAAGATGGGAGAGGATTGGGAGGTTTCACTTTGAGGAAACAAGGGAAAGGAGGAAGTGTACCGGGTAACTTGAGAGTTGAGGAGTATGTAGAGAAGAGAAGGGAGTTTGAGGGAGTTAGCAGGCGACATAGAGATCTAGTGCGTTACGAAATCGGACTTTTTCAGTTCTCACTTTTTGCGTCGAGGATTACTGACGAGGTTCGATTTACACGTAGCTTCGACGACTACGACGAGAGGCATAAGATGGGGCAGGCGAACGAGGTATCGGAGGCATCTTTGCAAGGCGGAGAGTTGGTCGAGGATCAGAGGGCTTTCTATCGTTTACACTCTCTTTGTACAATCGTATTTTCTTACTATACGCACCGCCTAGACTTTCATACGATCTGTATGTCACTGTTTGCGCATCGAGAGTTGAAAGTGAGCGAGTCTTGCGAAGCGTCCTCAAGGGAAACTTTTGCGAAACTTGTCTTGTTCTCCTTCCCTTCACTTTCAACTCGAACCTCAACCCCGATTCAGCTTCTCTCCGAGCCAGAGAGTAGTTCTACACTCTCTACGAGGCCCCCATGTCCTCTCCTCCCTTCCCACCAGTCGGTTCTTTACCCTCTACTCAATCCCTCCCCGACCTCTCCCTTTCCCTTCAACGCACCCTCTCAAGCTCCACCACTGCTTCTTCTACCCTCTCACCACCTCTTCACCCCCATGAACTCGGTCCAGAGAGAAAGGAACAAGATTTGTTGGATGACGATCCTAATTTCACTTCCCCTCCTCCTCCCAACGAACGTTCCTACAGTAACCGATCTACTCAAAAGCAAGAGAATGACCAAACACCTAGGAAATTGGATTACAAGCGTTCAACCTCGAATTTCTCTTCCTCGCTCGCTCTAAAAACTTCTCGCTCTCCTTTACTCCCACAAGAATCCTTCTCACGTTCCCACCACCACCACAGACGCTCTTCTTCCTCCTTATCAATCTCCTCCGTCTCCTCTCTCGGCTCGATTCATTCAGCTCCTGAACTCTTACTTCAACCTCCCTCGAATCTTGAACCACTCGAGACCACCCCTAGCCCACCACCTGAGTTGGTCAGGAGACAGAGTTCTTTTGATAGGAGGAGAGGAGGGAGGGAGAGTATTGCCGTGATGGAGAATCATCATCATCAGAGGGAAAGGGAAGAAAGCATCTCGCAGGAGAGTCCACAGGAGGAGGAACGGTTCATTAGGGAGGAAGAGGAGGAGGAGAGTCCCGATGAGATGAGGGATGGAAAGGGGAAGAGCAGGAGGAGAAGGAGGAGGAAGAGAGAGTTTCCTAGTACTCTTTGGGAGTATTTGAAGGAAGAGGTAACGTTCTCTTTCGCAAGCTTTCAACTCGGATTCGTAGATCGAAGGATCTGACGAATTGTGAAGGATTACGAAAGCGTAGGTTTGTACGGTAGAGATTGATGGACAGGAAGGAATCAAGAGTGAGAGGGTAACGAATTTCTTGACGGTTCCGAAAGAACTCGAAAAGGTACGTCCCTTGCTCTCGCTACTATCCTCTCTCCCCGCTCAGAGTGCTGATAGTAGATGGGATCTGGTTGTCGTAGATCATTTCATTCGGATTCATAATCTGTCTCGATTCATTCCTTTACACTTTCACTATCCTACCTCTCCGATCTTTCTCCGCGCTCTATTCACTCCTCGCCCGACTCCTCTTCAGAATCTTCCATCCACGAACGCCAGGGAAGGGATTGAGGTTGAGTCATAAAGCAGACTTGATCAAGATGGTTATTGTCGTGATTACTGGGTTGAGCTTACATCGAGTGACGGACGCTAGTAAAATGTATCATGGTGTGAGAGGTCAAGAAACTATCAAACTCTACGTCTTGTTCAACGTACTCGAAGTGAGTCCCACCTACCGGTCTATCTCATCATTCTTGAGCAAAGATTGATGAAATTGCGATCTTGTTAAGATTGCGGATAGATTATGTTGTTCTTTCGGACAAGACTTATCCGACTCTCTCTTCTCCTCCACTACCCTCTCTCGCTCCTCCTCCCACACTCAGAGGATTCCTTCGCCACGTCCCATAGCCCTATTCCTTCTCTACACACTCTACGTGATTTCCCACTCGCTCGTCCTATTCTATCAACTCGTTACCCTCAACGTCGCCGTCAATTCTTACTCAAACGCACTCTTGACCTTGTTGTTGAGTAATCAATTCGTCGAGATCAAAGGAAGTGTCTTCAAGAAGTTTGAGAAAGAGAACTTGTTTCAAATGACTTGTGCAGGTACGCTTTGTCTCTCCTCCATCACTCGCCATCACTGGTACTGATGAGAAGCGATTTCTGGCTTACAGATATTGTCGAGCGTTTCCAATTGGCTTTAATGCTATTCATCATTTCCCTTCGAAACTTGATCGAGCTCTCAACTTCGACTCTCCCCTCCCCGTCCTCAACCTCCTCCTCCCTCTCTCCCTATCTTCCCGATCCAGCTCTCGTACTCAAGACCTTCTCACCGGCGTTGACAGTACTAGTGAGCGAATGTTTCGTAGATTGGTTAAAACACGCATTCATTACCAAATTCAACCACATTCGACCTGGAGTATACGGGAGATATATCGATGTCCTTTGTAAAGACTTGATCAAAGGTCAATCTGGAGGGGGATCAGTGAGTCTTCCTTCTTCTCTTCCACTTTTACAAGTCGAACTGATTGAGTTTTTTTTATACCATGAAACCAAGAATTCACAGGAGATAGTGGATCAAAGTCCGTCCGTTTCGAGGAGGTTGGGATTCGCGGCGTTACCGTTATCGTGTCTTGTTATTAGGGTTTTCTCGCAAGCGTTCGAGATATTGGGGGATGAGTCGGGGATGGATGAGTGCTTGATGCCCTCTTCTTCTCCTTCATCGAGCTCTCCGTTTGTTGTGGGCCATAGCAAGAGAGAAGGAGTTGAGGATGTTTGGGAAGTGATTGGGAAATGGTCCGGGATAGTAGGAGTTGTATTGTTGGTTTGGATTTGGTGCGTTTTCCTTTTCTTACTCCAGTTTCGGCGATATAGAACTGAGGAAAACTCGAGTCTCACAGTCTGATAACTCTCAAGTTATTGATCGGGATTAATCTGAGAACGTTTGCGAGCGAACGCTGGAATGCATTGGAGAGGGTGGAGAGGGAGGAAGAAGATTGGAAGAATGGGAGAAGTAGGAAAGGGATTGGAATCTCTCTGAATGAAACCGTATGTGTTCTCTCATTCTTTACCATCTCTCTGATTGAGAATTGATGGGGTATGGTCGGACATGCAGGTTGAGATTGAGAAAACGAACAAGTTGTTGAGGGACAAGAAATTCGATGAACCTACAAAAGCGAGTTTGGGAGGTGGGAAGAAAGAGATTGAATTGGAGAATATCGGGAGATATGATATGATAAGGAGTCGGTTGTGGTAGTACACTAAGAAATTGTTGTTGTAAACAGAACATGTCACTCTTCATCTGATTTCCCATCGTCTGATTCTTCTTCTTCTGAGTGAGAATCGACTGCCTCGACGCGTTCCGAATGCAGTGCTGAAGGGAACGAAGGAAGAAATATCGTTTCGCAAAAAAAGTCTTCGCAGTCTGAAATATGCGAACGTCGCGACTAGTCTGTAAGAAGCAGCGAGACAAGAGCAAGCCCAGCTTTGAGAACCCACACAACGCGACTGGTTCGCGAAAAGTGAACGAGCTGGAGAAACGAGGCGGCAGAGGAGAGCTCCTTCGAAAGTCGTCCACTGGTTGTAGGCTCCTTCGACGGCACAATGATAGATTCGCTACAAGCCACAGATCATTTCTTACGGCGAAGCTTGTTTTGCAGAGATTTGCGCTGCGCAGTGTGAGAGGACATACAAAAAAACATCATTGCAAAAGTCCGTAGCAATTTCGCACTTCGGTCCAAGCTATTCCTCCACATTCCCATCAATTGACCGGCTGAATTAATGTCGTATACAGCTGCCATTTAGGTGCGACTTTAGCAGCCTCCCAGTTTTTGACACCGTCCAACCCTAATATCTGATCTGGTTCAGGAGCCTTGAGACTGTCGATTCGTGCTTTTGCGGCAGTGCGAGGACCGATCGAGCTGTGTGTGATCCAGGCGCTGTCGACGACTTGTAGCTGAAAAGTTTGGATGAAGCGAAGGAAGCGCAAATCGGAATCGGGAGGAAGACTGAGATCGACTGTAGCCACGGTGTGCTTAGGAGGGCCATCCCAATCGATCGTTGTTGCAAGTGTCGTTGCTTCTTCTTGGAAACCGGACTTCATTTGGCTCGGGATCGAAATGAGAGCGACACATTGATCGTCGGCAAACATTTCTGGTTCAACCCGAATGAAGTGGCCTAGAGGGTGAGCGAGCCCGAACGTAGCGACCAGATCTTGAATGTCCTGTTTAGTCAGATGTCAAGATACTGTTCAGGCACCGAGATCAGTAGGTAAAGGCTCACTTCGTGGTATTCGTGCTTCCCATCGCACAGTTTGTCGACCCATACGAATCTTCGTTCATCACAGTACCCACATACTAGATCCCTCTTCAAGAATAGCTCCCACTCATAACGTTGCTTTAGCGGTTTCTCATCGCAATCAGCGTTGACACAAGTTTCGGGTTGAAGTGCCGCTCGAGCGATCTGATCCACCGCGTCTTCCATCTCCTTCGCTACCAGATTCAACCTGATCCTCTCCCATACCTCAACGGGAACACTGATTTCGATCCAGCTAAGCTCCCTCTCTTCCTCCGGAGGTAAACGAGGTCGAAGAATCGGAAAATTGGTTCGAGTCGAGGCCAAGCGACGGCTGCACTGACAAGATCGGTAGCTCGTACTGTGAGGCCATAGGCGAAGGTGGTGATCGAGGTCATCTCGAGAGGGAGTGGGAGAAAGAGGGGGGAAGAGAGCGGGGAGGGGAGCTGAGTGAAGCGGTAGAAGGTCGAGGCTAGCGGGGGGAAGATCGTGGAGTGTTGTGACAGACTCTAGCACTCTTTGTGAGCTGTCTGATGGTAGCTAGTGATGTCGTCGAGTGAAGACTGGAGAGATTGAGATCAAAAAATTGGGAGGTCAATAAAGGCGAGGTGAAGCATAGGAATTACTCAGAGCTCACTTTGAAGACTCTCGTAGACGGACTGTTCTACTTCAAGCTGGATCCGAGTTGAGCGCGTGAGGTGAGAGCAGTCAAGAGCGAATTTCGCAATCTTCGCAGAATCGCTTTGGATCTCAAATCTCGCTTGAGCTCGTTTCTCTCCTCGAGAGGTATCGGAAGTGTGTGCAACAGCTCGTCTTTCGCTTAAGCCTGAGGAATAAAGAAGAAGAAAGCAGAAAAACACAATTCGTTTCATTCGATTTGGGGTTTCGAAGGTTCACATCGTATACCCAGGTCAAGCTAGATCTCCTATGTTCACCAGTCTGAGACACAGGTCATCCACAACTTCCACTTCGGTTTGATCTTGTTGGTCAATCTCTTCTGAACTCCACTCAACTTGGCGTCTTTCGGTGCCCTTTCAATTGAATTCTTCCTGCCTTCATTAACCCGAGTGACCTTGTTCGATAGTTTATTGACAGAAGAGTTGATCACGTCGAAATTGAAGTAGCGGATGACTCGAAGGAAGCGTTGAACGATCTTGCGAGGGAGGGCGACGGAGATATCGATCAAGGTGTGCTCGTCGGGTCCCTCGTCACCGTGACAATCAGCGCTAAAGGTGACTGACTGACTCCCGTCCGGATGTCGGAGTTGCGAGGGTGCTGCGATGAGAGCGAGTGAATCGTAAAAGTGCACCTGACCGGGACGAGTAGTAATTGGTTGTGTGACTGGAAAAGCGAGACCGAAACTGGCAAGAAGTTGGCGTATCTCCTATAAAATTCCGCACGTTATCAGCTAAGCGATGTTTGCGGAGCGTAAAGGGTCAGACTCACATGAACGAAAGCGAGAGGCCAATAGTTGAGCTCTTCCGAGGTCCATTCTTCGAAGCTCTCCCTACATTCTGTGCAGCCACTCTTCCTGAACGAGCGCCACCTGACCATGCTCGAGATCGAAGGTCGGACGGGACAGATTGGCGAATCGCAGAGAAGAGGACCAAGGAGCCTGTCTTCGGAATCGGCAATCTCGTGCTGTACGAGCTGATAGCGTATCTCCTCCCACACTTCATCCGGTACCTTCGCTACGGCATCACTCTCCGGGAGTATCGAGAGCGTTCCCTTGCGCCGGCGGAGGAAGACGAAGTCGAAGAAGCGAAGAACAGGTTTGAGACGAGGCCATGCCTTGACGGCGAAGTAGACGGCAGTGGCGGGGACGGTGAGACCATATGCAAGAGTAGCTTCGGCTGTACACATGTCGAAGAAGGGTCGGCGACGAGGGTAGGGGATTTGAGAGGCGGGAAGATGGGAAGACTTCGAAGTTCGAGGGTACTACAAGTGACGGATTGAATACTGTAGCTACTAGTCGAGCTCTGAGAGGTATACTTAAGGTAGGTGAGCGGTCTCGAGGTTTCAATTGAGCGAGTTCTGATCTAGAACAGATCAAGACGTGGAGGAGTAAGCAGAGCCCTCTGGAGCATGAGGGGAGTAGTGCAACATACTCTGAGAGGTCTACTGATTAAGCTGGCGAAGTTCGAGTCGAGACTGAGAAGTTGTGGTGAAGAGTCAGAAGGAGAGAGGAAATTCGTTTCGCAGAGTGAAGTTCGGATTCTCACTCTCACTAGTTCTGGTCTCCGCCTTCGCAAGCATATTAAGCTTAGCTCAATAGTGTACTACGGTGAAGCTTGTCCTCGAGCTTCATCCCGCGATGAAGGAAGGGTGAGGAACGCTTCAAAGCTTTCGACTACTTCGTTTCATTCGATTGCTAACCTCGCCGCCTCCACAGCAGATTCCACTGCCGTCTTCTCGGCAAAAGCTCCACAGAAACTATCAGAGCGGGAAGTATGGGGTGACCCGTGTTCACGAAAAGTCGGGCTTAAATGACGAGCTCAGATAGTTCTATACATCGAGTTTCGAAGTTGTCGCTACACCAACCATCTCCTCCTTTTCGCGACTCCACCTCCTACCGTTCCCTCTTCCCTCTCCCTCTCCTCATCTGCACTATCCCCCTCCATTCCCTCTTTCCCAACCCTCACGATCCTCACACTCCTCTTCCCTTTCTTCCCCTTCTTCCCCATTCCCAAAGCACTCCGATGAATAGCTTTAGGTCCATACCATTCATTCTCATAGCTAACTAAATCTGCTTCTTGTTCCGCCGCCACTTCTAAAGCTTGAGCTTGAGCTTCAGGATTCGAAGAGTCTTGTTCGGAGAGGAGGATGAGGGATTGTGGGTTCGTGCCTCGTGCAGAGGCTCCCGTTCGACGAATGAGGTTGCGAAGGGAGGAAGCGACGAGTTGGGAATCGTTCAAGCGCGAACGGAGTGTCGAGAGATGGGCCAGGGCGAGTGGAGAGGGAGATTGAGCGACGAGTGAAACGGGGGCTGGGATCGGAGGTGGTGCGGGTTGCTCGGGGAATACCTACTCACAATGATCGTATCAGCTTAGAATGAAAGTTGAGAGAAAAGAGAGAGATGAATTCGTACGGGAGTTTGTTTCCAACTATGTTTCGGTGGTAATTTGGGTGCCCAATCCGCTTCAAACGTTCCACCCAACTCTTTCTTCCTGAACTCCCTGGCTTTCCTCTTCCTCTCCCTGTCTTTCCTCCTCTCGCCTCTCTCAATTTTCTTCTTCTCCCTCTCTTTTTTCTTGACAACCTTTGCTTCTTTCGCTCCAGGGATCGGTTGTCCATCCGCTCCTAAGGGTACGACTTCCTCGAATGCGTCTTCATCGGAATCGGAATCGCCTGATGCGTCGGAACGGGGAGGAGAGGGAGGTG
>Ga0308160_10004475_pt1 | contig 14980 bp, 18 predicted proteins | sample PhyFR1_FD_201036 | JGI IMG/M metagenome (GOLD analysis project Ga0308160, IMG submission 201036) | Phyllosphere microbial communities from UC Gill Tract Community Farm, Albany, California, United States - DLSLF.R1 | ecosystem: Host-associated > Plants > Phyllosphere > Unclassified | place: USA...
GACGAGCTACCCTGGCGGGGTAGATGAAATTGACGGAGGAGGGGAAGATATGTGAAATTGGGTTTCCAACAGGCATGCCGTTATTCCGATCAGATATCGATTATCTCGGAATGGGTTCCGAAATGATACACTGGATTCATGTACTGAATCATTGTCTACCGTAGCCAGTATGCACGCCTCAAAGTATCACTGCTTGCGAATAAGTCCTCCAAGCTCGAGAAGTCGGATTCTCCCGAGACAAAGAACGCGATTGTCGATGTAGACAGTCAAACGCATGATGAGGGGGAAGTCTTTCAGACTGATGTGGAGGGACAAAATTACCGGACTGTATCATGGTAAGTCTTCAGCTGGTGCAGTTGTGATAAGCATTGAGGCTCATTCACAGGTATCGTACCTTCGCTCTCATGTTTAAAGTCCTGTTCTCCGTCGGTGTTTTGTCAATTCCAAGCGTCTTCGCCTATGTCGGCGCCGTTCCGAGTGCCCTTTTGGTTATCGGATGGGAAAGTTTCAACACCTATGCCGCATTCCTCCTCGGCTCATTCAAGCTCAGGCATCCAAACATTCATGTGATTCAGCCTCAAATGGGCGAGATCACTTTCTTATGACAGGGCCTACAAGACATGGCTTTCGTGGTAGGCGGTGTCTGGTATCGAGAAGTTATCGGAGCACTCTATATTTTAGGGTGGGTATCTGCTATGAGCGTGACCCAGCTTCAGCTAATCGTCAGATATGTCCTTATCGCTGGAAGTGGCTATATCGGTATGGCAACCGCCTTTAACGCCATATCGGATCATGGTGCATGTACCGTAGTCTTCACCTTCGTTTCCTTCGTCATGTCGACGGCCCTTGCCTTGTTCCCCAAGTTATCTATCTCAGATTGGGGTTGCAGGTAATTACATCTCAACACCCAGCGAAAGTAACTGACATCAGCCTGGCTCGGTGTCATTACCCTCTTTGTGTCGATCATGACTCTGGTCATTGCCGTCGGTGTCCAAGACAGACCAGCACTGGCGCCAGCCGGTAATTTCGACCTTGGGTTCTACGCCGTTGGATCGCCAACATTCTTGACCGGTATGAGCGCTTGTCTCATCATTTTCGTCTCTAGCTCAGGGACGTCTGCTTTCATTCCCATGTAAGTTCTGTTCGAGATAAGCTGGATCAAGGCTGGCAACCAGTATCGCCGAAATGCGCAACCCGGCCGAATACCGGAAACCAATTGCCTGCCCCATGGGTCTGCTAGGAGCATGCTATCTCACTTTCTCACTCGTAGTATATCGCTACTGCGGTGTCTGGATTGCCTCTCCTGCTCTTGGCAGTGCCGGTCCTTTGATTAAGAAGGTCGCATACGGTATCGCCCTTCCCGGCCTCTGGATCAGCGCAACACTTTGCCAGCATGTGAGTCATCCTCTTTTCGTTGTTCAACCATAGCTGACACCATCCAGCTCGCCGCCAAATACCTCTTTGTCCGACTGTTACGCGGTACGACTCATCTCCAAGGCCGTACAAAGACACATCGGGCAACATGGATAGGAAGTACCGTCGGATGTGGTGTATTCGCGTTCGTCATCTGCGGAGCAGTCCCATTCTTTGGCAGTCTGATTGGATTGATCGGTGCCATCGCATACGCCCCTATGGCAGTAAGTTCATCCATCAATCGTCGAGTACTGAAGACTGACTTTAGATCATCGTCCCGATGCATCTATGGCTTTTTTTTTTTCGGCCATTGTCGAAAGGACTCGCTTTGGGGAAAGGCGAATTGGACCTTCCACGCCGTAATGTTGCTTGTGGGACTCTTAGTAAGTCGACAGTCCAGTGCGATACTGACAATCAGTTCATAAGCGTTCTTTTGGTTTGGTAATTGTCTTGGTAGAATATCAGTGTTCCAATGAGTAAATGTAATAAGCTTGAATCATTATCGTTAGTGAATAGCTAGACTAGCTGCAGGTGGTAACACACAAAGCTCTTTCACACTGACACCATTCTACATGTCGTGAAGGGTACAAGCCCTCTATTCGCGACGACATGCGTTCGATGTCAGGTTGTTTCGAATTTTGGGTATCTCTAATATCACGATCATCCATCATCCAGTACATTTCCTTCTGGCAGCAGTCATCCATATCTCTTCCGCATCTCGTGTTCCATCAATTTCGTAAACCGTACTGCCCGTCGTTTCCGCCATTTCACGCGATCACTCATCGATCTCGGCCATCCACAAGTGCTTCATCCGACATCCTGAATACTCCGGTAATCATTGCATCATCCCTTGGTCCTTATACCGAGATCGATACTGACGCGTCCATCTTCATTCACGAATCCGAGGGACGCCTGTTTCACCATTGCGAGCACCACCGCCAGGTTCGGTGCAGTGGTTCTTGGCGCGATCGTATACGACAAATGAGCGATCGGAGCCGATGTAGGAGTAGGTTTGGGCATGTATGCGGGGTAGGGGCCAAGGGGGGAAGTATGAGGGATTGGGCGGAGACCTGGAATTAGCTTTCCTTTAGAGGTAGATCACGGTGAAGACACCTCGGACATACTAGCTGACTTGATTCCTTGGTCCCCTTGGCCTCACTTGACAATCCGAATCGCCCTACTGAATACAACCCTCCGTGACTTCATCATCCACTCTCGCAGCTTGAGTGGTTGTGAGATCACAAATCTCGACATCTCGTCCTTCTAGAAAACCTCGAGATCGTAACATCCCTTACGACGTCTTTACTGCTTGATACCGCTGAAAAGAGTTCGAGGGGTCGACGACGAGTTTGGGCGGTTCTACGAGGATTGTCGAGAATATTGTCCGTTTTCGACCGGAAGTCGCTAGCAGTAGGGATCGCGAGAGGGTTGTGATCGGATTATGAGCGAGTCAAGGGAATCCATCGCATAAGAATAGGGTATCAAAGCTTCTGTGGATATTATGACCATCCTGATGAACGACGGGGGACCGACAGTGAGGGACATGGTGGATAGAATGCAGTGTGAATGTGACTGATGATCGGAAGATGTAGGTGAACGTTGTCCATTCCTACCTTTAGTAAATCGGGGATTCTTCCTCTATCTTGCTGTTGTCCTTTTTATACTACCTCATGCGTGCCTGTCTACGCTGTATCTCGAAAAGTGTGTGAGGGTGTATGACCAGAGACGATATACATGCTGATTACATTAGTGTGATCACCGACAACCAACATGTTCACTCTGTGAGAAGGCTCGGGAGGATTGTGCGTATCCGAGTGAGACATATAGAAGGTAGATCGTCTTACTACATATCTTATGATTGCTAACCGCAGACAGAGGGCCCATGGCTGGATATGTCAAGGTCGTGGAGCAAAGATTGGAGGATCTGGAAAGAGCTTTGAGCTTTGTACTGGCACAGGATGGTGTGAGGAAGGTGTTGAGCGACGTGAGCAATTCCGTAGAAACGTCCATGAGGATATACTCATCATTCAGTACCCCCCTATTCACACTATACCTCCACATAATACCTTCACCGACGTATGTCGTGAGGATCGGCCGACGTGGTTTGACAGTAACGCTCTCAAGACGGTCAGCGATCTACTACGATACCCGACATCTTCCGGACTCCTCGACGCAGCCTCGATGGATCCGGTCGCAGCAGGGCTTGGCAGAATTAATACCCATACTCGGGCTGGACTACGGCGCAAGTTTCAAGCACCGGTGGTCATGACGAGGTTGCAGACCAGGCTGGAGAATCGAATGCAGGTGATACAGCTTGGAATTTCTCATCACATCCCGACCATTCATTCGACTCATTGGCCCAAAATACCCAAAACTTCTGGGTCAATGCGCCTTCTCAGATTGGAGACAGCCTATGGGCGGCCTCGCATACTCGCGACACCGCATCGTTGAAACCAACTTCCTCAAATGCGCGAATGGGCCATACACCAATATCACAATCTTCTGGCAACATCGTTGCTTGCTCTTCGATTGGGCAATCACACCAACGCGGGCTGGCAAACGTCTCGTCCACGGGATATCACCCTGCGCCGGCAGAGTTAACCAACGATCTATTTTGGTGATCATGGTGGTGTATTTACGTGTTCATCATGTATAATTCGATCCTTGCCCTCCACCCGCGTCCTCACGCACACCGAGGTTTAACCAGGTATCCACGCTCGCTCAGTACTGTGGAGGTCCCCAACATGATCTAGATCAGTACTGCTGGGAGTAAGTCTACATTGTACATCGTGCCTATCTCGAATCTCCTCACATTCGCTGACTACTGCTGACATTGACACGTACAAACACCATACCAAGGGGAGCGAGGGCGTCATCTTCCACCTATAAAACGAATCGGATGTTTGCTCTCGCCCGTTCTAGCTCCTCTTCGGAGGTAGCTGACTCTTCCGCTGCCTCCATCTTCTGGTTCTCGCGTTTCAGGCATACCCTCAAGACCAGACAGAAGCAGATCGCGATTGCTGCCATAACGGTGTTGGTGGTGAAAGCGACCTAATCGTTAGGGAGCACTCGCAATCAGTGTAGCTCACCGTATAACCAGGGCTATACTTCTTGTCATATAGATACGGCGACCAGATTTGGGCGACTGCCCATTAGCTCTGATGCAATCTTCGGACATCGTAAGCTCACTATTTCCTAAGGAGTTGATGGTGGCATATGCCGCTGCTCGCTTAGCTCGAGGTCGGCCAAACGTGGAGCTGATCCACGCGAGAGCCACATTGTAAGAATCGAACATTTCACCGATCATCAAAAAGAGGGAGAGGTAGCGAGGAGCAGTCTTGGTAGTGGCCGCGGCGATGATGAAGCTGATCGTTAGCCACCTGGATTCTTTTCGCTGAAACAAGGTACTTACCCAACCATGCCGAACATAAGAGGGACTAGAAGGTGGAAAGCCCGCTCTGGTCTCCGATCCGAGGTCCTCGAAATCACCAATGCGAGAATTGCAGCCACCAGGTACGGCGGAGCGGTCAGCAAAAGGCTGTTGATTAGCGAGAACAACGTGGGACACAACAAGAGGACGTACGTGTGGACTCTCGACATGCCGAAAGTAGCAACGACAGTTGGAATGAACTGAGTGACAGCTCCAGCGGTGGTCTTGGTGATGATGATTAAAGCCAAGAACCAGAGCTTGCAGTCTGCCACAGCGGCTTTGAATGAGCCAAACAATGACATGGTCTCTTCGTCTTTGACACCAGTATCCTTCTCGAGACGATACACAGCCATGGCCTTCTCTTGGGACGATAGCCACCGGGTACTAAGCTTCAGTAAAGCAGGTATGTAGTGAAAGGAGACCCGGAACTTGCGAATGAGGGTAGTCAGGAAGGATAAAGAGAGATACGCCGGCCGCGAGGATCGTGATGCCTCCTTCAATGATGAAAAGCCACCTAATCCGTCAATCTGTGCTGGCGTTCACTCACAGTGTATACTCACCGCCAAGCATGCAAACCAGCAAGACCATCCATACCGCCCTGTATACCGGCGGTGATCAACCCAGAGAATGCTCCCGACAGCAGGGAGCCGGTATATAACTGGGCGTTAATGGGCGTCTGGTCCGACTTGATGTGAAGCCAAGACTTACGATGGCGGTGCGGAACTGGAAATCAGAGTCAGCTGTACATCAGGTCAGTGGATGTCCGGAGACTCACAGCCAATTCCTGAATGTCAGCTTATTCGATCAGCCCCTCGATTTGACATGCCTTCTTGGTGTACCACGCCGAGAGGAGGAAGAGTGCGCCAGGGATATATGGAGCCTCTGTTAAGCCCAGGAAGAACCTGATGACCACCAGATGATTGAAGTTGGTGGCGGCGGCGGTGCACGTACTGACGGCTCCCCATAGTGCAACGAATAGTGAGAGGTACAGACTTGGTCGAATTCTCGATAGGATGAGGTTCGACAGAATTTGGCCAAGTATGTATCCGACAAAGAGGACCGAGACGGCAATGTTGAACTGGTTACCCTCCATGCCAAGATCCGCTTCGAGACCTTGGACACGAGCCGACCTGATCGAGTTAGAGCAAGACGGCGATGCAGAGTCGATGCACTTACGCTAGTGCATTGCGATCGAGATAGTTGAGAACCAGGAGCACAAACAGGACAGGCAAAAGCCGGGTGTCGATCTAATATCAGTCCCCGACGGTGCGCGCATTAACCTTTCGGACCAATCTCCGATGCACGACTTCATAGTCTTCCTCTGAAAGGCGAAGGAGCTCTTCAATATTCACCTGTAGTGCAGCTACCTTCGGATCGTTGGACAACACCGCGGCCTCCATATGGTGAACGGACTCTTTACCGTCGAGGTCGGGGTCGGTCGGAATCATCTCTTGGAGCGGCACTGGTCCTGGAGAGTTCCGGATTTGATAGCAGTTTGAACAGGCATACTGAAGTGGTGTGGGGCACAGTCGAAGACTAGATACGGAAGGCCGGGTGTCCCATGTCGTTCAGACTTTATATCTTCAAGACAAACAATGCTTGCCATATTGCGGAGTAATGCTGCTCCGCTCTCTTCATCGCTCGAAATAGATCCGCCACTTCTCCGCAGTACGAGTGGAGGATGCGGGTTTAGGATTGTCCGACTTCCTGGTGTGTTCTCCGCTCTTGCATATATATACGTCCCGCCTGCGAGCGATGTCGAGCCCACCAATCACGACCTCAATTTCCTCAAACTATCCATCACACATACAGTAATGGCGCCCATCGCAACCGGGAACCTCAACGATTGATCTCACAGCTTCCCAGCTGGCTATGCTGCCGCTCGTAAGTTCAGTCGTTGTGATCGGGCGCAGACACTGATCCTACAGCCGAGCGGAAGTCCATCTACAAGATCGCTCAGATTGGTGCCGACGGGATCGGACCAGAAGTCATTGAAGCAGGTGTCAAAGTCGTTAAAGCAGTAGCTAAGAAGCTTGGAACTTTTGATGTCGACTTCACCGAGCTTGACTGGTCATCTGACCGTTACAAGAAAACTGGATCGTACCTCCCAGAGGACTACATCGAGGTGCTGAAAACCCACGACGCCATCTTGTAAGCCATCAATCAACTCTATCATGAAATCCGCTGATGGTTCAGCTTTGGAGCAGTCGGAGCACCCGATGTACCTGATCACATCTCGCTATGGGGTCTTCGGTTAGCTATCTGCCAGCCTCACCAGTATGCCAATGTCCGTCGAACCAGAGTTCTACCTGGTACTCAAAGTCCGTTGCGAGACTGCAAGCCTGGGGATCTTGACTGGTGTATTGTTCGGGAGAACTCAGAGGGAGGGTAAGTCCTCGAACGATTCGTGACTAGAACAAGTGCTGATGGCAGATACGCCGGTCACGGTGGGAGATCATATCGGGGATGTGATCACGAGATTGGTACTGAAGTCACCATTTTTACCCGGACCGGGATCCGACGTATTGCTAGATACGCGTTTCAGCTGGCCAATACTCGGCCCCGAAAGTTGTTGACGTATGTCACGAAGAGTAACGCTATGAGAAATGGGATAATCATGTGGGACGAGGTCATCAACGAGGTCGCGGTGGAGTTTCCAGAAGTCGTCAGTCATATCCCTGGCATTACCCGCTCCTGGAGGCTTATTTCCAGACTTTCGACCACATGCTGGTCGACGCGATGACCGTCCGAATGACCCTTCACCCCAAATCGTTGGACACTATCCTCGCTACAAATCTTCATGCCGACATATTGTCCGATCTTGCCGCTGCACTCGCGGGATCGATTGGAATCGCCCCTATCGCCAACATAGATCCATCTAGGGAACTTCCCAGCATGTTTGAGCCTATCCATGGTAGTGCTTTTGATATCGCAGGCATGGGAATCGCTAATCCGGTCGGAACATTTTGGTCAGCATGCGAGATGTTGGATTGGTTGGGTGAGGACGAAGCCGCCAAGCTTGTCATGTCTGCTGTGGAGGGAGCTTGCTCTGAGGGTGTCAAGAGGAAGGATTTGGGTGGAGCGGCCAATACTAAGGAGGTGACGGATGCGGTGATCGCAAAGATCATGGGTTGATTCTGGTAGCAGTAATTTATCGGATTTTGGATTTCAATGTATTTGTTCACGATGCCCGCAAGTTATTACTAGACGCGTACTAACATGCATACGTCAGATCTCTGGTGAGCCAGGTACAGAAGCATGATATGCTCAGGTGCTGATCGGGGTTCAACTCAAAGCTGCTGAAGTCGAAAAAGAAATCACTGCTTGTGGGATCGGCAAACTGAAAGTTCTCGCGCAGTATGTCTTGCAGCTGTATAGCCATATCCGGCTCACTTGCCTGTGGATTCATTCTCTGGCATCAGCACACATCACCAACATCTTACGCACCTCGGTGGAAGGATCTATCTATCCGATGAAAGCACGGACAACTTTCATAAACCCCGCAAGATTGTTCCATCGCCGATTGAGCAGCTCCAAGATACCCAACGCTCGCTTGAGGTCGCCGTGTAGACTGCCGTTAGACTATCATCATCATTGCAAGTGCTCACCGTTGACGGCTGTTGGTGTTTTGAACTTCTCTCCTCGAACCATAGACCAGCAACAGACAAGAAAAGAACACCATATCCACGTAGCCCGGCCAGTATAGATCATTCTGGTTGGTGGACAGTAGTGAGAGGATAGCACGAGTTGACGCCAGGCTGACGATTGAGTCACGCTGCAAGATGACACCCCCACTGCTGAGCGGAATCTCCAGGTGGGATACGTAAAGCAAAACAGGTTGTTCCCTATCCCCGCCCCGATAGGCTTAGCGGTATTTGGCGGGACCGCGGCAGACCGGTTAAGCGTGATGACCGGCTCTCTCCGCACAAGTTGAACCAGGTATCTTAGTCATTGCGGTGATGTCAGTTCCTAGTCGCCCTACCGATTTGCTGTCTGCAGATATCACCAACAACCCGAAGAGCACCCATTCACCCAATGCTGTATAGTGCACAAAGTGATGCTTCGGACCAGCGATCAACTACTGGCGACCCGCAAATATATTCTATGTCGCACGCGTTATCGACAATTGCACTCTATGCGGCGGGTCTCTTACAATCACATTCTTACTATCAGCTACGCCATATCGGCGCTACTGTCGACGCAGCAAGCGTTTCAACACCATTTCCGCAAATGTCAGACTTTTATTGAATCCGAAGCCGCAGTGCTCTCGATATTGCACGCTTGTCTCCAGGTCACACAAGAGAAACCTCTGAATTACCACAAGCTCACGAGTCGCTGCGGCTGTGATATCTGCGAGGCTTAGACGGTGCTTGCCACTAAACGCCTGTCATCTGCCCTCAAGATGAGCCGTCTGCATCGACAGCTGCAAAAACCGCAGGTCTTGCAATTGTCGGAATTCATCTCGGAGGACCTCGCATACGCCAATCGCTACAGGCGTTATGCAATTGCCGTGAACGCATTCTCGGTGATGTCCATCACTATTGTCGCTCTATACAACAATCGGTATAAGTTTGGACCCTCATGGCGCCCTTTGCTAGCCACCACACTCTTCTCGGTGTTACTAAATCGAAGCATATACGCTCTGGCTGCGTCAATGGTTGGCGCCTGGGAGATATCCGGGTCAGCAGCATCCAAATACCGGAGGCACCTAAAAATCTTCTTTCGGCTAGGGTGTATGGCCAACACCGGGAATACGCCAAACCAGAATTTCTCCATTTACCGGTCTGACGCTAGCTTACGCCAGGCCGCGGGAAGGACCAAAAAGACCGTCAATTTCGCTGCGGAACCGGTGTTCATGGTGGCAATGGCCTGGACCGGAGCTGTGTTTGCTTTCAACTCGATCCAGGAAGACCCTGCACATAGAGTATCGCGGAATGCTTCATGGACGCCAATGAAGATGATTTGCTATGTAATAGGCGCTTGTACGCCCACCTTCTTCGCCGGTTACCTACTCATTCGACTTCAAAGTAGGTACATTGGGTCTTTATCAGTCGCAGACTCCGCCTTCACCAACGTTGAGCAATTCGACGTTGCCGAGACCGTATGGGAAGACCTATAGCATATGTATTCTCGTGTCTGTTTGTATATCGATCTGCGACAACTTGGAGCCTTGCCAATTGACAAATGGCTTAGGGGGCTACATACCCGTCTAGGGGTGAGGGGGGGTGTCGAAGTCAAAAATGTTACGCATGCATCTAACACTACTTTCTGGTTCAGAATCACCGTTGTAAGTATAAACTGTCATTGGAATGTGTTTAGTGCAATGTGGAAGGAGGTATGAAGAAAAAGGAGACTTACGGTATGCTGACCTCCAAGCGCGGGAGTATTTTGGTGGACTGCCGTTTCAACCTTTCATTCTTTCTAGCAACAGATCTCCATCCAAGACACCATCCATAGCTAGCGTTGCTATCCACTGTATGATTGTTGTCCGAGTGATCTTGTTATAGCAGTCGGTGAAACGGCACCGTAATCAGAATGGTGATTGATTGTCTATCTGATAACCGCGTCTGGAATTAATGGGATGACGCTGGCATGGAATAGTTGTTGCCATCCAGCAGGCAGCCTTGTGCAGTACTTGATTTTTTGGTCGTTTCGACAGACTTCAAGGAGGGACTGATAAAACGTTGGATTTGTTTCGGCATCATCATGCTTCCACCAGGCCTTTGGTTCCAGCGACTTTGATGGTGACCGTAACCCATTATTCCAGCCAACAGCATTGAGTATGTCAGTCAACAACTTGAGTTGATGTTTGGAAGGTTTTGCATTCTTATCGCCTAGAAAGATCTTGAGGTTGGTTGCTTGCTGTTGGACCCACAATGCGTTATCCCAGAAGGGCTTGTCGAGGGAGAAGTCTTGCTGATACTAACTTAATTGCATGTGGGCCAGGACCATGACCAAGCCAGTATGACGGTTCAAGAAAATTGGTCCTGTTGATCCTTGGTGTTGCTTCCCGCAGGCTTTTTGCTTTGACGGTGACCTCGATCCTATATCCACCTAAGGAAGACTCATCCTTGCCTGTCAAGTTGTGGAGCATCCTAGCCGATGCAGCAACTTGATTCTTGACACCAGAGAGCGTTCTGGGTACACTGGATTGAAGACTGCTGTTTAAGGATTTGATGACATGGACAATCCGGGGATAAATCTTGACCAAGAAGTATTGGCGGTCACGAGTGACATGCGACCCATATTCTACACTTGGCTCGAGACAAGGCATTAGTCGAAGCTACGCCTTCGCAGGATCATAAGGTCATCATTTACCCGACAGTGAACGAGATCAGGTTTACGGACACTCTGGCTCTGAGTCGGGTGATCGCTCTGAATATGCACCCGGATATTAACAGAACAAAAGCTGCGCAAGCCTGGACAGTGCTACGTTCGTCAAAGAACCTGATGACAAGGAGCAGACTTGGACTTAACCCGGAGTCAAAACAGGAAAGAAGGAGAGCGCAGAATAGAGTCGCTCGGCAGGCATTTAGGGCCAGAGCCGCGATTCGAGTACAAGCCCATGTAGAGCTTCCTTCTGAGACCTCTACATCAAATGCATAAAAAGTCTTAGCGAACGAGGTAATATATTTATGCTTATTATGCAACTCTTCGACCACGTCTCTGTCGTTGTTGAGGGAAATAGTGGATACGGAACCCATGTCTCAGCTGTTGCGAAGACTAGCTAATTGACGCTCTGGTCTGCTTGCCTGCCGCGTCATGTATCTTTCCTAACGGTGGAAGGTTTGTTGAGACATGCAATCCGGTTACCATCGATCCAGATCAGTGCGAATCGGGTGGACGGTATCCCTCTTTTGTGTTCTCGTCACGAAGCTACAAAAGGGTTTAGAACGCCTGCAAAGAAAGCTTCGTACGGACGGTCGAAGTAAGAGTTTGAAGAGTGGCCGTGAAGGCAAAAGATAGAATTTGTGCAGTTCCTTTGGGCTTACAGACAGAAGCGTACGCGGTATTATGAGACTAGTCGGGGATTTCCTGCAATTTCGTTGACGAGAAACACGTCACTGGAGTGAGAGGGCAGGCCATGAACTACCGGTGTAAGAGCTAGATCCGACGCTCATCGCTCGCACGTTTACCGACCGGGAAGATGTTATTTTTGCTAGAGTAGACTCGACCGTTACAAAGGGGTAATACAGCAGTCCACCTCTTCCTCTTTGTCTGTGAAACGACGCCCGCGTATCATGTCGCCAATCCTATAAACCAGAGACACCCGCGTAGGGTGCACTTCTCCGCTTCTGGGATTTAGAGTATATGGCTTCGCTTTTGGCGAGACCATCTTCGCTCAACTCGCTTGTACTCTCATTGTACTTACTTTCTTGATGTGGGCTTCGGTGCTGCAATGCGGAGTGCTACTGGTACTACAATCCAGTTGGAGACTCGCGGAGTGGACCATTTACTGCGGGACAGGCTGGTCATCTGCAGGGCGAACTGGAGCAAACCATTGGGGAGAAGACCAGAGACTTCGAGGCAATTGTAAGATTCTCTACTGGTGGGATTTTCCGACCGGAAGAGCTAAAGCAGGGTTAGCAGAGCGCGTAGGCTGAAATCGTACCTAGTGGGATCGCCAGTAGTCGTTTCAGCAGTCGTTCAGCAGTCGTATACACCATATGAGGACTATATCAGCTATTCGGGCATTTGACAGGTACGATCGGACTTACGTAGAGCGTCGGATAATGTTGCAATATGTTGGCTTCAAATACCGACCTTCCCCAACGCGTCGGAGTGGGACTGCCCGTTATTCCTTCATGTATCGTCATGACCCTCTCCTCTTTTTAAACCGTTGGTTTGCGTTGTACACATACACGCCTCGTTCACCGCGACAACTGCACCAAGAAGAGCGAGACGGCGGATACGCAGAGAGAGATGGGCTGGTGGGAGAAATGCAGTAATCCTCGTTTCTCAGATCCGAACTGGTAGAGCTCGATGAAGGATGTGCGGAACTTAAAGTAAGAGATATAGGCGGATTATTTGCGTCTACCCATACCTGGGTGTTTATGTCCAGATTACTCATCCAACATAGCATCAAGCGCTATACCGTGCCAATTCCTTGTTCACTCTGTGAGAGTATGGCGACTTCGCTTGGTGATCCAGGGGTAGTGCCTCATATTGCTTCCTTTGAGCACAGCTTGTCACCCTGTTCTTTCTCTAGGAATGATAATGCCAAGGTTCAGAGACATAGTGGCATGGGTCAGGAGTTGGAATGAAGATACGGCGCGGCACCAGCCGGCCCCACCAGACAGTAAGTAGGATTCGCCACCCCGACCGGAAGACACCCTGTCTTTTCCGATGATTTGCCTCAGCGAGTTGACATAGTACGCCACACAGGCGTAGCGACATATTCGTAGCGGTCAAGTGTTATGCCTGCTTGGCATACTCGGATCCTCGTGAACGCGATTGATATGCTAATGACCAGCTTGAGCGATACATATCATTGCTAGTTGCTCTTTTCAAGCTTTCTTCATGGTTTGCCTCTTACACCTACACATCGATATCATGTCTGATCTATTTATTGGCCGTCTATACCATGTTTACATATCCAAAGACGCACAGAATGGGAAAAAGCAAGACTTCAAACTCAGATCCATACTGTCATGCGGGACTCGATGGCAGATCCACGTGGTAAACTCCGGTCGTCACAAAAGAACAACGCTGGGTGATATCGTCATATCTCCCTTCTTGACCTGGACCGCGCCTTCCATGCCTATGTCCGACCAATCGGCGCTATCAGGTAATGAAGTGGCGGGATAGGTGATGACCAAGGCCTGCCCAACAACCCACACAAGATGTAAAAACCATCCTGTCTACCAATGCTTGTCCCTGGTCGATCTCTTCATCGAAAGTCACGCGCATCGGCATCAAAGCACATTTTTGGAGAGTTTCTCCACCGAAGTCCTCTACGCATCACCTAAATTTCCCTTCGATAGCTCGATGGCAGCGTATGGAGACTTTTCCGAGCTCGATTATTGTCAATTGGAGAGCTTGTTTCGTAAGTTGGCCCACACTTCAGAATGTGACTCCGCCCCTTGACTATTGAATTGAGGAGGCAGAGAGGTGTACATGAAGCTATGCCTCTGAGCGAATTGACGAGTATATCAGCGTGCGCGGCGGAGCTACGCAGATCGGCTGTGTGTTGAATGCTGGCCCACTGACATGACAAGATCCTTCCGATAGTGCATACCTGGTCAGACGCAAAGCGCGAAGCACGAGTAGATCTTTGTCATCGTCAGCACGATGAGAGGGCCGGAGAGGAGAAGAGCGGGTATGAACGGAAGACACTGAGGGCCAGATGCAGTCATAGCCGCGTAGGAGATCCCACGGCAAAATGGCGCCACGATCGCTGCGATCAAAAGAGGAGTACGGGCGTCTGATCGAGGCAACAAGGTGTATAGGCAGTAGGATATGGGTGGACAGCCATGTGAAGGATCAACGGATGGGATAATTCTGTGAGCACAGTTCTGACTGATCTTTCAGCGACCGGATAATGGTTGTTGTTTCGTCCGCCAGGCACCAAGTGGGCAGGCCGGAGCGTAAATTTCAACCCGATTGGTCATCGATCTTTATCAATGCAGATCTCGATTCCGCGCAGTCGTATTCGAAAGTCCGCACTCAGCCTTATCAGACGTTAAATAACAATTCGATGCATATAGCAGGCCGTAGCGGCAGATTCTCCTTCCTGCAGCAAGCACCATCTGATACCCTGTCCCCACATCTAATTGAGAGTCGCAACGCGATTCACCACATCTCGTTTGATATAGCGCTAGCCTCACACTCTTAGGCACCTCACCGCGATGCTGATCTACCTGACAAACGGCCTCGACTAAACGGATCAGGCAAAGTTTCCTCTATAAACCAGACCACTCGGAGCAAGCGATTTGTCAATTCAAAGGTCAGGGTGAGGTATGTCTAGCTCAACCTCAATCGTCTTCTTGGAGGTTGGTGGTCGTTTGCCGTGAGCAATTCTTTTCTGGGGGTTGGGACAAGTGTATCTATAAAGTGGGAAAAGCAATTACGAGGTTCGGATCCGGATGTTGCCATGCCGAACATGGGGTTGAACCACGTGGTGAACTTCGGTCGTCC
>Ga0308160_10004476_pt1 | contig 14979 bp, 28 predicted proteins | sample PhyFR1_FD_201036 | JGI IMG/M metagenome (GOLD analysis project Ga0308160, IMG submission 201036) | Phyllosphere microbial communities from UC Gill Tract Community Farm, Albany, California, United States - DLSLF.R1 | ecosystem: Host-associated > Plants > Phyllosphere > Unclassified | place: USA...
GGGGATCGTGAGCTGTACTGATGTTTAGCCCCCTCCCCCTCCACCTAGGTCTTCCAATATCCCTCTTATGCTCGGAGGACTTGGAGCTCTAGCTGCCGGAACCGCCTATCTGTTCTTCGGTACTGCTGGAACTCCCGAAGAGACCGCTAAGGAGCTTAAGTCCAAGGCAAAGGGATTGGGCGCTGCTGCAGAGGGCAAGCTCGGTATGAGGCACAGCAAGGCCGATTATCAGAAAGTGTACGACAAAATTGTCGAGATGATGGAGAAGGAGGATCACGATGGTGAGTGATTCCCGAGGAGGCCTCAGGGGCTGCAGAGTGTGTCCAGACATACTCCGGCCAACAGAACAAGCCTCGGATACCCATTTATTGCATTGAGCTGACGAAACAGACGGATCTCTCGCACCAGTCCTCGTCCGACTCGCTTGGCACGCTTCGGGCACTTATGACAAGAATGACAACACTGGAGGTTCAAACTACGCGACCATGCGGTAAGTCGGTCCTTCTCTGTGGTGTACACGCGTACTAATGGATCAGATTCCCTAAGGAGGCCTCATGGTGAGCAATTTCATTGTTTTCCTCATTTATGCGCAAATGCTGATTCTTTCAGGGGCGCCAACAAAGGTCTAGTGAGTTCTCACGCTCTAGCCACGGAGAGTAGGACTAATCTCATCAGAAAATCGCTCGGGACCATCTTGAGGAGGTGAAGCAAGCCTTCCCGTGGATAAGCTACGGAGACTTGTGGACTCTAGGTACGAAGACTTGTCAATTCTGGGTACGGAGGCTTGCTCACTCTTTCAAGCGGGTGTCGCGGCAGTGGAGGCCAGTGCAGGGCCCAAGATCCCTTGGAGGCCAGGAAGGACTGACGGGTTCGAGCACCATGATACCTTGACCGACGGACGATTGCCGTGAGTTTTCTCTTTGCCTTTCCCCTTTTCTCATACGACTCGAATGCACCACTAACGTTCAGTGACGCCGCCCAGGTACGTCCGGCAATCTGAGAGGCCGGGCAGCCGCTAATAAACAGGCTCAAGATCACCTTCGAATCATTTTCAACCGAATGGGTTTCAACGACCAAGAGATCGTCGCCTTGTCCGGTGCACACGCCCTAGGTCGATGTCACACTGATCGATCTGGATTTGAGGGCCCATGGCAATTCTCTCCCACTACCTTCAGTAACGAGTACTTCAGGCTCTTGTGTGAGGAATCCTGGGTGTGGAGGCAGTGGTCAGGGCCTAAGCAGTTGACTGATAAAACCACGAAGACTTTGATGATGCTCCCGTTAGTTGCCCCTACCTCGTCGAAAAAAACCTGATTTCAGTACCGACATGTGTTTGATCCAGGACAAGTCATTCAAGCAGTACGCCCAGAAGTACGCCAAGAGCGAGGATGAGTTCTTCAAGGAGTACGCTACTCTCTGTTTGTAATGGGTGTGAGCTAACGAAATTTAGCTTCTCTGCTGCTTTCTCCAAGCTCCTTGAACTTGGTGTTCCCTCTGTTCAATTCGCCGGTGAGCCCTGGATCATGGGAGAACAGTAGACGTTCATCTGTGTGATTTGATACGTTTTGTTGATACGAAATGAAAGAATGCAGAGGTCTGCCTAAGACACGATCGAAGATCTCCTGCCAGACCTTTAGTGCTACTCACAATACTCACGCGTATCACTCAGAAAGTAGGAGCCTTGACACCGTAGAGCCTTAATCGATATGTCAGCTGAGGTAGGCTTCGTGCTCCCCTCTGATCTACAGGCAAAGCACATGACGATCTGCTCAAGTATCAGTCATAGGATAGTGGGCAGGCAGACGCTTCACAGAGTTCAGATCCCCATCTTTTTCGAGGCATGTCCACGTCAAAGCCTCATCTCTGATGGCTAGCCGAGCAATGCATCTCTTGAGCAGCGCAGCGCTAACCCATCATCAGCCCACCTGATCCATACAAGTGATAGGTAAAAGTGTTGCGAACTCTGGTGTATGGCGGCCATGATGCGACGAGACCGAAACCTCACGCATACCACCGGTTTGCCCTGTTCTCTAGGAGTGATAGATGCGATTCCTTATCCCATTCGCGACAATTACCATAGCCCGTTCTTACCATATTTTCTTCCATTGCCATGCGCTTTGACATGTTCTATCACCTCTGTTTGATTCTCACAGTCTCAGCGCATCGAGAAAGGCCGCTAGCGCCAAAAATCCTTATCCCATTCGCGGCTCTTGACACCTGCCTCTCAGAACCAAATCTTGCTTTTTTTCCAATAGTTCCTTCTTCTCCTCTCCATGCTCTCATACACTCCCTGTTACCCCTGTATCGCTGTCCTATCCTCAGCTGGCGAGGTTCAGCACTCTGGAGCCAATAATCCTTATCCCATTCGCGGCTTTCAAAACGCGCCTCTCAGCATCAAATCCTTATTCCATTCGCGGATCCTGGGAGGCCCGTGCGTAGTCTGGCTCGTACCATATGTCATACATGTGAAGCTTCTAGTAATACATTTTACATCCCTAGCCATGATAAGTAAGCACCTCATCGTTTCTTCAGCTCTGGGCGAGCATCCATCATTAGTGAAAGAATCACTCCCATGCCTTCTTGGCTCTATTCCTCTTTGCCTAAACATCAGTTTCCATCCCTTAATCGAAGTAAGAAGACTTGAGATGGACTCACCTTCTTCTCCTCTCTCCCTTTGACCCTCTCTTGCGTAATAGCTTCCCTCTCCATAGCTTTCTCCTTGCCCAACTCACTCTTCATCCTCTTCTTTCTGCTAGGTTGTTGAGCTTTAGCTTTCTTGGAAGCAGCTATCGTAGGTCCAGCCGGAGTCGTACTGATACTAGGTCCAGCTTCGATACTAGCAGCAGGAGTATCATCATGTTTAGGTCCCGCTCGAGCATCTGTTTCAAACATCGTTGCTGGTAATCTGGGATTACGAGCCAACTTTGCTGGGAGAGTCGTATCGACAATGACCCTACGTCTGGTCGATTGCTTCTTCACGAGCGACGAGGGGGAGGCTTTGATTGCTGACCATCAGTATGGGCCTTGACGAGGAGGTCCACGACTTACGCGCCATGGTTGTAGTGAATGTCAATTGGTGATGGAGAGTGCTCAAAAGTCAAAGTCAATTGAAATTTTGTTTCCGCCAACAAGCAAGCTATAAGGTTATGCCAATATCCTCGGATATCAGAAATGCTCTGGAAGGAGAGGGGGTGCTATCACTCGAGCGCAGTTTAGATGCAAAGAAGAGCCACATCAAAGACTATGTACATGCATAACATCCATGTCTAATGAAAGTAGCCAGTATCGCGGCCGACTAAAGCCTGTTGAATGTTTAAAGAAAGGACATGATAGTTGAATGTAATCTAAATCGTAACGGGGGGATGTATGGGGGATTCGGAAAGTTGCAGGAGAGTAATTTACTCGTCCTTGAACTCGGGCTCAAGCTCGACACCAGAGTCAGAGATGTTTCCACCTTCCTCAACGGCGTACTTCTGGGCAACACCAGCAGCGTTCTTGAAGAAGACGACACCCTCGTTGTCCTCGACGAACTAATATCAGAACAGCTCATATCAAGAAGGAAATAACGTACAAGACAGTCTCGGTGGGCCTTGTAGAAAGAGACAAACATGTTCTCCTCGGATCGCTGGTAGTGGGGACCGAGGAACTTCTTGAGCGCATCTGTAGCCTCCCAAGCGTTGTAGTGAGGGATCTTGGAAGAGGTGTGGTGAGCGACGTGGGTCTCACAGATACCGTGTAGGATCCATCCACCGACGGGGCCCATGAAAGTTCGGTCAATGGTGGCAAGGGCTCCTCGGGCAAAAGTCCACTTCTCGGCAGAGTAATGGGGCAAGACGGGGTCGGTGTGCTGGAGGTAGGTGATGAAGACGAGCCAGTTGTTGACGTAGAGGTATGGGATACCGTAGATGATGAACATCTCGGTGAAGCTCCTCTTGATGGACCAGTAAGTAAGACCAGCAATGACGGCACCAACTCCAATGTCGGAGATGATGATCTGGGAAGCCTTGGAGTTTCGGAAGATGTGGGAACCGGGGTTGTAGTCTGAACATTAGCTTGATCCAGACACTGCAAGGAGAGTAGCTTACGGTTGGTGTAAGCGGGGTAACCAAGTTGACCAGAAGCGTTCCTGATCAAGTACAAGGGCCAACCGAGGAGCTGGTGCATGGCCATGTGGAGGAACTGGTAAATGGGGGCATCCTCAATAGCCTCTCGGAGCTCAGCCTGTCGGAAAGCAGATACGCTGACTATCAGCATGACAACTTAGCGGACTAAAAGACTCACTTGATACCCTGGAGCTCCTCGTCGTCCTTGATGGCGGGATGACCCAACTGAGATCGAGTTCGGGGAACAAAGACCTGGTCTCGGGTCATGTGTCCAGTAGCGGCGTGGTGCTGACCGTGCGAGATTCGCCAAGAGTGGTAAGGAACAAGGAGGATAGAGTGCAAAACCCATCCAACAAAGTTGTTGATGCTCTTGCTGGAAGAGTAGGACTGATGACCACACTCGTGACTGACAGTCAGCCGAATTCTCAAATGAACGCGTCTGTACTCACGCAATGATCCAAAGACCGGTACCGAATAGACCAGTGACAAAGGTGTAGGCAGTGTAAAGAGCGACCTTGGCAGCGGTGAATGCGATGCTGCTTAGGTTGCTACAAGTCAGCGCGGGACAACCATTTTGGGATAAAGGGCTTACAATCGAGACAAAAAGGACTCAATGTGGTAAGCTCCGTAGACCAAGAAGGAGATGGCAATGACGTCTCGGGCGACATAGGTAGACGACTTGAGGGCAGATCGATGGTAACAGTGAGCACTGGTGATGTTAGCGATCGAAAATCGCGCAATTTCGTGGGGTAAGGACTCACGGAATGGCGTCGAGCAACTGCTTGACGGTGAAGTTGGGGACAATGAACCTGACTGTCAGCGTTCATTCAGACAAACGGAGGTGGGAGCTCACTGCTTGCCGTCCTTGGCCTCTTTGATCTCCTCTTCTTTGATGAGAGCGGCCTTTTCGGAAACTCCTTGCCCGACTGGGGAAGGAGCACGTTGTCTGAGAGTAGCAGACATAGTGGGTGTATTGATAGTGATAGGTATTTAGGAGGAAGAGATAGATATATAGGACAACCTGGTCACTATATGCGATATGGGGGAAAGGGATAAAGGAAGTGTGAATGAGAGATGAAAGGTAAAGATCGCTATTCGCTGGGTGCGTTGTAAAGTAGCCAAAGGGGAAGCGTGGTGGAACTTGAGTGGAGTGTAACGGAACCTAAAAACCAAAAAGTCCCCCAGTTCCTTGACCCGCCAAGGGACTCAGGGTCTTATCGGGGTCTAGACAGTGATACTATGGGGGTAAGAGCAGCAGTAAGGTAATCGGGGAAATCATTCCTTCAATTGATAAGTTCAGGGGACAATTGCAAGAAAATCCACCAATCTCCTAATTCTACCGAGCATCGCCGATCATTACGAAACGCAATAGTGGCAGTCTTTGATCTGCTAAGAACGTGGCATGAGGTACTAGAAGCTCCCGTCCAGGTGACTGCTGATATGAGAAGGTAATTATGGCCGCTTCAGCCGCATGTGTTTGTGCAAAATCAGGAGTTATAGAGTCATATGCATCGTGTTCTACCGGTCCTTCTCCAATACCATACTCAATCCTCGAGAATCATGCTCGGTCCCTCATTATGTACTAGCTATCCTACTCTGCGCCATCGCATCTGTATAGAGACCACCTACTTTCCGACTAGGCCTCGCTTCATCTAAACTGTCAGCAATGTCCAAAACCAATACCTGAGTCACGGAAGAAGTGAAGTTGAATGAGACGACTCACAAAGTCAATGTAGAGGTCGAGGCAGAGCATGTCGGCATCTTCATCGGTATAACCCCTGACAGCGACCGAGAACTTGGCTACATCGGTCAGCTATGAAATCACATTGAGTCAAGAGCAAGCTTACCTTTGGGGATCTCCTTGGGCAACTCGACAGTCTGCGAGATCTTGTAGTTTGCAGGCTTGACGGGACATTGTACGGTAGCGTTAGCATTTGCGCTAATCTCGTCAGTCTCCCCCTGATATAGTTAAAAAGCGACTTACGCCTCTTCACAGATATCAAACTGCTTCTGTAGAAGCTTGATTAAACCGAGCTTGACGGTAACATCTGCATAGGCTCCATCCTGCTTATCAGCTAGATCCCACACGTGCATTGTGACTCACCTTGACGGTCTCTAGGACTTCGGCTTCGACGGTGACGGTGAGGTTCTTTCCGGGAACAGGTGGGTCGGGAGATACAGCGATCGATTTGATCTGGCTGATAGGTCAGCTCGTCCTCATGATCTCGTCATGATGAAACGTACACAACATCGGTTGGTAGTCCTATCAACGTCAGCTCCAAACTGGAACCGGTCGAGGAACATACCACAGTCTACATAGCTCCAGCTGTCCATTGTATGAACCTCTCCATGCTTGCTGGCCTGAGCATCATTCGATGAGACAAGCTCATTAGCCCACTTGTAGGCATCAGTGGCAAGCGAAGCTGAAGCCAAAGGGACGAGAGCGAGTGGGAGGAAAGCGGAGATTCGCATCCTAGTTGATAATGTGGTGGATGGTTGGATGGGTAGCGTGGAGGTACGCTAGTCGATGGTGTATGTAAGGTTCGACAAAGGATGTAGACGAGTGAGGTTGATGGGCCAGGTCATCGTCATGAGACTTGATATAACCCGGGTCCGGTAAATTACCCGAAACGGTGCGGTGTGGGGTAAAGCTGGGGTACTCGCAGACGTCAAGGTTCAACTGGGACGGTTCTGTCCAAGTTTACAATGAACAGCATCAGCAGAGCAAGTCCCCGCCTGATCAGTAATGTCAGATCTCTAGCAAGTGCGCTTCCTACTGGCGGGGCTTCCCGACTTTCGTCAAGTCGGCCAATACCGATCTGTACTCGCCAAGTATCATCAAACACAACGCCAAAGAGACCATCTCCATACCGCCTCATCCCCCTTCCCGCATTTTTAGCAGACTTCGCCCCCCTACATGTCAAAGGCTGGCGCTTGGAGCTTCTACCTGGGCTCAGACCAAATTCAGCACCGCAAGATGATGGTATGGCGCGATTACAAGACCGCAGACTGGTTCGACGATACGACTTCGAGCAGGGTAAAGATGGTTGGCGAAAATTGATGGCTTTCACGCAGAACGTAGGAGAGGTGGTTGAGAAGGAAGACGTAAGTCCCAACCGTATCGATGAGACAGGATCACCAGGCCGATGAGCAGCATCACCCTACAATCCTCATTTCACCAGCTGGCGATTACATCTCAACGACAGGAGACGCTGCTCCGATGAGCGATACTGCCGGATACGTTGTTGCTATATCGACTCATACGCATACACCGTTACCGCCCGTCAAGTACCCGAAAGCAGACGATGGGAGTCAGGAGGTTATGCGGCCTGGGGTGACGGGAAAGGACTTGAGGCTCGCTGTCGCGCTGGAGGAGGTGTACCAGACATCGCTGTAGCGGATCTATCGAACACAGTCACTACAACATACGCGATAGCCAAGATGTGGCTACACGATCCGGTGACTCCAGCATCGACATTCTCGACAGGCGCCCAAGCATTATCGACCCATAATGACTGGCGGATAAACCACGGCATCGCACGGACGACTTACCCGTCGGAGAAACATAAAGAGGATATCTGAGGTTATGAGATGCAGTATCTCCATTGCTCCAATGCATACTGTACTTTCGCCCGAAATCCAGATAGGAATAACTCATATCGCTATAGCTGAATACTGTCATCGCTCACAGTTTCGCCTCCAATTCGACGATAATGGGACGAAAGCCGGTGAAGCGCCTAGAGATGATTGCACATGCCTTCTAACTTCTCGAATGAAGTCATTGACCACTCAGCTTACGGACTCGACAGTATGACGCCAACGCCAGCACAATGGATACTCAATGACATCAGGTTACAAACCGACTTACATTACTCCCTAAAAGATGTGGACAACAACTGTGCTCAGAAAGACACTTCTTCACATAGATGCTGTCTTCTCTGTTCATCTCAACATCCCCCATTATATACATATATATACATGCTGGGAACACATAAAGCAGATGTGAATCAGTTGCCCCACCTATCTGCAGTGCGAGGTCTGCCATGGGCTGGATAAGTATCCACCACGCTTTTGGTGTTTTCATAGTCGCCCCAAAAGGACGGCATATCATATCGGTATCGAGAGCTTTCGGCTTGAGGATCGAAATGCCGGGCAGTCGGAGGCTGGACAGGTTGAGGGGCGTTCACGGGTTCGGCATCGTCAATCTCACTGTACACAGTGCATGGCGACGCGGGCCTGGTAGGAAGGGTTCCCTCGGAGAAGACTGAAGGGGCGGCCGAGCCACAGTCAGAGTCGTCTTCGTCCAGGAGGGGGAGCTGTGTTTGTAGGGTGGCGAGCGATTGACGGGTGAGTGAAGGGCCGATGGTGGACTTCTCCGTCCCAGCTTGTTCTTCGCTGATAGGAGTCATGTCAAGGGATGTGTATGCAATAAGTCAAGCTGAGGGGCGTTGGGGTGAATGTAGGTAACACTAAGGCCTGGTCAGCGCGATGGTAGCTCAAAGTACTATACGCACGGGGGGATTGTCTATTGGTAATATTATCAAACCGTTCTTAGTGATATGCTTGAATATTTGGAAGAAGAGAATGGCATCCTCAGAAGACCGTCTATATATGTGACCGCTCCACTGCTCCAAGATACTTGCCCTATATCGGTGCACATCAAAGGATATCCCAGGGACACGTTTGAGAGTACTAAGGATGGGGCTTTTGGGGCTGGAGCATTGGATGATAGCCGAATGGTCTACTTGAGACGCGCCCCACCCGGGTTCTAAGCCTGATCCAAAGGAAACCTTCAGGGACGCATGGAAGTACCAAGGAAGGATCTGTACAAGGGCGTCCGCTTCTGGTGTCGAACATCAAAGGAAACAGCGAGGGGTGGGAGTGCCAGTTAGATGTGTGTGACGACACTGGAGAAGGGGTAGAGGTCTAACATGTCTCATGACATGAAAAGAATGACCGACTTGTGTTGCGTGTTCCCATGTCCCTGAGACGGAGTACCCTAGGTCAGATTGATGATACTTGATCTCCTGGTCAATGCGTGACAAGTCAACAATCCTTGGTGAGATGGGGTCACTAAGATCATGCGTCTGTCAAGGTGTTAGACCAGGACCAAAGTCCCCCGTGGCTAGCTGTAGCGCAGCCTAATCACTGCAAAGGCGTAAAATCCCTCATTATGTAGTCGTGAATGGATATCGACTCGGCTTGTACGTTCCAGATATCAAAGGATCAGTTACCTTGCTCGGTCCTAGCGACTGGTGGAACATGCGAGACTTTCAGGTTTGCGACTTGGAGTTGAGCGATTTACATCCTTTCATTGACTGACCTGCACCGCCCCACCCATATACAACACATCGGAAGAGACCTGTGACAACTTCCAACCGATATCTCATCCCCTGATCCTGTAAGACATCATCACACCCCCATCCATGCAACCTTCTCAACATTCCATCCAAGCACAAAGCCACTCAGCACAGCCACCCTCAAATGCGGTAATCAACTTCGCTCTGCCAGACGATGTTCGAAGCGTCGACCCTGAGCGCTATGATCATATCAAACGAAGGGTACCGACAGGTTGGCCAGATTCCAACACCACCAGCGTCTTCGACAGCGAACAAAAGCAGTCACTCGCTCACGGTTCCCTCGATGATGATACTATTGTCCCCGAGTCGGAAGATACTGTCCGGTCGTACCGGGACGCAGGTCAAAAGGGCGGCAGCACCTCGAGAGCGCCGACGGTCGGACCAAGGTGAGTTCAGCGAGGCGCGTGACTGTTTTACTGACGCTTCCAGTCTAGACAGCTTTATATATCCGCTCGACCAGTCTGCGCCGTAAATCGCATATCAGCCTATCGGCAAGAACAGAGAGCACCAGACCGTTATAGCTCGTGATTGATGCTTATATGTATAACAAAGTAGAGTTTGAGACTGAATTGACCGGAGCATTGGGGACCGGTGATACCGGAGAAGACCGATTGGCGCAAGTTGAGCGGCGCTTAAGTGTCCCGGTTTTAGATCTTGCCAGCGTGGGCAACACATTACACAGTCTCGTTTAGCACATCCTTACATATTCGTGCCAATCCATCACACACCCTCACACAGCCAATCATGTCGACACCTCGATCTATTGGAGATCCTCCAAGCTCGAACGACCCCACCAATCCCGCAAATTCGCGTCAAAATCTCTCGCACTCTCCACGTGTAATCGCAAACATTCCACCTCGAGCATCATTCTCCTCATCCCAACGACCCAACATGTCGCTCACTCCTCACTCGGCTCCTCGTGAAGGAAGAAGTCCCAATGCTAGCCTGAAACCAAGCCCGAAACCATCTAGCAATTCTCTGAAGAAACAAGCGATCTCTTCACCGGGTGGACATGAGTCAGCATTGACGGCCGCAATGGGTTCACCTGGCGATGGCGCAATCGACTCGGATATCCCAACTATTTCGCCGTCAGCCGCTTTCGACTTCAACAGAGATGGACCTGGTTCGGGGGCTACAACCCCGATGGGAAATGGAGGAGCGGACGAGTCTGGATGGTCAAATTTGGGAGAAATTCCGGATGAACGTAAAGCACAGGTCCTGAGAAGGCACCTAGTATCTGCGGAGGAGAGGGAACAAAGCAAAGCTGGCACACCTACGGCTGTCTCACCGGGAAATGCTAGTCCAATTGGGGAGAGAGGACCAAGCGGAGGTCCGGGCGATAGCGCAGTCACGTATGGTAGTACGAGCGAAGGGCCAAGTCAGGTGGATGATCAGTTCCCAATTCCATTCGATGCGCTGGGAGGAGATGTCACGTAAGTCCACTTACATAGATTATACGGGAAAGATGCTGATGCTCAGTCACGACCTGTACAAGTGGGCACAAGACCGACCTCGTAGACCTACGCGAGCGGCTTCCTTCTCTCATCCAGAAGATCGACCTCACCTCGCACCTGAATTCGCAAACATAAAAGAACCAGGAGGATTCAGGCGAAACTTTGTGGTGAACCGTGCCCTCGAGCAAGGAGAAGAACCACCAACAATGGTCCGAAATGTCGTCGACTTCTTGTACCTCTATGGTCATTTCGTAAGCTTAACATCGGGTTCGTTTCATACATAGCTGACAGGTAGGCTGGAGAAGATCTACACGAAGACGACGACGACGATGAGGATGATGACACGTTGCCGACTGTCAATACAGCTGGTCAGTCGAGGGGAGGACCAAGCGATGAACGAGCACCGTTGCTGGGTAGAGGGAACTTGCAGAGGAGCAAGTCGCACAAGCGATCCAAGTCTGGGCCACCAGTTGGGACAGCTAGCGTCACGCAGGCTACGTTGATGGTGAGTGGACCCATCGCCGGGTACGAGAATAAGCCGACTTGATAGCTGCTAAAAGGTTTCGTCGGTACCGGTATCCTCTTCATGGCCAAAGCGTTCTTCAACGGAGGTGAGCTATCAGGTGATGCAATCATTCTATTAGCTGACGATGAAGGACTGCTGTTCTCTACCGTGGTCATGGTTAGTATCGCCGGCATCTCGCTCTGGTCATTCCTACTCCTCATGCAAGCCTACATGGTCGTACCCGGCAGTTTCGGTGGTGAGCATCCTTTTGTCTAAAGTGATCGACAGCAGAGCTGATATATTAGATATGGGAGGGGCCCTGTACGGAAAATATATGCGAATATCCATCCTCATCTCTCTCACCGTGTCCCAGATCGGATTCGTGTGCGGTAAGCTAGCCAATCCATCACCTTGGAGTCCGAGCTGATAATCAGCGTACACCATCTTCATTGCTCAGAATCTTCAAGCTTTCGTACTGGCGGTGACTGATTGCAAAACCTTCATTCCGATCCAATGGATGATTCTTGGCGAAGTAGCTATATTCCTGCCTCTCGCAATGATCAGGAATCTGGCAAAGCTCTCCGGAACTGCTCTTGTCGCCGATGCTTTCATTCTCATCGGAAGTGAGTCCATTTACGTCGTCTTCGGGTTGCACAGCTGACATCACTAGTTGTTTACATTGCGTCCAACGAGTTCTCGACGATCGCCAAGAACGGTGTGGCTGACGTGGTCATGTTCAACCGAGATTCATTCCCTCTTTTGGTCGGTACTGCCGTATTTGCCTTCGAGGGCGTTGGACTGTAAGTCACAGCTAATCGTCTTCGTCAAGATGGAAGAAAAAGCTGACCAGCAGTGTCATTCCAATTACTCAGTCGATGAAGGAACCCAAGAAATTCCCTGGAGTATTGTCGGGTGTCATGCTGGTGGTCGCCATCCTTTTCGGTGGAGCAGGTGCCGTCGGCTATATGGCTTACGGATCCGAAATCCAGACTGTAGTCCTCGTCAATTTACCCCAAGATGACAAATTCGTCCAAGCAGTCCAATTCCTTTGTACGTCTCCCTAGATCTGTTTGGACGTGTGCTGATCCTCAGACTCGATCGCTATCCTGCTTTCTATCCCACTGCAACTTTTCCCAGCAGTCAGGATCATGGAGAATGGTCTCTTCGTCCGATCAGGCAAGAACAACGTTAAAGTTAAATGGCAGAAAAATCTATTCAGAGCTGGAACAGTCGTTTTCTGTTCTCTACTTTCCTGGGCTAGTTCGAGCGAGCTGGACAAGTTCGTCTCGCTCATCGGAGCTTTCGCTTGGTAAGCTATCCGATCCAGTGTTTCGCGACATGTAGCTGATCGACAGTGTCCCTCTCTGTTTCATTTACCCAGCTATGCTCCACCTGAAAGCATGCGCCAAGACTAGGACAGCTATCGCCATCGACTGGGGTTTCATCATTTTCGGAACCGCAGTTGGTGTATTTACGACTGTTCAGACTCTCAGGAGTTTGGCGGAGCCATCCGCTGCGCCTAGCTTTGGAAAGTGTGACGTTCCACATTAGTGGCCATGCCGCATTTATTCACTCCAGATGTCGAGGTCCAGTCAAACCCGACCAATAATGCCTGCATAATCCATCCATGCATACATGACATGTCGTAATGCTCACAAACAGGGCAAAGAGGTTGTTGGTCCTTCCAGCTCGCAGCAATCCTGACTTCATACCCCCTTCATCTTCCCCGGGGTCTTGAGCCCAGCTCGGCTGCTGGCGAGTATCTCCCTTTGCCCGCCCAATCAGCCATCAGTTCCCACCTTCCCGCTCTATCACCTCTCACATACTGAATAAATAGAGAGTCCAAGCCAGTCCCAGACGCCATGTCGCCCTCTCCGCTCACCGACTATGTTCCTCGCGGTCGCTCCAATGACGTACATCCTTAGTCAGGATTGTACGAGGTCAGCAGAGCGTGAGGCCTAGCTCCGTGTCCCCTGCAGTCCTCTCTGGAGTCTAAGGGAGTAACGCGTCATGGCCAAGGAAGACGATGAAAGGACCACAAACGCTTTGACGTCTGGACAACTCTTGACCGAGGACACATGAAAGGACGGAAGTGTCATTGTTCCTTTCATGTGGTCCTTCCAAAGGTTTCGCCCCACGATTCGAAGATGCCAGAGTATTCCTGCAGTACTCCCTAACTCTTCCTTCGTTTCTTGCTTTCTCACCGCTATTCAGTAACACTCACCTTCTCCTCGACTCACTCAAGCACAAGCTCAACAACGACCCAAACACATCATTGATCGTCATGGACCGGTACAGTCAGTCGCTTGGCCTGTTGCCTGAACCTTATGTCTATCCCCCACCTGCTGGATCGAGTTTTCACGGGACGTTGTCGTCGCACTATGGTACGCAGCATGCTGGTTCAGAGGTCGACGGATTTCCCATCAAAATGCCTGACCCTTCCCATTACGCGCCGACAAGAGTAGGTTCCAAGACACCGAGCGAAGTCGTACAAAGAATTGATAGTCAGCCCACCGAGTACGGCGTGTTTGCCCAGGCAAAGCCACAATCCCCCAGCATTCGAGCTCCTGCCGCCAGACGACCAGGCGACCTTGACTACTTCTACCGATTCGACGAATCGGATGCGGCATTAAGTTACTACCCGTCCCGGACTTCTCGACCGGACTTGTGTAAGGCGGTATTGTGGTCGTCAAATTCACCTGATCTGGTTCGTGTTTCCTCCGCCTATGCCCCTCGGCCCTGCCCAGTACTACAACGCTGACTCACAGACGGGCTCGCCGACTGACCTGGCCGGACTCACCGGTCTACATCTCTCGTCTCCTTCTTCGACGGTCGATCTGAACGAGATATACAACCTTCACTACTCGCCTCAGAGTACAGTGAGTGCTTCAGCAGAGTCTCGAGCTGATCAACAGGCCGAATCACGTCCAGTGAGCCTTATGCAAGATCAAGAATCAATGCAATATGGAATTCAGAGTCCATACAAGCCAAACATACGAGACAACACCGGGGGGATCAATTGGCCAAATTTCTCCGACGACTCCGACGACTCCGACGACACCGACGACCGAGGTGTTACATTTCCCAGTCTTTCTCGCTCAGATAGAACCAAATATCTTCCAGTCTCTTCTGTGGGCAAAAGGCCCATCTTCCACGCCCCCAGCTCGGCCGCACAATTATCCTCTTCAGTGTCCGTATATCCTGAGCCGCATCGAAGCCTCTTCGCCAACGACGCCCATCATGATTATGCGCCTGGTATCGCCACTGCATACTACTCGGAGCCCAACTCCGACAAGGAGTGCTACAATAACCTCGTCACCATTCCCGACCCCGAAAGGAGCTTCCGTGGTCCATGGGCGGACGGGCGATCTACGCTTTATAGTGCTGTGCGGACCGGAGGAGGGTGGATTGCTTCTATCGCGAGGAGGACGGCAAGAGGCGCAAAGGGCGTTTTTGATTCTCATACGGTTCTCGAGTAAGGTAGCTGAATGCATATGTTGAGCCTAGCCATGGTGTAGATCATTTCACGAAGTATGTAAGATTTTCTCCAACGCACC
>Ga0308160_10004477_pt1 | contig 14973 bp, 20 predicted proteins | sample PhyFR1_FD_201036 | JGI IMG/M metagenome (GOLD analysis project Ga0308160, IMG submission 201036) | Phyllosphere microbial communities from UC Gill Tract Community Farm, Albany, California, United States - DLSLF.R1 | ecosystem: Host-associated > Plants > Phyllosphere > Unclassified | place: USA...
GCGGTCGAACCCAGCACGCTCAAACTCTTCGAAGCATGGCGCGAGGTGCTCGCTCCGTCGGCTTACTCGCACTTCGCTCGAGTCCTCTCGCTCGTCCTTCTTCGATCTCGATCGAAGCTCGCCCGGCTCGAGCCGCTTCAACTGGCTCGACCGTTCCCACGGCTATCCCCGGCGCCCCGCACTCTATTTCCAACTCTTCTGTTTGGTTCACCCTTAGCTCCGTTCCGTCTCTTCCCCTCTCTCCACTATAAAAGCCACCCCTTCTCGCCGTCTGTCTTTTCCCTTCTTCCCCCTCACCACCACTCTACACCTTACCCAACCCTAGGCCTCCTTCGACCTTCGACCTTCGACCTTCGACCCGACCCTACCCCGTTCGTCTCCCTCTTTCGACTCTCATTCACTTGACCTTGCCTCACACTATTCGATGCTCCAGTAACCCTAACCTTCGCTCTCCACCGCCGGGGAGGCGGTGGTCCGCCTGTTCCTCAAGCGGGGCTATTGTGTGTTGTCTCTCCTTTCATCGCCGCTCGCTTCGCTCCCAAAACTGACTGTACATCTTGTTGCTCCCCCACGCCACCTTAGACACCCTCAGCCAGCACCCGCTCACCGACCTCTCAACGGAGAAGCTGCGGGAGCTGCTCCGCGGCATCGTCGGCCATGGATCCTCAAGGCCGAGGGCCACACCGGCAAAGAGCTCAATGGCGACCCCGCGGACCTGACAAGCAAGGCAATCCGGGAGGCCGCCTCTGCCGTCCGCCAGACGGACGCCTCGGCCAGCGCGTCCAACCCCAAAACGCCTGCCTCGGCCAGCTCTCACGTAAGGTCAAGTCGGCCGTCCCGGCGAGCTCGCGCAACTCTGACGCCTCGTCGTCGTCCGGCTCTGGCTCCTCGCGGGTGCTCCTGCCCGCCTCGTCGTTGTCCGGCTCCGGCTCCTCGCGGCCTCTCCTGTGACGTCCTTGGTGTCGACATGAGAAAATGCCGGCTGACTGGTACTCTGCAGCCGCTGCGCCGCTGAGGGACACCGACCAGAGTGAGACCTCTCTCTTCGGCGTCGCGCTGGATGGTGTCGATGTTGCCCAGGTCGCGCTCGCCCGGCCGAGGTGCGAGGAAGGGGCAAGGGGCGGGAGCCTCCCGCCGGCTCGGGCCGCGGCGCCACTCGGCCCGCTCGAGACGGCTTGTAAAGGTCAGGAGAATGTCGGCCGGGTTGGCCTCCTTGAGATGCAGCGCAAGCTGCGTACGGCCGTTGGCGCTCGAGTTGGCCGCCTGCGCGGGCGGGGCGCCGATGAGGGCCGAAGTGCTGTTCGGTGGGGCGGGCGTCGGCAATGTCCGAACAGCGGGGACAGCCAGCAGGCTCGAAGAAGTCGGCGCATGCGCAGCGGGTGCGCGCGCCGCCGTGTGCATGACGGTCGACGCTGGGCTGGGCGAGCCGTCGACCATCATCTGATCCATCGTCTCGATCATCTCGGCGAGCGCGGCCGTCGGTGTGCCAGCTGGAGCCGGCGCTTCGCTGGACGAGCCCTCGACCATCGGCGCCATCACGAGATGGGTTGTCTCGGCGGTCGCAGCAGCGACGGGCGTATGCGGGCTGATCGGCGCTGAGCTGGGCGTCGGGCTGTCGACAATCATCGCCGGCGTGGTTTCGACGGGCACGACCGCAGGAGAGACCCCAGGAAATATCTCAGTTGAGGGAGTCGGCCCAGACGATGCGTTCAAGACGTCGTCGGCGGCCGAGTTGGCAGGCAAGGGCGAAGGTGAGCGGACGCATGTCGGTTTGGCAAGATCGGCTTCGGGTTTGGCGGCCGTTAAGCGGTCGACTAACTTGAAGCCGTCGTTGCCTGCCGCCGCCGGCTCCCACTTGCGCGAGGGACACTCGAGGTTGACGAGGGCTCGTGCTCATGCTCCCGCCGTCGGTAACGGTCTCCATCCGACGGTCGACATGCTTGGTGGGGAGAGAGCAGGACGCCTCGAAAGAGGAAGCGACGGACGCGGCCGCGACCCCGGCTTGCTTCCGACCGTCACCCATCGTCCGACGACGGCGGGCAAAGTCGTCGCCACAGAGCCCCTAGCAACCTGGAATTAAAACATGATGTAGAGGAGGACATAGGCATGCTTCCGTACTTTTTGCAGGGCGCGAAGCGTAGTGGCGTTTGGTGGAAGGAGCCTTGAAGCGCGAGGAAAGTGCCCTGTTCGGGTCCAGCAGGGCGGGCCGCCGAGGGAAATGGATAGCCTCCGAAAAAGTGAATAATCGACAGAATACTATCAGAACTTTACGACGGCCATAACGTTCAGCCGAGCAGCCGGCGGAAATGCCCGTTCAAACGAGGTTCATGCTAGCCTTAGCGATTGCGCGGCATGTGAGTCCGGCTCAGCTCTCTCGCCGCTCGTAGGTTCACGTCCTTGCGTCAGCTCTCGTCGGCCAAGGCTTGCCAGTTGCCCCTCAAGAAGAAGCAGAAGACTGGTCATTTCGGGTTCTCGGTCGTCCCTTCCGTGCTCATGCGGTCTGCTGCGAGCGGGCTCGGCCGACATCATCCGTGGTCGATTTTGCGGCACATGCCCGGACAGATTCGACGCGACGTCTTACGAGGCCTACGCCGGCCCTATTGCCAGCTCTTTGCCGCTTCGCCAGACTTCTTCCGTTCAGAGGAGCAAAGGTCACACAGGATCGCTCATTGCTACTGCCCCAAGACAACGCATCGTTCGCAAAGGGAGGGGACATGCTTAGCCCGTGCGGGGCGGCAGCGGCATAGATTGATCGACGCGAGTCCGACGACAAGGTCAAGTTCCAATTTGTGTACATAGAGAGTGAGTCTGCAAACGATGGAGTGGAGCGCTTCCGTGCCTTTGAGACCGCAGGAACGAGGACGACGTTTCTCCTCTTCCTTTTCCGCCTTCGATTCCAGCCAGCTTTTGCGCCAATCATCACGACGGCCAACTTTTTGCACGCGATGAAATAACTACGTCGCAGTGACCGCCACATATTTCTTTTCTGAGACTCCTTGTGCGCTGCGATGTCAAGCGGATCAATTCGACGCACATCGTCCAGAGACCCTTCCATTAATTATGTCGTTCGGCGGCAGGCCATTCTCTGGCGGCCGACGACTTGGACTTGAGCGGCCCAGGCCCAGCAGGAGCTGAGCGATCCCGGTTTCCAATTCATCTCCTCGCTCTCGGCTTTGTTGGATACCTGGGCACAACTGCTTGTCAATCTTGACGAGCAATTTAGTGGCTCAACGGCCGGCGTCAAATCTGAGTTAATAGAACGGGCGGCGATCTCCTTGTCAGTTCCATCGGACAATCTCAAATGGCCCCTGCTCTTTACGCCCCTCGTAGCAACCCAGACGACATCGGCAATTCCTTGAATTTGCACGGTAAGCTTTTTTGCTCTACAACCGTCGTCTCCGCTCCGTCAGCTACGTCGCCACGGCGCACTTTCACCTCACCGAGCACTTGCTAATCGATCGATGACAACGGTGTGGCCGGAGCCGCCCCCGGCATCCTGCGTTTTTCGATCACCGCGCCAGTTCTGACGTCAAACGGGCTCAACGTCAGGCTTTCAGCGGTTTGGCCAACGTTTCCCAAGCCCGCTCTTCTCGCCCGGGTTATCGTAAGCTCATCAACACCCGTTTAACGTACCAGAACTGACTAAATAAACAATTCAAGTTCAAGTGTTACGACGAAAGACAGCATCGCTACCTTCAGGCCGCGGTATACATCTAGCGGTATTAGTTGCGACTTGCCGCCACACACAGCCTTCTTTGACGTTAATCTGACTCGCCAGCAACATTTAGAGGATGAAATCAGAGACTAATGCTGGTAAGACATTCTCACTTGACGGTGCGCAAACAGCGCACGTTTGGAAAGATTGGGCAAAGCATCTTACTTGTCCGCAGCCGGCGCTAATTTTGACCAATGCAATTGCTGTCACATATGCTGCTCATCGATGTTGACATCGTTCCAGACATAAGACCTACGACATGCGTCAAAACTGACGAGAAACGCTCTCGAAATGAGGCAGAGTGGATGTCGGCCGTTGCACGTCGTTTCGAACAGCGGCAGCAGAGATTGATGCATTTCTTTTATGGTATGACACAAGCAAGAAAAGCCGATCTAGAGTCACTTGAAAAAGAAAGACGGTAGATGATAGGAAAACTGCCATGCAGAAATTGCCAACGTCGGAGGCTCGATTTGAGTGGATGTTTTGTTTGACTTGACTCATTAGCTGACCGTGCGGGGAGCGTAAAATAAATTGCACGAAACTCGAGTCGACAGGGCACAGAATGGCAAGCAATGAATTTGACCCTAAAGGTGGGTCAAACCTTGAACGCAGTGTGGACATGGTGTCAAAAATGCGGCAAATCCAGCAAGTGAAAACAAACTTAGTCACACCAGCCGCTGGTCCTTCTCTTCCAGTGATGATGTGTCAAGCTTATTGTTGTTGTTCCATAAGCAGATCTAAACTTCATCTTGTCGAGCACATCCTGACCACGTTTAATCGGCAAGCTGACCTCACGCCACAGAGTTAAACGCTAGGGGGTTACTGTGCTCAACGACTGCAACAGGTCCGAGGCAGTCCGTGAGACGGGATTCCATGAGCAGCGCGACGTGCAAGAAAAAACATGCGTTTCCGACCGTTTGTTCCCAGACTTACGTGACTCCACGGACCGAGTTGCACAAGCACAAGCAATCTTGTTTGCAGATGGTTTAGCACCATCTGGTAAATGATTTCGATATATTTGTCAGTCGAAAACGCTTTCAAGTTTCGAAACAATCGATGAGTGATGCCACAGTAACGTGGCGTAATCAAGACAGGAAGTGGCCGCAAAAGAAGTTCTAAGGCGAGACCAAAACGTTGTGCCTGGAGAGTCATTAGTCAGGTTCGAAGGGGCTACGACACCTTCATATCGAGGCTCAAATCCTGGCAGGCCCTACATCAGTGAGACGTTTGCGTAGGGCTAAAACGGTGCCAAATTCACCGCTTTCAACGGGTTCTTTGAGGGATCAGCTGATGAAATTATCTCGGCGATGCCAGACAAGCAGCGAAACTTGTTGTAATTCAGCCGTGACAGCAATTCACAAGTTGCTCCTGAGAGTGTGACCGGCGGTGATTGATTGGTACAATGAACATAGCAGTACAATTCAGCAAAACGGATCTTCTTATCTCTTGCGAAAGCACGTCAGCAGCTTCTAGGGCCAACAACAGGAACACATAAAAAAGAATGTCGGTCGTGGGGTCCAAGAGGTCCGAGCGACATCAATCCAGTCATAGTCGAAATTGCGACTAAAGCTATAGCGGCCGACGCCAGCGTCTGTAGCGGCCTCTGCGACAATCAATCTTTGTTTGATTGCTTGGACTCTCCATCAGTCATTTTGCCATGAGTGTGCGCTGGGAGTGTACGTAGCAACCAAAACTGTCGTTGCCGTCGAATTCGCCGTCGATGACATTCAGGAACCCAGGAGCAAGTGGCTGTCATTGCCGACGACGTCTGCACTGACCTGGCGAGCCCTGGATGTTACTGTTTAGGCAGCTCGCGTTAGTAAACGTAAAAAAAGCTCTGGTATCGGTTTGGGCAGTTCAAGGAAGCAGGTACTTTTTTGACCGATTTTGATTTCACACAAGCCGCACAAAGTTTGTGTTGTAACTGAGAGATTGTACACAAACCAGTAGAGCAGAGAGAAGATCGCCGACGAATAGGTGAGACATGCAACGCGTCATTACGCAGTTAAAGAAAACGCTGTTCATCCTGACTCTCCACGCGTAGACTGTTGACGATTTGGCAGTCCGAAGGCTGTGCAAAGTACCGCTCAGACGCCACAAGCCTCTGCTGCTCATCTAAACGTGAACCATAACTTTGACCGTTTGGCGACGAACGTTTAGCTGATGTCAATGGCTTCGGCACATGATGATTTGACTTACATTTGCAAAACCAAGTTAAACAATCATACGGTCGGACTTCCCTCGGGCCTATGCGCAGCGGCCGACAATAGCTCAGGTGGTGAGGACGTCATGCAAGCAACAGAGGGACGTGTATCCATTGCAGCAACCTGAACAAATTGAGGCGACGAGTGCCAGGGGCTGGTGACGGAGGCCAGTATGGGTTGAATCTTTCTTAATTCCTTTTGATGCCGCAACACTACACTCAAATTTCGCCGATATTTTTATCTAGTTCTGCGCTGAACGGCGACTGTGGTTTTAACCAGTGTGCCTACCGGTAGGGTGCTGATGTGCAATTCGACGACTAGAAGTACCGGTTCTACCATTGTACAGGCAGTACATACTGGTAACAAAGTATAATGCCCACTGATGCGATTTGCGTCGAGTAACCCTGAGGCCCTCAAAGTGCTTGGTAACATTTGTTCTGCTCACTCCGCACCTCAGACGATGAGTAACGCATCAAGCGTTGTGTTGCTGCCGCTGATGCCGTCTCCTGACCCACTCGCTCCTCCCCACGACAAGGCCTATCGACTGAGCTTCTCAAACGATTGCCACAAGCTCCACTAGCGCAAGCCCGAGACGTGCCTCTGTTGTGGTGCACGTTGGTGGATCCAGAAGCTTTCAGGGTCGTGGTTCCAAGCAGCAACAAGCAGATTCGTCGCAGTGAGCTCTACTCGAAGCGCCTGGATATAGTGAACTAAATTCTACGTTCTCTTATCTTTCCTTAATTGTCTAACGGCTATGATATTCGCCTCTCACGCGAAAGGCCCGGGTTCGACTCCCGGTTAGGGATCGTTTTTGAGCGAGGGATCAATCGATGCCAGCGCCTCTGCCTCTGGTCGTACAGCCGACGGCGGTCGCAACCGTTCGGTCCGCCCCCTTTTTAAATCCAGGCTGTCATCACGAGTTGGCCGCGCGGGTACACATTAATTGAGAAGCGATCGTCCATCATCCGACGAAAGGCGCTCAAAGGCGTTTCGCGCATTATCAATGTGAGTGAAGCCAGCATTCGATGGCTAAGCAGACTCTGATCCGAAAGAGCAATGATGCCGAACGACGCGCAGTCAGGTTCGGCGCTGCTGCTTGGAACGGGCTTACCACAGAAACCGCCTTTATGCTGACGTCGTGACGGGTTCAAGGCCTTTCGAAAATTGAGGCCGGTCTTGCGTGCGTAACCGACCGCGGCGGAGACCAGGAGAGAATGGCTTCAGGTCAACCTCGGCCAGACAGGGAGAGAAGGACAAAAGAGAACTTACATTCTTCCTCTCCTGCGGCGCCTCCTTGTCGAAGCCGATGTGGTCCGCGTCACTGAGGATGTCGACGAGCGCCAGAACGCTATAAAGCATCTGGTCGCGGCGGACGCTTCCTTCGCCGCCTTATACTGTACGCACACGATGAGATGTATGGCCAGGCAACGATAACGCAGGGGGTCTCCGTACAAACTGTACGCACACGGTGAGATGTACGGACCTCGCACCGGAACCTAATCAAGCAGTTCGTAGATTATGTACGTTCGGGTCAACAGAGCGTTTCTCATGCACACAAATCCCCAGAGAAGCTACATTTTGGGCTGAATTGGACGATTCTCGAGAAGTTAGCTCTCGAAAACATGTATTTTGGGTGCGTTACCGCGTTACCTATGTACGGAGACCCTTGCGTTACCGTTACCTGGCGATACATCTCACCGTGTGCGTACAGTAGATGACGTGGTAACGCACCCGAGGTACATGTTCTCAAAAGCTATCTGATCAGGTTCCGAAGCGGAATCCGTACATGTAATTGCGTACGTATACAGTACGAGTGGCTGGACTCGGTCAGGACCTTCTTGTACTTACATGACGTCATCCTGCTTGTTGAGGTTGAAGCCGCTGAGGCGAGGAAAGCAACACGAAGCAGGTCAGCTTCCAGGGGATTCGATCCTTTACCGCTGCGCCAGACGTACCGGAGGATCTCGGGCAAGTCCAACTCGTACGGGAGCGGGATGCTGAGGATGTTGCCGTAGCCGTCCGACAGCTCTTGCGTCTTGGGGTCCGACCGGTAGTGCTTGCGGACGTCGTCGAGCGTGCCCGCTCTGGGTGTTCCCAGCGTCTTGAGGTCGACGTTCTGAGTGGTCTTCAGGTCTGCAGTAGAGTCGGTGGTCAGCGCGTTTTCACCGACGTCTTTGGAACCACGCCAACAGCACGACGCACCGTGCACCATGAAGACCCCGTCGTCGGACAGCCGCTCGTAGCTGAAGCGCGCGGCCGCGTCGGCCATGGACGTTGGTGCCTGGCGGAAGCTGGGGAGGAGAACGGCCGGCCGGTTCTCCCGCATGGCGCGCCTGACGGAACGGGCAGGAGGGCGCAGAGGGTCAGGCGTTGTGCCATATGACAAGAGGTCTTCAGGTCTCGGCACTTACGCGAGAGCGGCCTTGTCGTTCGGCTGTCCGACTTGGATCGTGTCGTAGCGGTGGCGGCCAGCGGTTCGGTGGAGGTAGGCGCCCTCGAGACTAGGCAAGATGAGCTTTTTCCACCAATGGTCCTGCTCGGCCATGCAGGGGGGCGGGCACGATCAGCAGCAGCCCGTTGTCGATGATCGGCCGCTCGGGACGCACCACGTAAGGAACATTGCCATGCGTCTGGCAGTCCTGCCTTCGCCGGCTCCGGCAGGAGAAGCAGACGCGCTTCTTCCTTGGCTTCGCCGCCGCGCTCCTCGTCACCGACCTCCCCCCCGACGTGCGTATGCTTCTCCCGCTCCCATCTGTCGTAGCCTCGCTGACGCCCTCTCATCAGCGTGAGGGATGGGTCCTGCAGGAGGCAGCCCGGCTCAACGCTCTCTCCGCGCAGCACTCGTTGCCGACACACGACGGCCATCTCAACCTGTGCGCCCCCTTTGCGCCAGCTGCTGCTCCGTTGAAGCCCTTGCCTGATCCCGTCGTTGCTCTGTTCCCAGCCGGGTCTGCTTTGCCACCACGGACGCTGCCCATGAGGCCTTCAACTTCTTTCGCGCCAGCCAGATCGAGGTCGGGGTACGTTGGCGTCTGCACTCTCCTGAGGCTCCTCGGCCCCTTCGCGCCCGCTGATCATCTTGATCCTTTCTCCCTCACATCTACTCATCCGTCTAGAGCTTCCCCCAGCCTGAGAATTGGATTGGCTTCGATTGCCTCTGTTTCGATTCGCCGGCCGGCCGGCGTCGGATCTGGCTGGAGCCGAAACTCGACTGGACGTCGGCCGGCTTCAACCCTGACTCCATCCTCGCCCAGTACCCCGACCTCCTGGCTGCTTGGGCGGCGATCGCGTTCCCCTGCGGAGGCTTCGACGATGGCTACTTCTTCGAAAATTTCCGTGCGTCCCTTTATTTACCCTCCTCTCCAACACGCGCGAGCTCTGACCTGAACGCATACCCCCACAGACCAGCCGCTCACGCCGCTCGCCGAGGAGCGCTCGGCCAGCTCAGAAGCCAAAACGGACGTCGTCGAGGTTCCTGCATCGAGCGCTCGGGCGAGCGGCGCGACGAAGGCTTCAACGCGGCGGGCGGCGTCCAGCGTGCCGGCCAAACGGGCCCGGCTCGAGAGCGGCTTTGGAGATGACGAGGACCCGAACGCCGGCTTGCCGCTCCGCTCCCGTCGGTGGACGCACGTCGTGTCTCCGGTCCATCTTCGCAAGGACGGCCCGTATTCGATAGGCCCTCTCCGGGGCATCTGGGACGTCAACATCTTTCCCGGCCAGGTCGTTTGGGACGAGCCTCGATCCGAGACCGAGTACCTCGACGGCTCCGATCTGACGCCACTCTATGGGAACGGCCTCCGCATCTACTCGCTCCTCCCCGACACCTCGAGCGGTCCGATGCTCGAGGAAGCCGGCATCAGGCGGGTCGTCGGCGGCATCTTTCAGAACTGCGACATGGGCCGCATGTGCGTCCCTTTGTGCTCTGCACTTGCCACGCTCAGGAGCTTGACGGCGATTGACCACGCCCCCCTTCTCAAAGCATGCGCGTCCTCGCGCGGCCGAGCCAGACGGGCGGAGGCACTGACATCGACATCATCTCGGACGGCGAGGGCAGCTACCGCTTTGCTCGGGGCGCTCTGATCAACTACCAGGAGAGCCGCATGGAGTGGGGCAAGGCCCGGCCCTTCAGGTACGTCTGGCTAGCAGATGCTCATCGATGTCCTTCGTCGCCGACTGAGCCCACCTCACGGAAACCAGCTACTCACCTCAGTCCTACGACGTCTTCAACCTACCGCGGCGGCTCTGAACTCTCCGCGCCCTCCCGTCCGGGTTTGCGCTGCGCTGCCCCACGTGCATCTCTCTTCCTGTCACCCCGCCCCTGCTTGCGATCTATGCCTTCATCCCACGACGAGGTTCGCTTGCTTCATGGGGGGTGCACGCCTAGGCCTAGGAAAAGTGCAGGGCTGCTCGGCCGAGCAAAAAGTGCTCGGCCGAGCAAAATACTGTACGCACACGATGAGATGTACGGACCCCGCTCCGGAACCTGATCAGTTAGCTTTCATATTATGCACGTTCGTTCCGACAGAGCGTTACTCATGTACACAAATCCCCAGAAAATCCTAATTTGGGGCTGATTTGGGCAACTTTTGAGAAGTTAGCTCTCCAAGATATGTATCTTGGGTGCGTTACCGCGTTACTTATGCACGGAGACCCCTGTGTTACCGTTACCGAGCCATACATCTCACCGTGCGCGTACAGTAGTCGCTCCGCCGAGCAAAATAGTCGACCCGTGCTGAACGAGTATTTTGTTCGGCGGAACAGCGGTTTCTACTCGGCCGAGCGGTCTCCGGCCGAGCAACTGGACTCTGACCGAGCGAGCGCGCTCGGCCAGACAGTGTGCATGCTCGGCCGTGCAGCTGTGCTCGGCCAAGTGTTTCAGCTCGGCCGAAAAGTTTGTCAGGGGTGAGCACACGCGCTCGGCCGAACAAAATCAGCTCGGCCAAGCAAAACCACTCGGCCGAGCACGATTTGCTCGGCCCAGCTCATCGTGCCCGGCCCAGCTCGCTCTGCTCGGGAGGGAGGCACAGCCATTCATTCGCATCCGTCGCACGCCTCCCCCTCCGCCCCCTCCCTCGTCGTACAGATCGAGGGAGAGGTGAGGCGGAGGGCGGAGGGAGTGCGACGGACAGAGCCACGACCAAGCAGAAGAGCAACGCACCTCGGCACGGGCAAAGGGCGACGAGCATCTGAAGCTGCGGAGGAGGGGGGAGAGGATTGAGTCAGTCACTGCTCAAGAACGAAGGGGGCGCGGTCGCTAGTCAAGGAGCTGCAGAGGGCAGAGAGAGAGAGCGAAAGAGATCGAGAGAGGTGTCAGCGGGTGCAAGCGCAGAGGCAGGTCGGACGAGCAGGCGAGACGGAGGAGCACGGGCAAGAGCGAAGAGGGATAGAAGAGGATGGCGCACCGTACTGGGAGGGGGCGAGGGCGAGTGGAGGACCAGGCGAGCATCGAGCGACGAGATCTGTTGAGTTGAGGAAGGAGGTGAGGGAGGGGAAGGGGGAGGGGCGGGGGGGAGGTCGGGTGGGTGGTGGGGGGAGATGGTGGTTGATTGGAGGCGAGGGAGGGGCGCGCGCGCGCGGCTTTGGCTCGGTGGCGGTGCTCGCGCGTCAGCCACACGGTCACGTGATTATTCATTCCAATTGACCTCCTGCCTCGAGAATGGCCCTGAATTCAGTCTTTTCGACGTGGCAATAGCCCCGACCCAGGGGCTTTGTGGCGGTATAAAATTGAGGCGGGTTTTATAGAAAATTATCGCTGTAGCAAGAAAGGTGTTCGGCCGAGCAAAATGTGCTTGGCCGAGCAAGATGTGCTCGGCCGAGCATGGCCCAGGAGCTGAAACGGCTAAGTCCGACGCCCGCGCGCGCCGCGGCCACTCCGGCTCTACAACGCAGCCTCTGGTCGAGCAGAAGGACTTCCATCGAGCGTGAGGGTCGACTTCACTGTCAAACGGGACATCTAATGGCGGGAGGTTATCGATACCGGGCTCGGCCCAGGCTCCAGGGAGCGATATACTGTACGCACACGGTGAGATGTACGGACCCCGCTCCGGAACCTAATTGATTATAGCTCGCAGATTATGTACGTTCGGGTCAACAGAGCGTTACTCATGCACGCAAATCCCCAAGAAAGCCAGACTTTGGGCTGATTTGGACGACTTTTGAGAAGTTAGCTGTTCAAAACATGCATCTTGGGTGCGTTACCGCGTTACCTATGTATGGAGACCCTTGCGTTACCGTTACCTGGCCATACATCTCACCGTGTGCGTACAGTACGTTTTGTCTCGAAGCCTCGTCGTCGCCGTCACGTCGAGGAAAATGTTTTTTTTTGGCGGTGAGCGTGTTCAATCGGTCGGCGCCGATTGAAAGCGTCTGTGGCATGTTTTGAAATCGCATATACAGCGAGCGATCTTGTCGCTGAACTAGGGAGCAAAAGTGATCGTAGTCAGACGCTCCGCCATTGAGCCACCCGGCCCCGAATGCGAGGGTCATAGAGCCATTAGACCAGGGCAGGACTCGAACCCGCAACCTCCTGATTGACGATTAAGCCATTTGGTAAACGACTTGTATAAGACATCTGGAAGTGACCTGGCAGCGATAGCCGGCCAACCGCTTCACCGCTTGCCCTCACTTCCCCCTCGCCTTAACTCCCCTCGACCATCGCTCCTACGTACTGTCCTAGCCCCTGCAACGGTCATGCTGATGAGGCGCCCACTTCGATCTTGATTGCGACTAGGGCTCGGCAGGCTGGGCCCTCGCCAGTACGAAGCACAGCATGCCGCGACCCCCGAGCATCCTGCCGGTCTGCCCTCCCTCCCCCCTTCCGCCGCCGGCCTGACCCTGCACCGAAGTCTCCTCGTCACTCGGCGATCGGGCGTCAACAAGGCTCCGATGTCATTGCTAGCTCACTTGGATGACTGGGCGTTCCATGTCCCGTCTGCCAATGCAACCGAACGACCTCGAGCACCTGCCGGGCGTCTCACTTTGCGACGCTCTCTCTCGCTACTGCTCCACGCCTTCTTCAACCTGCGTCGATGCGTGCTGCTCACAAGCTGCTGCATATTCCTACGGCGCAGCTCGAAATAGGTTCTCTTTATCTCTGCTCTGGCCGAGAGCGACGAGTTCGAGCGCGGGCCTGCCCGGACCAACCTGCCCGCACCCCGGCTCGATTTCTGGGCAACACACCCTTCGAATCACGCTACCCGTCCCCTTCCAAGCCACCAGCACATGTCGAACGGCGGGCGCTCGCTCATTGGTGCGGTGCACCACCAGTCGTCCTCCTACCAGACCGACTCATGCTTCGTCTGCCTCGCGTAGCCCAGCAGCTCGCCGATTGCCGTCGCCTGCAAGCTGACCGACCTGGATGCAGCCCATGAAGTCGGTCCAAACGGCTCTAGCATGCAATACAGAACCTCTTAGATGATGGCGTCAACCATCTGGATGCCCTCCTCCTTGAACTTGGCGTCAAGGATCTTGCAGGTGGCCTCATCGTAAGGCTGGAGGATGCCCTTGTTGGTGATCTGGCCGTCGAGAACCATCTGGACGGCGATGCCGCACGGGACGCCGACAAGCCGGGCCATGGCGGACGGGCCGCCGGTGGTCGAACCGTAGGCCTCGAGCGTCGAGGTCAGCGTCTCGATCTTGCCGTCGGCGCGCTCGATGATGAACTCGTGCTGGAGCATGACGAGATCGCGCTCGCCCTGGGCGTAGGCGCACTCCTTGTCGAGCGTTGCGCAGAGAGTGTCGAGCAGGTTGCCGCGGGGCGTCACCTTGTTCGACGAGAAAAGGCCGAGCTTGCGGAGCTTGGAGACGAGCTGGTTGCCGAGAGCGGCCGGCTGGAAGGCCTTAAGCGTCTGGAGCTTCGCGACGATGGCCTCCTCGGTCGCCTCGGAGCCAATGGCAGTCGACGTGACCTCGACCTGCGGAGGGAAACACCGTGTCAGCGCGAGCAGGTAAAGACGTCGTGCAAGGCAGAAGGAGGACGCACCCAGGTCTTGGCCTCAGCGCCCTTGGCGACGTAGGGCTTCTCCTCATCAGAGAGGAACCCCATCTCAACGAGGGCGGCGACGACCTGGGGGAAGCCCTGGTAACGGAGCGTGCCCCGGATGCAGGTCTCAACCTCGGGAATGTTGTAAAACTCGCGGAACGGCGTCGAGTCGCGGTTCGGGTAGGCAACAAAGGCGAAGGCGGGCGAGATGAAGTAGGGCTGGGCCTCAGCCATGAGCTCCTTGCCCTCGACCGATACGACCTTGCCGTCCTTGAGGTACTTGCCCGAGTTGCCAAGGGCTGCCAGAAGCGACGCGTCGGGTCAGCGAGAGGAGCTCAGAGGGCAGAAAGGCCGAGGCAGGCAGCACGCACCGAGCAGGACACCGCGCGACGACCACGAGAACTTGTAGCCGAGCGGGTTGTTGGAGCACTCAGGGGCGGGCAGGCCTCCGCAGTACGACTTGAACGACTTGACCTTGCCACCCTCGCGGTGGATGTCGGCGATCAGGAGGACGGCGGCGACGTGGTCGATTCCAGGGTCGAGACCAATCTCGTTCATGACGGTGATGCCGGCGTCCTTGCACTTCTGGTCGAGCTCCTTCATTGCGGGCGAGACGTACGAGGTCGTGACGACGTCGACCTTGGCGGCAATGGCAGCCTCGATGACGGCGACGTGGTAGGTGTAGGGGATGAGCGAGACGACGAGGTCGTGCTCGCCGACGAGGGCAGCGAGAGCCTTGGCGTCGGTGACGTCGATCGAGACCGGGGTCGCGCCCTCGTGCGGGAGCGTGGCGACAAGCTCCTGGGCGGTGGCGAGCGTGCGGCAGCCGATCGTGAGGGCGTTGCCCTGGCGAAGGATGTACTCGGCCGCGGGGCCGGCGACGTAGCCGGAGCCGAGGAGAAGGACCTTCTTCTTGTCGGCAGCCTTCTCGGTCTTCTCGCCGCCCTCAAGGCGCGCGGTGTTGACGCCCGAGAACTTGGCGGTCAGCAGGTCCTTGCCCTCCTCGACCATGGCCCGGCCAAACTCGGGCAGGACAAAGGCGGCCGAGTGGACCTTCGAGTTGTAGTAGCGGC
>Ga0308160_10004478_pt1 | contig 14968 bp, 9 predicted proteins | sample PhyFR1_FD_201036 | JGI IMG/M metagenome (GOLD analysis project Ga0308160, IMG submission 201036) | Phyllosphere microbial communities from UC Gill Tract Community Farm, Albany, California, United States - DLSLF.R1 | ecosystem: Host-associated > Plants > Phyllosphere > Unclassified | place: USA...
GTCTATCAAATTTACAATTCATTGATCTGCAATTGTATTGCATTGATCTTTACATTCGACGCAGATCCCTTTAACCACCAGGCCCACTTGCTCAATTTGATATCCATCTGGCAATTTCACTTCTGGAATTTGTGTTTTAGGCAGGCAGTATGTTTCCTCGCAGTTGGTACAGTAAAAATGTATATGCAAATCATGGTGCCCATCAAGCGTACAAGAGGGCTGGCAAATGGCAAATTTTGCTGTTCCGGTTCCATCCTCAATCCGGTGAACCAATCCATGATCTTCAAATGTTTTTATGCTCCGGTACAAAGTAACCCGGTCTGTTCTTTCCAGCGCTAGTTCCATATCAGTAAGACTAACTGCACTAGATTGTTTTAGCAAAAAGTCAAGCACCACTAAACGCATGGCAGTCGGATTGATCTTTTTTTCTAATAAAATATGCTCTAACTCTTTCATAGCTATTCTTCCTCGGCGCCACCGGCTGATTTTGATTCCAGGTAAAAAGCGCCCTTTAAAGCAATCTTAACATTTTCAGGCAAAGGATCTAATGGTTTGATTTCTATGTAACCCAGTTCACTCACACCTGTTGTAACTTCCTGTTTTTTGAAACTGACTGTTTTCTCTTTGCCGTTTTCTTCCTCTTCTTGGGTTACAACAAAAATGTATTGTTTGCCCTGGGAACGAACAACCGCCTCTACTGGAACAGCAGAAGTTAACTGACTGCCTGTACTGATCAGCGCAGTGACGTACATGCCAGGGATCAAGTTCTTATGTTCCTTATTATTTATAACCGCATGAACGACTACACCCTTACTTTCATTCTCAAAAGACTTGTTGATCCCGTTTATGGTACCTATAATCAACTGATTGTTTTGATTAGTGAGCTGAAAAGAAACTTTTTGACCAACTTTCACTTGCATGAGATCCTTTTCAAAAACGGTAAGGTCGCAGTGGATCTTTGAATTGTCTACCACTTCCATTATAGACGTTCCTGGTTCAACAAAAGCACCAGTATTGGCGATAACATGTCCTACCGTACCGCTAATTGGAGAAACAACAGGAAATTGAGAAACAATGTTGCCATCTGATACCTTTCCGGGGCTTATTCCAAGCTGCCGTAGCTGGCTCTGGTAAGAAGTAAGACGTGAGCGTTCTGCGTTATAAGTAGCCTGGGAAGATTGAAAAGACTTTCCGGTTCCAGCCCCTGCAGCCTTTAGTTGAGTCTGCCTCTCATACTCCGCCTGGATATAGGTAAAGTTATTTTTTGCAGCCAGGTAGTCCTGCTGGATTTTAATTAGTTCCTGGTTTGCAATGGTAGCCAGGGTTTGCCCGCGTTTCACCTGTTGTCCTTCTAAAACATAGATGTGGTTAATGATTCCCCCTGACAAGATGCTTACATCCGCCTTATTCTGAGGTGGAACGGCAAGCTGGCCATTGGCTTTGACAATCGCGTCTAAATTTCGTTTTTCAATCAGACCCATTTTTATTCCAACGGCATCCATCTGCTTTTGGGTAAGGGAAAGTCCTTCGGGCTTTTCTTCTGTTTCGGTTTCTGCAGATGCTTCTTTGGTATCAACTTCTTTTTTCTCTGAGGATCCCGAGCAAGATAAAAGCATCGCTAAGCAGAAAATTACGGCAATTGATTTATATGTTCTTAAATGTAAGTGCATGGTTTTATTCTCCTTTAATAAATTGGATTTGAATGGCGGACTGGTTTAACTGGCTTAAGGCTTCTATATAAGAAAGCTTGGTTTGTACCGCTGAGGATACGTTCTGGATATATTCGATATAGCCGATCTCCCCAAGGTCAAAAGATACCTGGGCAATTCTTAATTGTTCGTCTGCCTGCTTTAGCCCCTGGTCTTGATAGTAATTTACCGCCTGCAGGTATTGCCTGTAATGCTGAATTTCCTGGCTATATTCCATTATTAACCTGGACTGTGTATTGAGCAGGTCTGTTTTTGCGATCTCTGAGGATAGCTGCTCAGACTTTACCCGTGCCCGGTTTGCCCTATTAAAAATAGGCAGGGCGACCGCGGCCTGAATCCCGGCAATTCTGGTTCCTGGGAAATAGTTCCTTGAAATATTTGCAGGATTGAACCCGGAGATAAGGAGCTGCTGGCTGTACCCTAAAGTAAAATCAGGCATCCCTTTGGATTTCTCTACTGCAATCCTTGCCTTAGCAACTTCTGCGCTTTGCAAGCCAGCACTAACCTGGGCATTCTTGCTGAGCGATAAGCTGTCTAAAGAAACAGGAAATATAAGTGGTTTGTCCTGGACAAAGACCAATGTAGCAGAGGTATTGAGCAACTGCTTTAAAATGGATTCATTATTTGCTAAACTCGCCAAAACACCAAGCTTTAAGCTCTGAACCTGTTGAAATTGGTTTCTAGCACTGATCATTTCCAGGTTAGACGTCTCGCCAGTTTTAACCCGGACTTCGGCCTTACTCACAAATCCTTTATAAATACTGTCCTGAAAATTTAAAACACGAAGGCTTTCTCTGTTTAACTGGTAAGCATACCAAGCCTCACGAACTTCCCTTATTACTTCCGCCCTGGTAGTGTTGCTGGTGCTGCTGGCAAGAAGGGTCTGCTTACTGAGCAGTTTACGCTGATTTTTGTATAGTCCTGGCCAGGCAATGTTTTGAGTAATGCCAATGGAATTATCCATATTACCTCCGCTGGTTGGATCCTGGGTAACCAGGATCTCGGTTTTAGAAAGGTCTGTTCCTGATCTTTGAAGGGCGCGTGCCTGTTCTACTGATAGTCCGGCCGAGCGTAGCCGTAAATTATTTTTTACAGCCATGGAAATGGCACTGTCTAGTGTTATCGGCAAAGTGCTCTGCGCCTGCGCTGGGTTTTGTTGTAAAAACATTAGACCACAGACTACAAACAGGATTACAACGACCTTCGGTAACTTTGCTTTTGCTACCTCTTTGCGGTTAAAGAGTAAATAAAGGCAGGGCAAGACAAAAAGTGTTAAAAAGGTCGCTGTGATCAGTCCCCCGATTACAACCGTTGCAAGCGGGCGCTGCACCTCGGCTCCTGCACTGGTTGATAAGGCCATGGGAAGAAAACCTAAAGATGCAACTGAGGCGGTCATCAGCACCGGGCGAAGCCTGGTCTTAGTACCCTCTAACACCCTTTGGTAAATATCATTTACCCCTTCTTCTTTTAACTGGTTAAAATAGCCAATTAAAACGATCCCGTTTAATACGGCAACACCAAACAGGGCAATAAAACCAACCCCAGCTGAAATACTAAAGGGAAGCCCGGTGATGATCAGGGCAGCAATCCCACCCATGGAGGCCAGCGGTACCGCCGTAAAAATTAATAGGCTTTCTTTTACCGAGCGAAACGTTACATACAAAAGGAGCAGTATAAATAATAGGGCAGCAGGAACGGCAATAGCCAGGCGGCCCTTAGCGGCTTGTAGGTTTTGAAACTGACCCCCATAAGTTAAATAATAACCACTTGGGAGCTTAATTTCTCTATTTAATTTCGACTGGATCTCTTTTACCGTGGTTTCCACATCGCGTCCCACTACATTAAAGCCAACATAGATCCTGCGCTTTCCATCTTCACGGGATACCTGTGCTGGTGCATCTTTAAAACTAATATCTGCAACCTGACTGAGTGGAACCTTATTTCCAGAGGGCAGTGGTATGAGCAGGTTTTCAACTCCGGAGATGTTTTCTCTTAAGTTTCTGTTTAACCTGACCACCAGATCAAACCGCTTTTCTCCCTCGAATACAACCCCGGTAACGCTTCCGGCAAAAGCGGTTTTCAGGATCATATTCAGGTCACTGATGTTTAAGCCGTACTGGGCCATCTTGTCCCTGTTGTAGGCTACCTGAATTTGTGGAAGGCCGGAAACCTTTTCAATATAAGGCGTAGAAACTCCGGCAACAGGGGAAATCATCTTAGCGATCTTTTGAGCCTGGATAGCAAGTACATCAAGATCTTCACCATAAATTTTGATCGCTACATCCTGTCGGATACCGGTCATCAACTCATTAAAGCGCATTTGCATGGGTTGAGAGATCTCGACATTTATGCCTGGAATTTCGCTTAGTGTCTCTTCCATCTTTTCCATCATCTCTTCACGGCTCTGTGCAGACTTCCATTCTTCTTTTGGAACCATGGCCAGCATCATATCGCCCCTTTCCATGGGCATCGGATCTGTTGGGATTTCTGAGCTTCCGATCCTGGTAACGGCCTGCTTGATTTCAGGATACTTCTCTTTTAACAGCTTTTCTGCTTTTCCAAATGTTTTAACCACTTCGGATAGCGAAGTGCCTTGCATCATCGAAATTTCTACAGTTAAATCCCCTTCCTCCAGGGTAGGAATGAACTCTCCTCCCATGTTTGAAAACACCCAGATTGAAACAGCAAAAAGAAGAAATATAGTGGTGACTACGATGATTTTCATTTTTAAAATGGCAATTAGTGTTCGCTGATATACCCTTTGCAGGAACTCAATAATGCGGTCAGAGATGTTTCGCTTATAGGTTGTTTTCTTGCTTAAAAACAAAGCACTTGCCATTGGTACATAGGTTAGTGATAGAATAAAGGCACCTAGTATTGCAAAGGCAACTGTCTCCGCCATTGGCCGGAACATTTTTCCTTCAATCCCTACAAGCGATAATAAAGGCAAGTAAACGATAAGAATAATGATTTGACCGAAGGCAGCTGATTTCATTAGTTTACCAGCACTTTCAGTAACTTCAGCATCCATCTGTTCTGACGTTAGTTTTTCTATCCCCAGCTTTTTATATCTCCCGGTAGTGATGTGGTGGACCACGCTTTCTACAATAATCACTGCGCCATCTACAATTAGCCCGAAATCAATCGCACCTAAACTCATCAGGTTTCCAGAAACTCCAAAGAGCTGCATCATTGAAAAGGCAAAAAGCATGGCTAAAGGAATCACTGAGGCAACCACAAGGCCGGCCCGAAGATTACCTAGAAGAAGCACCAGGACAAATACTACAATCAAAGCGCCCTCTAATAAATTGCGCTTAACGGTATCGATTGCACGTCCAACCAGTTCTGTCCGGTCAATAAAAGGTTCAATCACCACGCCTTCAGGTAATGATTTTTGCACCTGAACCATGCGATCTTTAACGTTTTGGATAACCTGACTAAAGTTTTCTCCTTTAAGCATCAGGGTCACCCCCGCGACAACTTCGCCTTCTCCGTTGCGCGTTACCGCTCCGTAACGGGTAGCACTTCCAAACTGGACATTAGCCACATCACGAATTAGAATCGGAGAGCCTGTAGTATTCTTAACTACAATTTTGCGGATATCGTCCAGGTTTTCTACCTGTCCAAGTCCCCTGATGAAATAGGCGTTGCTTTGCTGCTCGATATAAGATCCACCGGTGTTTTCATTGTTTTTTTCGAGCGCTGTATAAACATCAGGAATGGTTAGGCCCAGTGCATTCAGCTTATCGTTGTCTAGGGCAACTTCATACTGCTTTACATACCCACCCCATCCGCTAACTTCTGCTACGCCAACGGTTCCTGCAAGCTGAGTCCGTACGAGCCAGTCCTGGATCGTGCGCAGGTCCATAGCGGTATATTTTTTTTCATACCCTTTTTTGGTGTGAATAACATATTGGTATATTTCTCCAAGTCCTGTTGTAATTGGAGCAAGCATGGGTTCACCCAAACCTTCAGGAATAGTACTTTCAGCTTCTTTGAGCTGGGCATTGACCTGCGCTCTTGCCCAATAGATATCTACATTGTCAGCAAATACAATTGTAATTACCGATATACCCGACCGTGATATGGAACGCTTTTCGATGATCCCTGCGATATTTGCCATAGTAAGCTCAATTGGCGCAGTGATAAACTGTTCAACTTCCTGAGCGCCAAGGTTTGGAGATTGCGTGATGATCTGTACCTGGTTGTTGGTGATATCTGGCTGTGCGTCTACCGGGAGGTGATACGCAGAATAAACGCCTGCTAGGATTAATACAAGCGTCATTATGCCGATAGCTACCTTGTTCCGTATAGAGAACGAGATTATTTTTTCAAACATAAAAATAAATAGTTAATACGAATGTGTTAGCCAATTGAAGTTTACAGTTGGCCATAGATTATTAAATTAGTCGCATTAACTTAATTGAGGAGGTTGCCAGATCGAAATGGCTTTGGATTGAGTTTCAGGTGTGCTTAGCCCCGGATAGACGGGAACAACTGTTTTTGTAAAAACAGTTAAAGAAGTTTTAGAGACCACTTGCCTGGCGCTAGAGCAGCAAGTGCAGTTACAAAATGGAGGACAAGTTTCCTGGCTACACCGTTCAGGTGTCGCATGGCCTTTTTGAATGATGACATGAGTTACTTGAGCAGCCACGTCCTCCCTGTCCTGGCAAGGCAGGATAGCAAGGAAAGTACAATACAGGCTAATAAGTAAAGCAAGGTATTTCATCTGGTGCAAAGGTAATAAAAGGAATGCGAATGCTTAAATCTAATTAGGTAAGCCAATTATCAAATACTCACCTCACTACAATATCAAAAAAAGGTGGAATAATTAGACACCTCAAACCTTACAAGAAATCTGGCACTAGTTGAGATTAAACAGGTCATATTTTGAGAGTCCTTTTAATTTTTCTATTTTATTCTGAATTACAAATCGTTCTATTGATATGACTTCGTGTATAATAAACACCTGGTTTAATTCACTAAAGTCCTTATTGAACAGCGAAGTTAGCAGTTTTGACAAACAAACAAGCCCACTAAGATCGGAGTCATTGAGCTTGGCCGTAATTACATTCTTTATCTGCTCAACCATCTGTTGTGTCTCATTGGCTGAAAGTTCAAAACCACACAGCTTTAATGAATAGGCGATTTCAGATAACTGGGTCTCATTGGCATCAGGTGTAATGGTTGACTTACCAAGTATAGTGCCGGTCACAAAAAAACCTAGGCTCTCTAATTGTTGTTTTACAACCATTATACATCGATTGGATGACATGTTATTTATATAAAGTATCATGAAATATTATAAGCTATTGTTAAAATATGAAAAAAGAAATGTCAATCTAAGAAGAATGAATGGCAGCTGGAATTAGATCAGAAAGGCACAAACATTTATTAGCATCGATTTTCCTAAATTTTACTGAATATTGCTTTTATACATTTAAATATCCTAATTACTAAAGATCTAATGCAACATCGGTTAACGGAATGTGCTTCTTAGCCATAAAGCATATTCTTTTCGTCTATAAACAGACGCAAAAATCGCAATAAAACCATTGCATCAAATAATAAGTAGATTATTCCTCATCTCCTACTCGTTTTCAAATATCAAGTGCTTCATGCCGTTATTTAGCTTTTATGTTTAGAAATACTTGAACTTTGCTTTATGAGGCATACAAATGTTAAGATTACATTTATCATTTAATACCGCAAGGAAACCTGGATGTCACTGGTTTTTTTTAAAGATAGTCGAAATTACATAAGTAATTACACCGTATTATTCTTACTTTTGCAGCAAATGAAAAGGACACTGTTGATTTTTCTTGCCATTTTTTACTTTGGGATCTCCCAAGGGGCAACAGTATACCTTCATTATTGCATGGGAGAGATAGTCCAAACGGGAATGACCAAATCCGAAAACGCTTCCTGTGAATTTTGTGGTATGACCACAAAAGAGGGTAAAGAGAAATCCTGCTGCAAAAAAGAAATTAAGCAATTAACAGTTAACGACGCCCAGAAGATGGCCGTAAGCCATTTTCAATTTGAGCAGGCGCCAATTATTGTGTTAAAAAGCTTCATTTGGGACGCAAATTATCACGCATTACCAATACAGTTAGGTAGAGCATCATTAAGCAATGCCCCTCCAGAATGGGAAAGCATACCAGTCTTTGTCCGTAACTGTACTTACAGAATTTAGTATCTCTTCTCTAACACGATTTCTTTCGTGTGCAGGTTATAGCAGCACTATTGCCTGAGCCTTTATGAATTATTCTATAGAAAATTCATAATCCATTTAGCTTCTATTTTTTTGCTGGAACTGCTGTTGTCAAGGTCTATTAGGCAGTATTAAGTGCTTTATGGCAATTAAGCCTTGTAGGTCCAACGTGAAATAGGTTATGTTAATCAAAATCTAAGACATTCCAGATAGCAACTAATATCTGTTGAACAAAAACACATGGTACATAATATTATAGAATGGTCTCTGAAAAACAGGTGGATCGTGCTCATGCTTGCCGCAGGTCTGTTTGCGTGGGGAATCTATGCTGTTAAAAAGAATCCAATTGATGCAATTCCTGATCTCTCAGAAAATCAGGTCATCGTATTTACAGAATGGATGGGCCGGTCTCCGCAGTTAATTGAAGACCAGATTACCTATCCCCTTGTTACCAATTTACAAGGCATCCCTAAAATTAAATATGTCAGAGGCTCATCAATGTTCGGAATGAGCTTTATCTACGTGATCTTTGAGGATGATGTAGATGTTTACTGGGCAAGAGAAAGGGTGCTCGAACGACTAAGCACAGTTACCCGGTCCCTGCCAACTGGGGTAGCGCCACAGCTTGGCCCTGACGGGACAGGAGTAGGCCATATTTTATGGTATACACTTGACGCTCCTAATACTGATTTAGGCGAGCAGCGTGCCATTCAGGATTGGTACGTGAAATTTGCCCTTCAAAACGTTCCGGGCGTGAGTGAGATTGCCTCCTTTGGGGGATTTCAGAAGCAATACCAGATTGCAATAGATCCCAATAAATTACTTTACTATAAACTTTCGGTTCCAGAGGTTATTGCAGCGGTGCGCGCCAACAATAATGAATCAGGAGGCCGGAAGTTTGAAATGAGTGATATTGGATATATCATAAAAACATCTGGTTATCTGAAATCCCTGCAGGAGATTGAAAATATCCCCATAAAGAATCAAGGAAGTACGCCCATCAAGGTGTCGGATGTGGCAGCAGTACAAATGACCGGCGAAACCAGGCTTGGAATATTTGATCAGGATGGCGAAGGTGAACGTGTTGGTGGAATTGTGGTGATGCGTTATGGAGAAAATGCAGCAGAAGTTATTCAAAGGGTTAAAGCTAAAATGAAGGAGGTTTCTAAGGGCTTGCCCGAAGGCGTCAAGTTTGAGATTGTATACGACCGGGGGGAGTTAATCCAGGAATCCGTCGATTCCATTACAACCACCTTGATAGAAGAAATGATCGTGGTTTCGCTGGTTGTGATCGTCTTTTTGTTTCACTGGCGCAGCGCCCTTAGTATTATTATCCAGATCCCAATCACCATAGCAGCAAGCTTTATTTTATTGAATGCATTCAACATCTCATCCAACATCATGTCCCTTACCGGAATTGCCCTTGCGATAGGGGTCATCGTGGATAATGGGATTGTGATGAGTGAAAATGCCTATAAACACCTTTCTGAAAAATATGAATTGTGGCAAAATGAACAACAAAAAACAAATGACTTATGAGAACCTGGCTTAAAGATATATTTAAAAAAGATCCTGACTGGATTTCTGAAGAGGAACGACTTAAGGTAATAGAAAACTCCAGCAAACAGGTCTCTAGAGGCGTATTCTTTGCTACAATCATTATCATTACTTCTTTTTTGCCAGTGTTTATGCTGACTGGACAGGAAGGGAAAATGTTCCATCCGCTCGCCTATACCAAAACTTTCATTATGATTGTCGATGCCTTACTGGTGCTCACCTTAGCGCCGGTGCTGATATCCTTTTTTATGAAGGGGAAATTCCGGCCCGATCACGCAAACCCTGTAAACCGGTTTTTGGAACGGTTTTATGAACCCGTGATCAAAACGGTATTGAATTGGCGTAAAACGACCATTGCAATAAATATAATAGCCCTACTGATCACTATCCCGCTATTAAAAAATTTGGGCACTGAGTTTATGCCTGCTCTTGATGAACAAAGCATCCTATTTATGCCTGTAACGTTGCCCGATGTTTCTAATAGTGAAGCAAAACGCATTTTGCAAATCCAGGATAAGATTATTAAGTCTGTGCCGGAAGTTGATAAGGTGCTGGGTAAAGCCGGTCGTGCCAGTACCGCTACCGATAACTCGCCAATAAGTATGATTGAAACAATCATCATGCTCAAACCCAAGTCCCAGTGGCGGGAGGGATTGACTAAAAAAAGCATTATTGATGAACTGGATAGAAAGCTCCAGATCCCTGGAGTTGTAAATGGCTGGACTCAGCCCATTATTAACCGCATTAATATGCTGGCTACGGGTATCCGTACAGATGTAGGGGTAAAAATATACGGCCAGAACCTGGATACCATTGCTACGGTTTCTGAAAAAGTAAAAACAGCATTGGAAGGCACCAAGGGCATCAGTGACCTTTATGTAGATCCCATTACCGGAGGCAAATATCTGTCTATTGATGTAAAACGGGGCGAATTATCAAGATATGGTTTAACGGTTGACGACATCAATCAAACCGTTGAGACTGCATTAGGCGGCGCTACCATCGGTAATACCATTGAAGGCCGTCAGCGTTTTTCTATCGCATTGCGCTTAGGGCAGGAATTCAGGAACAGCGTGGAAAGAATTAAACGTATTCCGATACAATCTGCAAGCATGGGAGAAATTCCCTTATCGGCCGTGGCAGATATAAAATTTGAAGACGGGCCGCCTATGATCAATTCTGAGAACGCACTACTCAGAGGGGCCGTAATGTTTAATGTGCGCGACAGAGATCTGGGCAGCACAGTGAAAGAAGCCATCGATAAAATAAATAAAACCAACGGAATTTTGCCGGAGGGGTATTTTTTGGAGTGGAGCGGACAATATGAAAACATGATCCGTGGGCAGCAAACCTTAATGTGGATTGCTCCAATAGTGCTGGTAATCATTTTCTTTTCACTTTACTTTGCGTTTAACTCCATCAGGGAGGCATTTTTAAGCTTGATAACTGTGCCTTTTGCCCTGATAGGTGGGGCTTATATCATATACATCTGGGGAGTAAGTTTATCCGTTGGTGTTGCAGTGGGTTTCATTGCTTTGTTTGGCATAGCGGTAGAAACCGGAATTGTGATGGTCATTTACCTGAATGATGCCATGAACCAGCTCATCAAACTAAAAGGTAATTCAAGTGAAACCATCACGAAAGAAGATCTTCGGGAATATATAGTTAGAGGGGCAGCAAAGCGCCTGAGGCCTAAACTAATGACGGTATGTGTATCGCTGTTTGGCTTAATACCGGTTTTATGGGCGACGGGCGTAGGTACAGACGTAATGCAGCCCATTGTTTTGCCAATGATTGGCGGTGTATTAACATCATCTACCCACATTTTGCTGGTAACACCACTAATCTTTTTAATGAGCAAGGAATATGAACTAAGAAAATATGGAAAACTGGAGGTAAGTCATGCGAACCATTAAAAAGATAGTGTTGCTGTTAGCGGTTTTACCGCTACAGCTTTTGGCACAACAAAACACTGTGTCTTTAGATACTGTACTGAAACGGATAGAGAACAATAATCTGCTGTTGCAAACCTATGTGCTAAAGGCGGAAAGCTTTAAACACAAGGCGAAAGCAGCAACTGCATGGATGGCACCTATGGTAGGTGTTGGAACTTTTATGACGCCTTACCCCGGCAGTGAAGTTATGGATGACCGGGACAAGGGTTCCATCATGTTCCAGTTGGAACAGGACATCCCAAATCCTGGTAAACTTAATGCTCAAAAACGCTATGAAGAATCGAAAGGTGATGTAGAGCTTGCCGGGCGCGGGATTGCTTTAAATGAGTTTAAGGCTCAGGCGAAAACGCTGTACTATACATGGATCATCGCCAGTCAACGTATTCAAGTGCTTCAGGAGAATGACAAGATCATGCAAATGATGAAAAAGATTGAGCAGATCCGGTATCCTTATAACCAGTCACAGTTATCCGGGGTGTTTAGGGCAACTGCGAAAATTGAAGAAAACCAAAATATGATCCGAATGCAGCAGGGGGATATATCAAAGGCTAAGGCCTGGCTAAATAGCCTGATGAATTTACCAGGCGAACAGGATCTGGAGATTGATTCAACTTTCGTTCCCCAGTATTTGCCAGAGGCTAAAATTGACACCCTGCTTTTAGCTGGCCAGAGAAAAGACATATTACAAATGCAGCAGAACATACGTTCAATGACTCTAGGCCTGGATGCGATGAAGGCTCAGGCAAAACCTGATTTTAAAATTAGGTTTGACCACATGAGTCCATTAAGCAAGATGATGCCTAAGGCATATAGCCTCATGGGGATGATCAGCATTCCAATCGCACCGTGGTCGTCAAAAATGTATAAATCGGAGGCTAAAGCTATGGATTATGAGATTCAGGCTATGGAAAAGCAGCGTGGAGGCATGCTACAGGAAAGCCAGGGAATGTTAACCGGAATGCATTATGAGATACTATCCATGCAGAAAAGGATAGTTGCCATGGAGCAAACAATTATCCCTGCTTTGAAAAAGACAATGGATGCAGATTTTGTGAATTACCAGGAGAATAAGTTACAGCTTCCGGCGGTCATTAGTTCGTGGGAAGCGCTGACCATGATGCAAAACAATGTCTTGGATGAAAAAATGAAATTGTATAAAATGATCGTCGATTATGAAAAAGAATTATATCGTTAGGGTATTATTATTCTTAACGATCGGGGTGGCTGTGGCTGCCTGTCAAAATAAGAAAAGTGAACCCTCTTCAAGCGGAACAATGCACATGAAAAGGGATACCAGCCTGCATTATTTACTAAAGCCTGTTAATGAGCAGGTCATTGCTAGTATTCCTTTAATACATGCGCAGAAAGGTTCAAATATTTTCGTTTCTGAGGTTCAGGGCCGGGTGGCTTATGATACCCGTAATCAGCTGAACCTGGCCAGCCGTGTTTCGGGCCGTATCGAAAGATTGTACATTAAATACAATTACCAGCCGGTAAAAAAGGGACAGCTGATCATGGAAATTTATTCTCCAGATCTTGCAGCAGCCCAGCGTGAACTGCTGTTGATTCAAAGCTCCGGTAATCAGGAGGGGATGCTTGAACCTGCAAAGCAAAGGCTAAAGCTACTTGGCATGAGTTCGGCACAAATCAATAGGGTCTTGCGTACAAACCAAATTTCTTACAAGGTTCCTGTATACAGTAATGCTACCGGTTTTATTTTGGAGAAACAGGCGGCTGGAAGTGCGCTTCAGCCACCAGCGCAGCCTTCACAGCCTGCTTCCTCTACCGGAATGGATGGCATGGCGTCGCGGGATGCAGAAAGTATGGGTTCTAACCAACCAGCAACAGGCCCTGAAAATTCTGCCGTACTGCTTCGTGAAGGACAATATTTGGCTGCCGGTCAGAATGTCTTTACCATTTACCGCTCAGGTGATCTGGTGGCGGAGTTTTCTTTATCGCCTAATGTTGCCTCTAAGGTGAATAAGCAGGCTAAAGTGCTCATTCAAAGAACTGCAAATAAACAGCAGACGCTAACGGGTAAAATCGGACTTATTCAGCCGGTTTTTAATGCCGGTGAGAATTTTGTTCTGGCAAGGGTTTATATGCAAAACAGCGGGCTCCTGCCGGGTGAACTTGTCACTGGTCAGATCCCTTTGTTATCTGAAAAGGCTTTCTGGCTGCCAAAACAGGCTGTAGTGTCTACCGGTAACCAGACTATAGTATTTAAAAAGGAGGGGAGAGTGTTTATCCCTAAAACAGTAAAAGTTGGGGTTACACAAAATAACCAGATACAAGTTTTGGATGAGATTGGCGGATGGGATGTCGCTAAAAATGCCCATTACCTGGTTGATAGTGAAAGTTTCATCAGAACAGTGAATAAGGGAAAATAACATGGAAAGAAAAGAATTTATTAAAAGCTTTGCAATAGGGATACTTACACCTGCTCTGTTTATATCAGCATGTACTGAGGGTAAGAATGAAAAGGTTTCAAATGTTAAATCACAAACTTTTACCTGTCCGATGCACCCTCAAGTGGTACAGGATAAGATGGGCACATGCCCGGTTTGTGGAATGGACCTGGTGCCTTTTGAAAAGAATTCTACGGATGCAGCCTTGCATTTGGACGAAAGCCAAAGGGCACTAGCCAATGTTACAACAATGGCGGTTGGGTTAAAAGGCTTTAGTACTTATAAGCAGTTAAATGGAAGACTAGTCGTTAATCCTGAAAAAACGGAATATATTTCCAGCAGGGTGGCCGGAAGACTTGACCGCCTATATGTTCGGCAAACAGGAGAAAAAATCCGCAAAGGGCAACCCTTGTATCAAATTTACTCCGAGCAGCTGGCATCCTTACAGCAGGAATACCTGCTCGCCCTGGCTCAGGTTGCACAATTTCAAAGTGACCAAACCTTTTTGCAAATATTGAAATCCGCCAGGCAGAAATTAAGCTTGTATGGTCAATCTGAAAGTCAGATTAAGGCGCTCGGCGACAGCAAAAAAACAAGCCCTAATATTACCTATCTGGCACCTGAGAATGGTACCGTTGCCGAGTTATCAGTTACCGAGGGCCAGTATGTGAGTGAAGGAAGTCAAATAATACGACTGGAGGGCTACCAATCCTTATGGCTTGAGGCAGATGTTTATTCGTCAGAGGTTGGAAGCATCAAGAATGGTCAACAGGTAAAGGTTGTGGTGCCTGGATGGGAGGATCAGCCGCAAATGGTACCAGTTGAATTTATCAGTCCGGCATTACAGGCAAACACCCAATTGATACAACTAAGAGGCGCTATGCCTAATCCAAATAGCCAATGGCAGCCAGGCTTGCAGGCCAATGTATTTCTGCCAACTGAAAGTAAAACTGATGCACTCAACCTGCCAATAGATGCAGTGATTCGTGACGGAAAGGGTGCGCATGTCTGGATTGAAAGGGCTAAAGGTAAGTTTGAACCTCAAATTGTAAAAACTGGAATGGAAAGTTTCGATACCATAGAAGTTAAAGAAGGCTTGAAAACAGGTGATCAGGTAGTGATCTC
>Ga0308160_10004480_pt1 | contig 14966 bp, 18 predicted proteins | sample PhyFR1_FD_201036 | JGI IMG/M metagenome (GOLD analysis project Ga0308160, IMG submission 201036) | Phyllosphere microbial communities from UC Gill Tract Community Farm, Albany, California, United States - DLSLF.R1 | ecosystem: Host-associated > Plants > Phyllosphere > Unclassified | place: USA...
TGTCGTGCATCCTGGCCGACGAGATGGGTGAGTCCTCTCCGGGCCTGGTGAGAGCTATGCAACACATGTTGACCCGAATGACCGTCTTGCCCCAATCAGGCCTCGGCAAGACCATCCAGGTTATCGCTTTCCTCGCTCACATCAAAGAGGAGGACTTCCTAGGTCCTCACCTCATCATCGTCCCGTGCGTCTCGGTTGCCCCTCAGGAATGATGGCTCAGCAGCTAACCCCCGCCTCCCTCCCGATCCTGCCTGACCAGATCGTCAACGCTCGAAAATTGGGCGCGCGAGTTTGCCCGCTTCTGCCCGACGCTCGAGGTCCAGACCTACTACGGCTCTCAGGCCGAGCGATTTGAGCTGGCTAGCCAGTTCATAAACGACGGCTCGCTCGACGTCGTCCTCACTACGTACCAGATTGCGAGCGGCACCAACAAAGACGACCGCAAGTTTCTCAAGCGCATGAAGTTCCAGGTATGGCTCCGCTCTCGTTATCTCTCGGCATCAGCGCCGCGTCTGACCTGCCGTCACGCCCTTCAGACCGCCTTCTTTGACGAAGGCCACCAGCTCAAGAACTACAAGTCGGCCCGCTACAAGACGCTGATGGACCTGCCGGTCGACTTTCGCGTCTTGCTGACTGGCACGCCGCTGCAGAACAACCTGCAGGAGCTGGTTGTGCGTTCCCCCTCATGTTCGCCGTCGGCCCGACGTCTCTTGACAAACCTTCCACCTCTGCAGTCCATCCTCAATTTCATCCTGCCCGACTACTTCAAAGACGCCGAGGATTCACTCCGGGCGATCTTCAAGGTCAGCAGCGACTCGCACGCAAGTCAGCTGTCGCGGCAACGCGTCTCGCGGGCGCAAAAGATGATGAAGCCCTTCGTGCTTCGGCGGCGGAAAGATCAGGTCCGTCCGCCGACCCTCTGCATCTCCTCTGCATCGGTAGTGCGTCAGCTTACACTTGATCGCCTCTGCGCGTCGCTCTCTCCGCAGGTTCTCAAGGATCTGCCGAAGAAGAGTCTCTTTGTCGAGTACTGCCCGATGACCAAGGGCCAGGCCGAGATCTACCGCGAATCCGAGATCTCGTCGTCAAAGACGCTCAAGACGCTCGCGGCCGAGACCGAGAAAACCAAGAAGCGTGGCCCTGCGCTTAAGGGCAAGGACCGCGTGATCGGCAACCTCGAGTGGGACACCGGTCCGTCCGACAAGAAGATTGGCGACTCCGGTTCGAACGTCCTCATGAACCTTCGCAAGGCGGCCAACCACCCTCTGCTCTTCCGGAGCCACTACACCGACGCCAAGCTCAAGGTGCTCGCCAAGGACATCATGAAGGAGCCCGAGCACATGTCGAAGGATTACGCCTGCATCATCGAGGACATGGAGGTGCGTCATCCGGACGACGTCGCGCCCGCTAGACTTACAGCTGATGAGCTTCCCTTCCCCCCCTTGCCCCCCCCCAATTGCCTCTTAACCGCATGGTCCAACGCGTCCAGATCATGACCGACGCCGAGCTTGACAACCTGTGCAAGCAATTTAAGTCGACGCGCAGACACATTCTTCCGCGCGAGGCCTTCTTCGATTCGGGCAAGGTGACGGTCCTTAAGCGGTTGATCGACGAGGCCAAGGCGCAGGGCAAGCGGCTCCTCGTCTTCAGCATGTTCACCCAGGTGCTCGACATCATCAAGCGCATCCTGAACGAGTGGGAGATCAAGTGGGTCAAGCTCACCGGCGATACCAAGGTCGATGAGCGCCAGACCCTCGTCGACGAGTTCACCAACGACGAGAGCATCACCGTCTTTCTCCTGTCGACGCTCGCCGGCGGCATGGGTATCAATCTGACGGCAGCGTCGGTCGTCGTCATGTCAGTTCCCTCGAACGAGACCGCCACTCTGATCGAGGACTGACGGGCCCCCGTGTGACGCGCTCTCTGTCAGCTACGACCAAGGCTTCAACCCGCACAACGAGAAGCAGGCTGCCGACCGCAGCTACCGCAGTACGTCATAACCCTGCGTCGCCCCTCCGCTTTTTTGCCGTTTGCTGAGACCTGCCCAATTCGCTCCGTTCGTGCACGCAGTCGGTCAGACACGCGACGTCGAGGTCTACACGCTCATCAGCGCTGGCACGATCGACGAGGATATCGACGACCTGGCGCGATCGAAGCTCGCGCTCGACGCCGCGGTCGCCGGCCGCGAGGATGACGGCAGCGAGAACGCGACCGAGGCTAAGGCCAAGTCGTCGCTGCTCTCGAAGCTGCGGACCAAGCTTGACATCAAGCTCGAGGGCCAGCCAGCGGCTAAGGTTACCTCAAATGGCGAGGACACTGCGCCGTCTCCAGCGGCCGTCGTTGATGTCGATATGGAGCCCTAAGCGAGGGCGGAGGTCGTTTCAAATCTGAATTGTGTTGTACAAGGGACGCATGCCTTAGAGCGCCATCCGCCTGATATGCATGTACTCGCACGGACTGTTAGTCGGCAAGCAGGATACAAAGTGCCTCGTCGAAATACGGCGCCTCGGCGAGCGCGGATGCTACAAGGGCGCCGAGACGCAGCCGTGGCTGCGCCAGTGATGCAAAGCGTCCGGCGTGGAGACGGACGATCTGCATTTCAGGGCATCGACAGCGAACCCGTTCACTGGAAGTAGACCTGGAGAGCAGCAAGCGGAGAAGGCATCGTCAGCGCCATCAATCGCGACCGAGTCTGAGAAGCTTCGCCACGCACCTGCGAGACATCAGAGACGGCAAAGGCGAGGTTACAAGCCGGGCACTTGCGCTGGCGTGTCGTGATGCGCGAGTCGATGCAGTCCTTGCAGAAGGCTGGACGCAGGCAAAATCCAACCGTTAGCTTGCGCCGACAAACGAAGTGGATGCAGCCAGAGACTGACTGTGCATGCACTTGGTGATGCAGTGGGACCGCAGGCGCAGGGAGCAGGTCGAGCAGCGAAGGATAGACTGCGTGCGAGCAAGGATGATTAGAAGCCTAGACCGCTTCGAAAAAGCTGTCGGAGAACAGGACTCACATAGAGCTTGTCGCGCTCCTCCTGGAGTTCGGGGTCGACGGCGGTCGTACCGCTCGCGGCGGCCGAGTTGGTCGCCGCCTTCAGCTTGGCGAGTGCCTTTTCGGCCTTCTCTGCCTCACGCCGCGTGCGCGAGAGCTCCTCCTCGGCCCGCGCGAGCGCAGCCCGGTCCCGGTCGCCATCGACGGCCTTGGACGCCAGGATCTTCTCGAGGTCGGTTGTGCGTGAGCTCTCGCTTTCAAGCATGCCCTTGGTCTCCATATACTGCCGTTGGAGATCGTCGGCTCGGTCCTGCTGCAGCTGCAACTTTTTGTGCAGCTGTGTCACTTGCTGCTCTTGTGTGCCCTGGGAGAAGAGGAGACAAAGTGGTCAGCGAGCGAGGGAGAGTAGAAACTGTCGCATCGGACCCACCAGCTGGGCTCCGAGGCTCTTCTCCGATGCAGAGAGCTTCTCGATGACGACGGTCTGCCTCTCGGCATTGCGCACGAGGACCTTCTTCTCGCCGTCGACGGCGTCCTTGGTGCGCATCGCCGCAAAGTACTTGTTGTCCGCCTTGGCTTTCTGTTGGCGAGAGGAGGTAGAATCAGTGCGTGCAGCTCTACGCTATCCCGGGTCCAAACCATGCTGCGGCGACGTACTTCATTCAGCGCCTTGGCAAGCCTCTCCTCCATCTCCTTTAGGTTGAAGACCTTCTTCTGCGCGTGCGCGCTAGCCTCCTCCCAGGCTCCCGAGAGCCGCTCCACTTCGGAGTACAGCGCGTCAGTCGCCTAGCACATCGAGAGAGAAGCGACTTAGTCAGTCTGCTTGGCCACTGCGAGCAACGGAAACGGGCGGGGCGCAGACGGACCATCTCGTTTTCGCGCAGCTTACGCTCCATGGTCTCCAACTCGACTTGCTTGTCTTGCAGACGACGGACCAGAGCCACCGAGTCATCGGCCAGACTCGGCTCGGTGCCCAGCACCTTTTCGAAGGCGGCGACCTTGATCTGGAGCACGGCGAGCTCCTGTCGAGCCTTCGAATCGGAGTCCAAGCGGGACAGGAGGGCCGGGTCGGCCGAGAGCGCCGTGACTTGACCGGTCAGGGCGCCGACACGCGCTTCGGCCTCGGCCAGGTTTGTCTCGAGCCCACGGACGTAGTCGGCCGAGATGTCGGGTCCGGCGCCAACCTCGCGGAGGAGAAAGGTAAACAGAGGCTCGGACCCGGCCTCGGCAGCGAGTCGGGCCTTGAGCCGGGCAACGTCCGACTTGAGGGCGGCCATCCGGGCTTCGGCCGAGCGGACCAGGGCCTCCATCTCGTCGGCGTGCCGGACCTTGACCGACTCGCGGGCCTTCTTCTCGGCTAGGCGGCCCATGAGGTCGTCCCGCTCACCTCGCAGGCGACCAAGATCCTGCTCTCGCTTCGACAGCTGCGTCCGGAGGCTGTCGGCCTCGACCTGCGCATCCGACTGTAGAAGGTCACGGGTCAAGCTCAGGTCAGCTTAGATAAAGTCTCCGAGGCGTAGGTCGCGAGTGGACTGACGGCAGCTAGCGTCTCGAACGCCCTCCTGCCGTCGCGGAGGCTGTCGGCCTCGATGACGAGCGTGTCGTACTCCTCCCGTGCCTGCTTTGCCTGCCGCTGAAAGTGATCGAGCTGGGCAAGCAGGCACTTGAAGAGCGCCGAGCCCGTGACGACCGCCTCTGGTGGGTGATCGACCTCGAGCCGCAGCCGATCAACCGACTGTTCGAGCCGGACGCGCTCGGCTCGGAGCGTGCTAATCTCAGCCAGTCGGCTCTCGGCGAGCGCCCGGTCGGCCGGATCCGGCAGCGTCGCCTCGACGAGCGATGCCAGAGACGGCTGAGGAGCGTTCGGATCAAGAGTCGAGCCTGCGCCGCTGCCGGCCGTTCCTGCCCCGTTGGTAGCCGCGCCGTTGACGAGACCGGGCGAGGTCGCGCCAGAGATGGACGGCTTGCGGTCGCCGCCGTCGGCATGAGAAGGACCTGGCGCCGATGTAATGGAGGCTGCGCCCGGGCGCGCCTCGGCCGGGAGCTGGCCGACGATACTCTGGCAGCGCAGCCGGTCGAGCTGCTTCTCGGCCCGCAAAAGGTCGGCCGCCGTCCGGTCCTGTTCAGCCCTCGCAGCTGCAAGCTGGCCTGCGAGCAGGCGGACCGAGGCCTCGGCCGTCGCGCTCTTACGCCCCTCGACCCCGCAGCGCTCGCGAAGCTCATCGGCGCTTGCGCGGACACCCTGCCCTGCGAGCTCGACGAACTTGACGAGCAGGGCCTTGGTGCTCTGGCTCCGCTGGTCGACCGCCTTGTGCAGCTCCGGCACAGCCGCTTCGTCCTCAGGTAACACTGTAAGTGAAAGCGAGGCGCGGTAAGCGTCGCTTCTTGCAAGAGCAGCAGGAGGCGTCACAGTTGAAAAGGAGCGCAGGAACATACGGGAAGAAGGAGCTGCCGTAGGTGGAGACGCAGGCAGGTTGTTCGTCCCCACGAGACCGCGGACGGTCTCGAGAAGCTGTCCAAGCAGTCATCAGGCAGCAGTCAGCCATGTCTCCACACTCATCGACGAGGACGAATGCGCAACCTGATGAGAGCCGGACGCACCTCGCTCCAGCAGATCTCGATTCCCTGTAGGCCAGCCTCGAGCGCGGCCTTGCGACGACTGAGCTCGGCGACGCGAGCGGCCGAGCGAGAGTTCAGACGCTTGTATTCGAGCATCTGCCGGTAGATTGCCTCCTTACGAAACGTCTAGCGGAGGGGCAGGAGAAGAGAAGGCGACAGGGGATGGTCAGCTTCCGGGCTGACGTCAAGGACCGGGCATGGGAGACGCTTGCGGCGAGCGGAGCCACGGGAACCAAGCCTTCTGCAGAGAGCGCTTCAAGGCTCATCCCGACACCTAGCCCGCAGTCTGGCGAGCGTGTTCGGAAAAGGAGACGCCAGAGATCGGGGCGCCCGGCAGGCCTAGGCAGCTCGTCCGAGGCGTCTCTGGCAGCCGCAATGCGTCGCCAAGCAAGCTGCGATGTCACCCAGCTCGTTCCTCGTCACCCGCGAGGCGCTCAAGCTATCTCACGCCCGAGTGAGAACATCGGCGAGAAGGCACAGACGAGGGCGGGCGATGCTCGCGCTCGCTAGCCGACCCGCCGGCTCGAGGGCGGTCGCTCGCCCATTGCTGCTGCTGTGCTGCTGCTGCCGTCCGTTGTCGCCTCCCCTGCCTTGTCCTGGCTCACAAAGCAAAGGCCGCGTCGCGACTGACCTCGATGATAGGCGTCAGCGAATCCTGCGCCTCGTCGTCTTCGTCGCTCTCTGCGACCGGCGCCGTCGCCGTCCTCGGCCGTTTGGTCGGGCTCGCCGGCCGGCTGCCGCTCGCGCTGCTGCTGCCGGCACCGTGCGAGGGCGAGCCTGCTGCCCGACGCTTGCGGTCAGCCAGCGCTGACGGCTGGCGCATGGGCACGTCCATCTGGAGGTCCTTTTAACTTTCGCTCGCGAGAGAGACGCGGGAGGGAGGAGGGAAGGGGGAGGGCGGGATGGAGGAAGCGAGGGCAGAGGCGAAAAGCCCGGCCAGGCGGGCGACCTGGAGCGGGCGCGCACGGCGCTGCTTGCTGCACGGCGGAGAGAGGGCAGGGCAGGCGAGCTCAGCAGGAAGCCTCAGATGGGCGCAACCATGACCGCCTTACTGCTATCGCTGACGGTCCACGTCTAGCGAGCATGGAGAGCGATATGGGCACCCTCGGACGCCGCACGGGGCACGTGAGCAGGGTCGGGTCGGGTTCTCTCTGCCAGCTGGCAGGCAGGCGGCTCGCCGACGGGAGGTCGTGCGCGCAGCGAGCAGCAGGGCAGCGCTGCCGTGCGAGCGGTAGCTCTCTTTGTCTGCACAGGTACCGCCCTCCGTTGAGAGACGTGGCAGGCAGACGGGGCAGAGATGGAGCCGGGGGTTGCCATCGTCTGCCGGAAGACGGATCTCCGGGCCCGGCCGAGCGGGCTTAAGAGGCCAGGCGGAGAGGGCGTTATCGAGCCGGAGCCAGGCTGCCTGGCTCGCGCACGCCGGCCGGTGCGGCAGTGGGCGCGCGCACGAAAGGAAATCTCGCAGGGGCCCGCAGCCTCTCGCTCCCTCGCCACGCCGCCGCCCCCAGACACCGACCCGCCCACCGCTTCCCTCCTCCCCCCGTCCGTCCGTCGCCTCTCCGACCCCCTTCTCGCAGCCATGGCTACTCGTTTTGGTGCGTGCCCTTGCTTTCGCTCCTGCCCCCCCGTGCCGCTACAGGGGAGAGGCGAAGGAACGTCGCGCGTTGGCCACTGCGCTGACGCCTTGCGCTCCCTTTTTCCGCCCCTCGGCCGCCCTTGCCGCCTGCCTGGCCTGCACCTGACGTCTGCCCCTCCCAGCCACTCGCGCTGCCGCCGCCCGCCCTGTCGCCCGGGTCGGTGCGCCCCTCCGGCGGGCTTACGCTGCCGGTCCCGACCTCGACAACCGTGTCGTCGCCGTCGAGCCCGTCGTGCGTCCCCCTTGCTCTCTTGACTCGCACGCGCGATCGGCAACGGGCGCCGTTGCCGCCTGCCCCGCCCGTCTAAGGGCACCCTCGGGCTGACAACCCTCCTTCGTCCGTCTCTGCTGTGCCTACCTCCCGCCAACAGACCCGCTTCAAGCGGTTCCGCACGACCTTTGGCCGTGTCACGCTCGGCGTCCTGACCGTCGCTGGTGCCGGCTTCTTTGCCTGTGCGTCTCGCTATCTTCATGCCGGCTCCTTGCGCGGAACGAGAACCGAGACCGGCGCCCGGGGCGGCGGCGCCAAAGTCCGCTTCGAGGGATGGCCCACCGAGCCAGCAAACTCATGCTCGTTTCTCTGCTTCCCCAACAGCGACCTACATCTCGGCCAATCCGGGAGAGCAGCTCGACCAGGACCCCAAGAAGAAGAACGTCGTCGTCCTTGGCTCGGGCTGGGGTGCGACCGCCTTCCTCAAGGGCCTCGACAACGAGGAGTACAACGTCACCGTCATCTCGCCCCACAACTACTTCCTCTACACGCCGCTCCTGCCCTCGGTCACCGTCGGCACGCTCGAGGGCCGGTCCATCATCCAGCCCACGCGCTTCATCACCCGCCACAAGAAGCGCAAGGTCACCGTCGTCGAGGCCGAGGCCAAGGAGGTCGACCCCGTCAACAAGACGGTCACCTTTGTCGACAACTCGGACGTCAAGGGCACCGTCGAGTCGACGACGATCCCGTACGACTACCTCGTCTACGCCCTCGGCTGCGACAACCAGACGTTCGGCATGGCCGGCGTCCCCAAGTACGCCTGCTTCCTCAAGGAGCTCTCTGACGCTGACAAGGTCCGGCAGAAGATCATGGACTGTACGTTGGCGCCCCTCTTTCTCCTGATGCTGTCGCCGGTCACTGGCTGACGATTTGGCGCTCGTCTCTAGGCGTCGAGTCGGCCGCCTTCCCCGGTCAGACGCAGGAGGAGATCGACCGGCTCATGCACATGGTCGTCGTCGGTGGCGGCCCGACCGGTGTCGAGTACGCGGCCGAGCTCCAGGACTACCTCGTCGACGACCTCAAGAAGTGGTACCCCGAGATTGCCGACCGGCTCAAGATTACGCTCGTCGAGGCCCTGCCTAACGTCCTGCCCATGTTCTCCAAGAAGCTCATCGAGTACACCGAGTCGACCTTCAAGGACAACCAGATCAACCTGCTCACCAAGACGATGGTCAAGGACGTCCAGGAGAAGCACATCACCGTCCAGGACGCCGAGAAGAACATCAAGGACATTCCCTACGGCCTCCTCGTCTGGGCGACCGGCAACACCTCGCGCGCCGTCACGCGCAACCTCATGTCGAAGCTGCCCGAGCACCAGACGAACCGGCGCGGCCTCGCCGTCGACGACGGCACGTTCGAGCTCCTTGGCGCCGAGGGCATCTTTGCCGTCGGCGACAACGCCGCGACCAAGTACGCCCCGACTGCGCAGGTCGCCTCGCAGCAGGGCGCCTACCTCGCCAAGGCCTTCAAGGGCTTCGCCAAGCGCGACGCTGCCCTCGCCGAGCTTGCCGCCCTCAAGGCCAACCCCTCGACGTCGCCTGAGCAGCTCGAGGCCGCCTCCAAGGCCGTCCAGCGGGCGTCCAAGGTCCGGCCCTTCCACTACTCGCACCAGGGCTCGCTCGCCTACGTCGGCTCCGAGAAGGCCATCGCCGACCTCCCCATCTTTGGCGCCGACAACCTTTCGTCCTTCGGCGGCGCGACCACCTACTGGTTCTGGCGGTCGGCTTACCTCTCCAACCTCTACTCGCTCGTACGTTTGCTGCTCGTTGCTCGTGTCTTGCTTTTGACCTTTGTGCGATCCAGACGGCTGACCTGATTTTCGTCCCTTTTCCTTACGTCTCTCCAGCGCAACCGGACGCTCGTTGGCACTGACTGGCTCAAGGCACGGCTGCCCTGCTCTGACCTCTCAGTTGACGCCTCAGCTAATCCCTACCCCTTTCCGTGCCTCAGGTCAAGGTCTTCGGACGGGACGTCAGCCGAGAGTAGACACAATTGCGCCGCCTGGCTCTCTCTACTTCACGAGAAACCGGAGCGCTACGCCCGAGCGGACGCCGAGAGAGGTGTTGGCCAGGGATTTCTTTTCTTGCGAGGGACGGGGACAGCTCCTTCTCTCCCTCGCCATGTTCTTTCCCCCTTCTCTTCCGGCTCCCCGAAAAAAACGATAGACTTTATGCCCTTTTTGCATGACACGTGGCACTTGATTGCTTGCGGGCAGGAGAGCATTCTACAGGGCTGAGGGAGGAGCGTCGCCGTTGGCCTGGGCCCGACCCGACTCAAGCCAAGCGCCAAAGGCGCCACACGCTCGCGACTCAGCCGCGCCGATGCGGAGGAGACGGCCTGCAAGCGACCGGCCGTCCCAAGGCGAGAACATGGTCGCGTTGCAGTGCCAGCCGCCGCGCTCGACGAGCGAGACGACATCCAATGGCGGTCTCGACCGCTCGGCCGACCCGTTCGGCTTCGACGTGGCAGACGTCGTTGCCGGTGTGACCGAGGTGAGAAAAGCCTCGCTCTCGGCCGCAAAGACCTCGGCCGAGCCGTACTGGACGAAGAGCTTCGTTCCGTTTGCTCGTAGTTTGTCGACGATCTCGTCGAGCGGCATGGTTGCTGCGGCGTGCGCGTTGCCGTTAGTCAGGCGGCCGACAATCATAACAGCGGAGGCCGGCGAGTAGAGCGGGTGAGCGTCCCGCAGGCGGCGAAAGCTGCTCTCTCGCAGGAGCTCTGGCACCGACGTTGGCTCAGGCGGTCCGAGGGACTTAGCAAGATCGGCGAAGACGTTGTGCAGGTAACAGTCGCGGGCAACCGTGATCTGGCCCATGTTGAGCAGGTCGGTCCGCGTGTTGCGGACGAGGCTTGGATGTGAGAGGGAGAGGTCGAGCCAGGGCTGCGCCAACAGAGAGTTCAGCGGACAGACGAGGTCGACCATCCAGATCGAAGTGAGAGACGGACCGAGAACAGTGAGACCCGACCGGGTATGCCGAGCGTGAGCTGCTCGTTCACGAGAGCCAGATAGGCCGTCAGGCTCCACGACAGGCCCGCACCGGCACTGTCGCCCGTCATGATGACATCTTTCGGGTCGAAGCCGCAGTCCACGACGAGGTGGAGCCAGGCGGCGAGACCGTCCTGCAGCGCTGCAGGGAAAGCGCACTCCTGGTGAACGGCATGGCGATACTGGACGCCAAGGAGGCGGGTGTTGGACGGCGCGGCACGCAAGAGCGACCACGGGAAGGGACCGAGCAGCGATGTGCCGCTTCTGAAGGGATGTGTAGATGACCGGCAGCGGTCAGTGCAGAGGTCGGAACAAGCAGTCAGATAATGGGGCCGTACACGTAGCCGCCTTGTGGGCGTAATTGGTCAAGGTGTCAGGTCTGAAGCAGACGCGAGCCAGCGAGTGGAAGCGGAGCGCACCTCCGACAAAGTAGAGGATGACGCGCTCGCCAGGTCGTGCCCGGCCCAGCTCGTTGTCTGAGCGATGCTTCCAGAGCCACGTCGCAGGGACGGCACGGCGTTGGACCCGGCCGAAGCCCGTCTTGACGGCACCCACGCAAGCACTTTCCGGAGCTGGCTCAAGCAGGATGCCCTGCGAGAGCAGATGCAGGCCGTCCTCGTCCGGTCCTGCGAAGAGGTAGGCCGAGAACCGAGGGACGGCGCCGACGATGGCGGGAGGGAAACGGAAGGCGAGGTTGTTTGGCTGCGTCGCGGGCACGTGTCCGTACGACAGCGCCCAGACAAGATTGGAGATGAGCGGGATCGTCACGTTCGATAGGAGCCTAAGTGATCAGAGAGACGCTCTGAGAGTCAGCAGGCGAGTCGGTCGCTCAGGGGCGCTCGTCGGGGCGAGCGCAGCAGCCCCTTGAGGTCGCACGCACCTCCGGCCTTCGACTGCCGGGAGCGCCGGCACGCCGAGCGCGAGCAGAAGGCCGCCCCAGAGAACGAGCGGGATGCCGATCAAGAGGGTCCAGACGAGCCGGGCGAGACGGACGAGGTACGAGATGGGGCCGACCGTGGGCGTGTAGGGCTGGAGTGAGCTCGGAGGGAAGCAGCCGGGCTGGAGGAGCGCCTGAGGGATCATGGCTGTCGTCCGCTCAGGAGCGGCCTGGCCAGGTAAGTGATGACACGGGGTCGATCAGTTTGCGACACATGCGATCCCCGACGGCTTGCAAGGAGAGGGTGCGTACCCGATCGTCAGAGGCGTTTGGGGGGGGGGGGGAGAGCGATAGAGCGGGAGTGATTGTTGAAGGCCAGCTCGGGCGGGCGTGCGCTGCAGGCCGCCGACGTCAGCACCGCCAGAGGCGAGGGCGCGAACGGCAAAAGAAAAAGAATGTGTTTCGAATGCTGGAGACTACACGAATTGAACGCGTGACCTTATACATGCTAAGCATACGCTCTACCAACTGAGCTAAATCCCCCACACAATGCGTGACAGCCGAAGCGCTTGATGCAGGCTGTATCTTACAAGCCGCCCGCGCCCGCGCGTCATCGCCGCCCCTCCTCTCAGTCGGCCGCGGTGCGAGGGTTGCGCTGGGCCCTGCGGAAGGACGACGACGACGACGACGACGACGACGACGACAACGACGCCCAGGCCCCGGCCAGCCCACCTGCTCTTCGAGCTGCGACAGGAGATGCTCAGAGCGTAGATGCCCTGGTCGACGGCTTGGTTGCGGCTGATCTCTAGCTGCCAGCTGCCGATGCGAACGGCGGCTGCGCGCCTGCCTTTGCTGCTCGTCGTCGTCGGCCCGACGCGTCGAGACCTGCCGCCGTCGTCGCCCCCTCCGACGCTCACCTTCCGATCTCCCAGCACGCCTCACGCGCGCGTCTCTCGCCCGTCTCACAGTGCACGTGCGACCCCTGTTCGACCGTCAGACACCTTACCTACAGCCCACCGCACCCAACCTCACTCCACCGTACCCGCCATGTCGGCCTTCGCCGTCGCGGCCTCAGGCCGGCTCGCGCTCGCGACACTCACAACCGTCGCCTCGCCGAGCGTGCTGCTCGACCAGCCGACAACGGCCCTTGCCTGGGGCAAAGGCGGCGGCCTCGTCTGCGCCAGTGCCGATGGCATCCGGCTATGGCAGGCCGGCTCGCTCGAGGGCGATGGCCGGCTCGTTGTCAAGAGCCGACAAGGAGTGAGCTCTGCGCTTTCGTCGTCCGCAGCCGGTCGACGTCGCGCCTCTGGGCCTCTCAGTCGCTGATCGTCACCTGCCTGCCTCTGCCTGTGCAGGAGTCAATCTCGCTCGTCACACTGGACGACGTGTCTGATCCGCCGCTCGTCCTACATGCCGTCGGCTCAAGGGTGCGTGGACCGAGGCGACGTCCGGCTGACGGCCCTGACTCCCAAACTTCCTCCCTTGGACGCGTCTCGTCCTCGACTGACCCGCTGGCCGAGCAGGTCCTGGTCCACGACGCTCTTACCGGCACGGTCATCCAGACGCTCGAAGGCAGCAGCACCTCGTCGCCCGTCCGAGATCTCAGCGTCGGCGGCGATGGTCACCAGGTCGCCGTCGGCCACGAGTCGGGCGAGATCCTCTTGCACGACCTTCGATCAGCCGCCGACTCTAGCTCACGGCCTCAGAAGATTGCCGGTCCTTCATCTCTGCCGGTCCGTTCGCGCTAGACGGTGCCTTACGAAGGGAGACCTTGTCGCTAACCGGCCTTGCGCTCTCTGTCTGCAGACCCTGGCCCTGTGCCGCTTGCACCCGCACCGACCAAGGACGCTCGTCGCGCTCGTCAGAGACTCTGCCGACCTGCTCGTGTATGACACCGCTGCCGGCGGTTCGTCGACAAGGAGGTCGATCCCGCTTGGCTTGCGCGGCAGGCCGACCGACCTCGACTTCCACCCGACCGGCCCGCACATCGCCATCGTCTCGGACGCGGGCGAGCTCGTTACCGTCAACCTCGACAGCGGTGGCGTCCGAGCGACGCAGGTTGAGGGCCGGGCGACGGCTGTCTGCTGGTCAGGCCGGTCCTCGGTCCTCATCGGCACCGACGCAGGTGCGTGTTGCCAACCGTGTCAGCCTTGTCGCTCTCAGCTGTCCACGCTGATGCCGCGGTCGCCCTACGACTCTTGCACTCAGGGCAGATCCTCGCTCGCGACGTGCAAGACGCCGCCGCCGCCAAGGATCACATCGTCGACTCGGCCGGCAGTCCCGTCGTCGCCCTCCGTGCCCAGGTCCGTCCGCTTGATGGCGGCTCACGAGCCTGCCTGGCCTATAGCTAACGTCTGCGCTTCATGATGCAGCCCTTGCTCGTTAAAGCGGCGCCCCGATCCCGGGTGCCCTCTGGCGCAACGACCAGCGGTCACAAGGCGTCCTCGGGGTCGAAGCCATCGAGCGACGGCCCGTCTCGACGGCCATCGTCCTCGCTGTCGAGTGCGTCGTGTCTCGTCTCAGGTGGAGTCGGCCGGGGTCGGCGCTGACCTTCTGATGCTCCCTGACCCTCCTCTCCCCGACAGACGGCCGACCCAAGCCTCGGCCATCGGCCGTCCAGCCTGCAACCGACGATGAGCCTCCCGCTGACCGACCCTTGACCTCGGCGGCCAGCTCGTCCCGCATGGAAGGCACCGCGCAGGACATTGCACCGGCCGAGGCATCTGGGAGCCGTACTCTGGCGCCGGTCGTGCCCCTCCGCATCTCTCCCTCATCGCCGACGTTCGACTCGGACGCCTCGTCATCCCCGAGGCGGTCGATCGCCCGACCGGGCCGACCCTCGGACCTCGACCCGCCGCCGGCAGGAGCAGCAGACACGGCCCTCCTGCTCGAGGCGCTCCGGGACATCCAGCTCGAGGTCATCCGCAGCCAGCGCCAGACAAAGCTCGAGATGCGGGCGCTGTTTGAGCGACATTCGGCCGAGCTCGACGACCTCCGGCAGGAGAATGCAGCACTCAGGCAGGAGAACGAGCGGCTCCGGCGGGGCTTCTGAGCCTGGCCCCCTCAAGCTGGGCTGGCCGCGGCCGAGGGAGGATCTGTATGAGTCGTCGCTTCAGCTCACGCCGACGAGCAGGTGGGAAGGGCAGCAGGAGGGGGCAGCCCGTCGAGCCGGATTGGAAGCTCCCGCTCTGTCCAGCCAGCGCCAGCGACTTAGCGAAGAGGAGGCGGCGCCAAAAAGAATGTGTTTCGAATGCTGGAGACTACACGAATTGAACGCGTGACCTTATACATGCTAAGCATACGCTCTACCAACTGAGCTAAATCCCCCACACAATGCGTGACAGCCAAAGCGCTTGGTGCAGGCTGTATCTTACAAGCCGCCCGCGCCCGCGCGTCATCGCCGCCCCTCCTCTCAGTCGGCCGCGGTGCGAGGGTTGCGCTGGGCCCTGCGGAAGGACGACGACGACGACGACGACGACGACGACGACGACGACAACGACGCCCAGGCCCCGGCCAGCCCACCTGCTCTTCGAGCTGCGACAGGAGATGCTCAGAGCGTAGATGCCCTGGTCGACGGCTTGGTTGCGG
>Ga0308160_10004481_pt1 | contig 14962 bp, 15 predicted proteins | sample PhyFR1_FD_201036 | JGI IMG/M metagenome (GOLD analysis project Ga0308160, IMG submission 201036) | Phyllosphere microbial communities from UC Gill Tract Community Farm, Albany, California, United States - DLSLF.R1 | ecosystem: Host-associated > Plants > Phyllosphere > Unclassified | place: USA...
GTCTTGGTGGGGATGGCGCGGAAGCCGTCGCGGGCGACCGAGACGACCGACCCGACGATGCCGACGAGGGCGGCGGCGGCGAGGACGATGATTCCGATGAACATGACTACTTCTTTCTCGGCGCGGTTCGTCGCGCGGTTCTGGGGAGGTGCGGGCCGACGACGGCAGGGCCGTCGTCGGGTGCTGACGCAGGCTGGACACCCACGGGCCCGGACCGTTCTTGCGCGGCTCGGGAGCGGGTGGCCCACCTGCGTCGATGCCGGCACTCGGGACCAGGTCGACCGAGTGGGGAGCGCATGGGGTCGCTCCGGACTCTTCTATGATGCGCCCGGAGATGCCTAAGCACAATCACTCTTTGCTACCGGAACAGCGTAGTCTCGCTACATGGACGTCAAGCGCCTCGAACTGCTCCGCGAGCTCGCCGAGCGCGGCAGCATCGCCGCCGTCGCCAAGGCGACCCACCGCACCCCCTCGGCCGTCTCGCAGCAGCTCAAGGTGCTCGAGAAGGAGGCGGGGGTCGCCCTGACCGAGCGGGTGGGCCGCGGCGTCGTGCTGACCGGCTCCGGCCGGGTACTGGCGCAGACGGCCACCGACGTCGCCGTCGCCCTCGAACGGGCCCAGGCGGTCTGGACGGACTTCGTCGCGACCCCCCAGGGCGAAGTCACCCTCGCGACCTTCCCCACGGGGGGCCAGATGCTGCTGCCCGGCCTGCTCCGCACCGTCGCCGAGACCCCCGGCCTCGTCGTGGTGGCCACCGACCACGACCCGTCCATCCTCGAGTTCGCCGACCTCGCCGCCGACCACGACGTCGTCGTCGCGCACTCCCCCGACGGGCGCGCCTGGCGCGGCCGCGGCCTCGTGACCGTGCCGCTGCTCACCGAGCCCCTCGACATCGCGCTGCCGGCCGACCACCGGCTCGCGCAGCGCGCCTCCCTCTCGCCCGGCGACCTCGAGGGCGAGGCCTGGATCGGCGTGCCCACCGACTTCCCGTTCGAGTGGGTCTACCGCGAGATCGAGCGCGTCACGGGCAGCCCCGTCCGTGTCACGCAGCGCTTCAGCGACACCAAGGTCACCGAGGCCCTGGTCGGCGCGGGCCTCGGCATCGCCGTCCTGCCCCGGTTCACCGCGAAGGAGGCGCGGGACGACATGGTCCTGCTGCCCCTGGAGAGCATCCGCGCCGTCCGCTACGTCTCGGTGCTGATGCGCCGGGACCGCGCCGAGCGACCGTCCGTCCGTCGGGTCGTGGACGCCCTGCGCGCGGAGGCGTCACGGGTCGCGGCGCTGCACGGCGGCGTCTGACGACGCCGGAGCGGGCCGGGCAGGGCCGGGGGCGACGCCGGTCGGCTAGGTCGCCTCGGAGTCGTACGGCGGCGCCTCGCCGACGGCGAGAGGCACCACCGGCGCCCGGGTGCCCCCGGGCAGGCCCACCGTGACCGCCGCGGCCGTCGCCCCGGCCATGGCCGCCGAGACGGGCTTGGTCGTGCTCCCGCCCGCCGGCGGGTCGAGGAGGGCGTCGCGGATGATGCGGCGCGGGTCGTACTGCCGCGGGTCGAGCTTCTGCCACTCGACGTCGTCGAACTCGGGGCCCATCTCGCTGCGCATCCGGTCCTTCGCGCCGTCGGCCATGGTGCGGACCGTGCGGACGAGCTGGGCGAGCTTGGAGGCGTAGTGCGGCAGCCGCTCCGGGCCCAGCAGGAAGACCGCGAGCACCCCGATGACGAGGAGCTTGTCGAAGGTCAGACCGAACATGGACATGCATGCACGATAACGTCATCGCCCCGAGGGCCAGCCCCTAGACTCGTCAGTCGAAGGAGGCGGTGTGTCGCAGATCGAGTCGAGCTGGAAGTTCGCGGAGGAGCTCGTCTCCGAGAGCGACCCCGTCGCCGCCGCACGACAGCACTCCCTCGAGCTCGGGGTCGAGCCCGTCTCCCCCGCCGTCGGCGCGCAGCTCGCCGTCGCCGCTGCGAGCTCGTCGGCGACGAGCATCATCGAGATCGGCACCGGCGTCGGCGTCAGCGGCCTCTGGCTGCTCGAGGGGGCCCCGCGCGCGACCCTCACGTCGATCGACCGCGAGGTGGACCACCAGCAGGCCGCCCGCGACGCCTACCTCTCCGCCGGCGTGCCGGCGGCCCGGTTCCGCCTGATCACGGGGCGGACGGCCGACGTGCTGCCCCGGATGAACGAGAACTCGTACGACATCGTCTTCGTCGACGCCGACCCCGCGGCCGTCATCGAGAACGTCGAACACGGCCTCCGCCTCGCCCGGCCCGGCGGCCTCGTGCTCGTGGCGCACGCGCTCTGGCACGGCGCCGTCGCGAACCCGGCACGGCGCGACCCCGTGACGACGGGCTTCCGCACGCTGCTCACCGAGGTCTCCACCTCCCCCGCCGTGATCAGCTCGCTGTCGACGGCGGGCGACGGCCTGCTGCAGCTCGTCAAGCGCTGACGCGACCCGCGTCGTCGACCGGGCCCGCGCCTCCCGGGGGGCGGCGGCACCGCCGACGGCTTCACCCTGCGCGTCGCCCGCTCGCGGGGAGCCGGGTCAGGGGCGGGGGGCGACCCGAGCCCGGGGCCCGGGCGCACGACGACGCCCCGGTGGTCGGGTGACCACCGGGGCGTCGTACGCGGCGCAGCCCGCAGGCTGCAGGACGTCGCTGACTAGGCGTCCACGACGCTGGCGAGGGCGTCGTGCAGCTCTTTGGCTTCGTCGTCGTTGACCGACACCACGAGACGGCCGCCACCTTCGAGCGGAACCCGCACGATGATGAGACGGCCCTCTTTCACAGCTTCCATAGGGCCGTCGCCGGTCCTCGGCTTCATGGCTGCCATCAGATAGTCCCCTTTCGCAAAGATGCAACTGCCATTATCCGTGTTTTCGCGGCCCAGACCTAAACAGCCCTGCCGGAGGCGCGGATCACGGCGGAGTCCAGTCGTAGCCGTCCACCCACCAGCAGAGGTCGAGCCACACCCACTGGCCCACCACGCAGGCGACCACGAGGGCGATCCGGTACGCCCGCGAGCGCGGCAGGGCGAGTACGCCGACCAGCGGGAAGAGCGGCATCAGCAGACGGAACGTGCTCGACTGCGGGAAGAACACCGCCAGCAGGTAGAGCGCGTAGGCCACCGACCAGAGGCGCAGGTCGACCCCCAGCCGTCGGCCGGCCGGGCTCAGCAGCAGCAAGGCGAGGGCGACCACGGAGATCACCAGCACGGCCACCCCCGCACCACCCGGCAGCCACCAGTTCGCGCCCTCGATCCACGGGGCGAACGGCACCAGCGGGCCGTAGCCGACGTAGGGCGCGCGCCAGGCCAGCTCGGTCTCGGCGTAGGCGTTCGGCACGCCGGTGACGAGCCCGGCGACGACCGGCCAGGCCACGCCGAGCAGCGCCGTGACGACGGCCGTGACCGAGGCCTCGACCGCCTCGCGGCGGGGGAACGGCTCGCGTCGACGCACCCACCAGCGGTGCACGACGTGGAGGCCCACCGCGAAGGCCAGGGCGAGGGCGCCCGGCCGCGTGAACGACAGGACGGCGACGACCGGGAGCATCGCCAGGTAGCGCCGCTCGACGAGCAGCAGGAGCGACGCGCAGAGCAGCAGGAGGAAGAGCGGCTCGGCGTACGCGACCTGGAGCAGCGGCGACAGCGGCGCGACGCAGAAGAGCACGACGCCGAAGAGCGCGGTGCCCTCGGGCAGGACCCGGCGCAGCAGCCGGTGCAGCAGGAGGGCCGTGCCCGCCGCGGCGAGCACCGAGACCGCGACGGCCGTCGGCGCGAAGCCCGCGCCGGTCAGCTCCGTGAGCCCCCGCACGAGCAGCGGGTAGACGGGCATGAACGCCCACGCGCTCTCGCCCACGTGGCCGTCGACCGTGACGGGCACCGACGACGGGTAGCCGACGGCAGAGATGATGTAGTACCAGTGGCCGTCCCAGATGGAGGCGAAGCTCGCGTAGTCGGGGCTCGCCAGCGTCCACGCGTTGGCGCCCTGGCGGGCCGCGAACGAGAGCAGCAGCGCCGTGCTGACGACGCGGGAGAGCACGAAGACGACCAGCACCTTCGCCCACCACGGCAGCAGCCGCCAGCGCACGAGCACCTGCCGGGGCGTCGTCGGGAGGCGACCGCGGGGCGCGCGACCGGCCGCGGCGGCCACCGCGGCCGAGCCGTGGGCCCGGCCCGAGGTCGTCAGGCCGTCAGCCACGCCCGCAGTCCGCGCTCGTTGTCGAGGATCTGCTGGACGGGCACGCGCTCGTCGTCGTGGTGGGCGAGGAGGGGGTCGCCCGGGCCGTAGTTCACAGCGGGGACGCCGAGGGCCGAGAACCGCGCGACGTCCGTCCAGCCGAACTTCGGCGTCGCCACGCCGCCGACCGCGGCGAGGAACTGCTGGGCGAGGGGCGCGTCGAGGCCGGGGCGCGCGCCGGGGGCGAGGTCGACGATCGTCACGTCGAACCCGGCGAAGAGCTCGGTGACGTGGGCGACGGCCTCGTCGGCGCTGCGGCTCGGCGCGAAGCGGTAGTTGACGTGCACCATGCACTCGTCGGGGATGACGTTCCCGGCCACCCCGCCGGTGATGCCGACGGCGTTGAGGCCCTCGCGGTAGACGAGCCCGTCGACCTCGACCTCGCGCGCCTCGTAGGCCGCGAGGACATCGAGGATCGGCGCGGCGGCGTGGATGGCGTTCGAGCCCACCCACGACCGGGCGCTGTGCGACCGCCGCCCGACGGTGCGGACCTCCGCCCGGAGGTTGCCGTTGCAGCCGCCCTCGACCCCGCTCGCGGTCGGCTCGCCGAGCACGGCGAAGTCGGCCTCGAGCAGCTCGGGGCGCTGTCGGGCCAGCCGGCCGAGGCCGTTCAGGGCGTCCGAGACTTCTTCGTGGTCGTACCAGACCCAGGTCACGTCGACCGAGGGCTCGGTGAGCTCGACGGCGAGCCGGAGGTGCACGGCGCAGCCGGCCTTCATGTCGACGGTGCCGCGGCCCCACAGGTGCTCGACGCCGTCGTCGTCGGTCTCGTAGCGCGTGGGCAGGTTGTCGTTGAGGGGCACGGTGTCGATGTGGCCGGCGATCACGACGCGGTGCTCACGCCCGAGCTGCGTGCGGGCGACGATCGCGTCGCCGTCGCGGGTCAGCTCGAGGTGGTCGAGCCCCTCGAGGGTGGCCCAGATGGCGTCGACGACGGTCTTCTCGTCGCCCGAGACGGACTCGATGTCGCAGAGCTGACGGGTGACGTCCACGGGCGAGACGCTGAGGTCGATCTTCGGCATGACGCCGAGTGTACGGGGCCCGCCCTGCGGCTCGTCCTACGATCGGTGCATGACCAACGACGCCTCCGCCCCCACGCACGCCCACGGCTACGGGCTGGCCACCGTCTCCTCCGACGGCACCACCCTCGACACGTGGTTCCCCTCCCCCTCGCTCGGGCGCCTCCCCGCCGACCGCGACCCAGAGATCGTGCCCGCCGAGATCTCGGCCGCCGCCGGGCCGGACGCCCGGCGGGCCGTCGACCTCGTGCCGGCGACCGTCGAGATCGACCTGAGCGCGCCTCCCGCGTCGACCCCCGACGCGTACCTCCGCCTCCACCTGCTCAGCCACCTGCTCGTCGAGCCGAACACCATCTCGCTCGAGGGGCTCTTCGCGCACCTGCCGATCGTCGTCTGGACGAACGCGGGCCCCGTGCACCCCGACGACTTCTCCCGCCTGCGGCCGACACTGCAGCGGGCCGGCATCGTCACGACCGGCATCGACAAGTTCCCGCGCATGCTCGACTACGTGATGCCCGACCGCGTGCGCATCGCCGACGCCTCGCGCGTGCGCCTCGGCGCGCACCTCGCCCCCGGCACGACCGTCATGCACGAGGGCTTCGTCAACTTCAACGCGGGCACGCTCGGGGCCTCGATGGTCGAGGGCCGCATCTCGCAGGGCGTCGTCGTCGGCGACGGGTCAGACATCGGAGGGGGCGCCTCCATCATGGGGACGCTCTCGGGCGGCGGCACCCAGCGCGTCACCATCGGCCAGCGCGCGCTGCTCGGCGCGAACGCCGGCATCGGCATCGCCATCGGCGACGACACCGTCGTCGAGGCGGGCCTCTACGTCACGGCCGGCACGAAGGTCGTCGTCGTCGGCGGCACCCCCACGTCGGACGGCCGCCCGCAGACGGTCAAGGCCGTCGAGCTCTCGGGCCGCCCCGGGCTGCTCTTCCGCCGCAACTCGGTCACGGGCGCGGTCGAGGTGCTGGCGCGCAAGGGCCACGGCGTGACCCTCAACTCGCAGCTGCACGCGTAGCGCCGGCCGGCGCCCCGGCACCGGGGCACCGCCGCGCGACGCGACGGCGGCCGGTCACCTCGAGGGGTGACCGGCCGTCGTCGTGCGGGCGGGAGGCGCGGGCTAGCGGGCGGGCCAGTCGCGCTGGGTCTCGCCCAGGTACAGCTGCTGCGGGCGGCCGATCTTCGTCGTCGGGTCGCCGTTCATCTCGCGCCAGTGCGCGATCCAGCCGGGCAGTCGCCCGATGGCGAAGAGCACCGTGAACATGCGGGGCGGGAAGCCCATGGCCTTGTAGATGACCCCGGTGTAGAAGTCGACGTTCGGGTAGAGCTTCCGCTCGACGAAGTAGTCGTCGGCGAGGGCGATCGCCTCGAGCTCCATCGCGATGTCGAGCAGGTCGTCCTTCACGCCGAGGGCCTCGAGCACCTCGGTGGCGCTCTCCTTCACGAGCTTGGCGCGCGGGTCGTAGTTCTTGTAGACCCGGTGGCCGAAGCCCATCAGCTTGACGCCCTCCTCCTTGTTCTTCACGCGCTCGACGAAGCGCTCGACGCCCTGGCCGCTGGCCTTGATCTCGGCGAGCATCGTCAGCACGGCCTCGTTGGCGCCGCCGTGCAGCGGCCCGTAGAGAGCGCTGATGCCGGCCGAGATCGACGAGAACATGTTCGCCTGCGTCGAGCCGACGAGGCGGACGGTCGAGGTCGACGCGTTCTGCTCGTGGTCTTCGTGGAGGATGAGGAGGCGCTCGAGGGCCTTCGAGAGGACGGGGTTCACCTGGTACGGCTCGGCCATCGTGCCGAAGTTGAGCTTGAGGAAGTTGTCGACGAAGCTCAGCGAGTTGTCGGGGTAGAGGAACGCCTGGCCGAGGCTCTTCTTGTGCGCGTAGGCCGCGATGACCGGCAGCTTCGCGAGCAGCCGGACGGTCTGCAGCTCGATCTGCACCGGGTCGGTCACGCTCATCGAGCCCTCGTAGAAGGTGCCCAGGGCGCCCACGGCGCTCGAGAGGACCGACATCGGGTGCGCGTTGTGCGGCAGGGCGTCGAAGAAGCGCCGCAGGTCTTCGTGCAGCAGCGTGTGGCGGCGGATGCGGGCGTCGAAGTCGGCCAGCTCGTCGGGGGTGGGCAGCTCGCCGTAGATCAGCAGCCAGGCCGTCTCGAGGTAGGTCGAGTGCTCGGCGACCTGCTCGATCGGGTAGCCCCGGTAGCGCAGGATGCCCTGGTCACCGTCGATGTAGGTGATCTTCGAGCGGGCGTTGCTGGTGTTCACGAAGCCCGTGTCGAGCGTCGTGTAGCCGGTCTGCTTGGTGAACGTCGAGATGTCGATCGACGAGGCACCCTCGGTGCTCGGCACGATCGGGAACTCGGCTGTTCCCCCCGGGAACTGCAGCGTGGCCTTCTGGGCGTCGTTGGCAGTAGTCACCCTGTCACCCTAGCGGTCGGGCCGTCGGGCGTCAGGTCGTCGGCGTCAGCTGTCGGGCGTCGGGCGTCAGGCGGTGAGGCGCTCGACCGCGGCGTCGATGCGCTCGTCGGTCGTCGTCAGGGCCACGCGCACGTGCCGCCCGCCGTCGACGCCGTAGAACGTCCCCGGCGCGACGAGCACGCCCCGCTCGGCCAGCCAGGCGACGCTGGCCTCCGCCGGCTCGTCGCGGGTGGCCCAGAGGTAGAGGCCCGCCTCGCTGCGGTCGATGCGGAAGCCGGCCGCCCGGAGCGCGGGGGCGAGCCGGTCGCGGCGGGAGCGGTAGAGCTCCTTCTGTGCCGCGACGTGGGCCCCGTCGCCGAGCGCCGTGCGCATGGCCTCCTGCACGGGGGCCGGCGGCATCAGCCCGGCGTGCTTGCGCACGGAGAGCAGCTGCTGCACGACGGCGGCGTCGCCGGCCACGAACCCCGCGCGGTACCCGGCGAGGTTGGACTGCTTGCTGAGGCTGTAGACGCTGAGCACGCCCTCGCGGCCGTCACCGACGACGCGGGGGTCGAGGATGCTCGGCGTGGGGCGGTCGGCCCACTCGCCCTCCCAGCCCAGCTCGGCGTAGCACTCGTCGCCGGCGATCACGGCGCCGAGCTCACGGGCGCGCTCGACCGCGGCGCGCAGCTGCTCGACGTCGAGCACGGCGCCGTCGGGGTTGCCGGGGCTGTTCAGCCAGACGAGCCGCGTCGACGCGGGCCACTCGGCCGGGTCGTCGGAGGCGAGCACGTCGGCGCCGACGAGCGCGGCGCCGAGCGCGTAGGTCGGGTACGCGGCCCGCGGGTGCACGATCGTGTCGCCGCGGCCGAGGCCGACCCACAGGGCGAGGCCCGCGATGAGCTCCTTCGAGCCGATGGTCGGCAGCACCTCGGCGTCGGTGAGCCCGGGCACGCCGCGGCGACGCTCGTACCACTCGGCGATGGCGGCGCGGAGGGCGGGGGTGCCGGCCACCTGCGGGTACGCGTGCGCGTCGGTGGCGGCGACCAGCGCCTCCCTCACGACCTCGGGGGTCGGGTCGACCGGCGAGCCGACGGAGAGGTCGACGATGCCGCCGTCGTGGGCCCTGGCCGTCGCGGCGTGCGCGGCGAGGGAGTCCCAGGGGAAGTCGGGCAGGTCGAGCGCCACGGCCGGACGCCTACTCGGCGGAGCCCTGGGGCGGCAGCACGGCGATCACGGGGTGGTCCTTCGCGATGACGCCGACCTTGGCCGCGCCGCCGGGCGAGCCGATCTCGTCGAAGAACTCGACGTTGGCCTTGTAGTAGTCGGCCCACTTGTCGGGCAGGTCGTCTTCGTAGTAGATGGCCTCGACGGGGCACACCGGCTCGCAGGCGCCGCAGTCGACGCACTCGTCGGGGTGGATGTAGAGCGAGCGTTCGCCCTCGTAGATGCAGTCGACGGGGCATTCGTCGATGCAGGCACGGTCCTTGACATCGACACAGGGGAGGGCGATCACGTACGTCACGTCTGGGGGGGTCCCTTCGCGTCGGGCAGAGGTTCCATCCTATCCCCGAGCGGGCTGGACGCCGGAGGCGCGGGCGACGTCGGCGCGCCCGTCGCGTCGCGGGGCGGCAGGGTCGGCCACGCGATCACGACCATGGCGATCAGCAGGGGCCCGAACGACCAGACGAGGCCGGCGAGGTTCGCCGGGACGAGCGCGGAGCCGCCGGCCCCGGGCTGGGAGAAGACGCCCGCCGTCAGCAGCAGCCCGAGCGCCGTCATCGTCGTGACCAGTCGGGAGCGGAAGACGAGGCGGAAGCCCACGAGCAGGGCGGCGGCCATCACGAGCGACAGGACGAGGCCGACGGGGGCGTCGACGCCCGCGACCGAGGTCGTGCCCTGGTGGGCGACCGTGCCGATCGCCCCGAAGACGACGCCCGCCGCGAGGGCCAGGGCGAGCGTGCCGAGACGGCCGCCGACGGTCATCTCGGCGAGCTCGGAGGTGGTGGCGGCCGCGTCGACCGTGCGCACCGGCTCGGGCACGGCCCGGAACGACTCGGTGTCGGGCAGCGGGTCGACGGCGCCGTGCGGGTACCGCACGCCCGCCCGGCCGCCCGGCAGGTCGACGACCTCGAGCTGCGTGCGGTAGCGGCGCAGCGCGGCCACGCGGCGCGGTGTCGTCGCCCGCACGTCGACCGTGGTCACCGTCGCGTCGGCCGCGAGCGCCTCGGCCTCGGCGCCCGTGGCCTGGTCGGCCCCGGCGACGACGGCGAAGAAGGGCACCTCGGCCAGGCGCGCGACGCGGACGGCGGCGCGGTTGGCGCGCACGTGGTCGGGGTGGTGGTAGCCGCCGTCCTCGTCGTAGCTGATGATCGCGGTGGGCCGCACGCTGTCGACGACGGCCTGCAGGTCGGAGACGATCTCGCCGAACTCGGCGGCGCAGAACGCCTGCGGGTGCAGGTCGGGCGTCGGCCCCGCGACGCCGTCGGAGCGCCACACCATGCCGCTGTCGCGGTACGCCCGCGAGGGCAGGCCGGCGGTGCGGGCGGCGGGGTCGCCGAGGAACCGGTGGTCGCGCACGCCCAGCTCGCGGAGGGCCTCCGCGATCTCGCCCTCGCGGTGCACGGCCAGCCCCGCCTCGTCGCCGCGGAGGCGGGCGAGGTCGTCGGGCAGGACCTCGCCGAGCTCGCCGCGCGTGCAGGTCACGACCGTCACCTGGGCGCCGGAGTCGAGCAGGGAGGCGATGGTGCCGCCGGTCGTGATCGTCTCGTCGTCGGGGTGGGCGTGCACGAGCAGCACGTGCTCGCGGGCCGCGGGGCCGCTCGCGGGCGCAGTCATGGAGGAGGCGCCGGGAGCCGGGCGGGGGTCGGCCGGGGCCGTGCCGGGAGGAGTCATCACTGGACAGGATATGCCGAGCGACACTAGGGTCGGTTCGCGCTGAGGCTCACCTTAGTTAGGCAAGCCTCACCATACCGGTTCGTCCGGTCGGACCCGCATCGACGCGACGGCCCCCGTCGCCCCGACGGACCGGCCCGCCGTCCCCCACCCGAAAGCCGCACCTGTGCTCGCGAACTACCTCATCGGACTCCGTGAGGGCCTCGAGGCCGCCCTCGTCGTCGGCATCCTCGTCGCCTACCTCGTCAAGGTCGACCGTCGTGACGTCCTCCCCCGGCTCTGGGCCGGCGTCGCCGCCGCCGTCGTCCTCTCGCTCGGGTTCGGCGCCCTCCTCACCTTCGGCGCCTACGGGCTGACCTTCCAGGCCCAGGAGATCATCGGAGGCGGCCTGTCGGTCGTCGCCGTGGCCTTCGTCACCTGGATGGTCTTCTGGATGGCGCGCACCGCCCGCAGCATGCGCGGCGAGCTGGAGTCCGGCCTCGACCGCGCGCTCGCCGGCGGAGCCTGGGCCGTCGTCGTGCTCGGCGTCGTCTCGGTCGGCCGGGAGGGGCTCGAGACGGCCCTGTTCGTCTGGGCGACCGTCCAGTCGACCGGCGGCGGCGACGCCCCGGTGCTCGGCGCCCTCCTCGGCATCCTCACCGCCGTCGCGATCGAGGTGCTGATCTTCCGCGGGGTCGTCCGCGTCGACCTCCGCCGCTTCTTCGCCGTCACCGGCTACCTGCTCGTCGTCGTGGCCGCCGGGGTGCTCGCCTACGGCGTCGGCGACCTCCAGGAGGCCGGCGTGCTGCCCGGCCGCACGGACCTGGCCTTCGACGTCAGCGCCGCGGTGCCGCCGACCAGCTGGTGGGGCACGCTGCTGCAGGGCCTCGTGAACTTCACCGCGACTCCCAGCTGGCTGCAGGTGGCCGCCTGGCTCGCCTACCTCGCCGTGGTGCTGCCGCTCTTCGCCGCCGCCACCCGCGGGCCCCGCCGCGCGCCCCGCGCCCCCGGCACCGCCGACCCCGCGGCCGGCGACGCCGCGGCCACCGACCCCTCGACCACCGCCCCCACCACCGCAGGAGCCCCCCGATGACCGCTCGCCCCCTCGCCCTCGGAGCCGGAGCGCTGCTCACCGCCCTCGCCCTCACCGGCTGCGTCGCCAACTCCCCCGGCGGGTCGGCCACGGCCGGCGCCACGACCGTCTCCGTCCAGGGCGACGGCGACCGCTGCGAGGTCTCGGCGACCTCGGTGCCGAGCGGCCCCGTGACCTTCACCATGACCAACGCCGGCAGCGACGAGACCGAGTTCGAGCTGCTCGGCGACGACGGCCTCCGCATCGTCAGCGAGAAGGAGAACATCGGGCCGGGCACGACGGCCTCGATCACCGTCGCCGTGCAGCCGGGCGACTACTACACCGCCTGCATCCCCGGCCTCGTCGGCGAGGGCGTCCGCGCGCCGTTCACCGTCACCGACTCCGGCACGGCCGTGACGCCGGTGGGCACCGAGAAGGAGCAGGTCGACGCGGCCGCCGCCGCGTACGTCGCCTACGTCGACGACCAGGTCGGCCAGCTCGTGCCGGCGACGCAGGCCTTCCTCGACGCGTACCGCGCCGGCGACGACGCGACGGCCCGGTCGCTCTACCCCTCGGCGCGCGCCCACTACGAGCGCATCGAGCCCGTGGCCGAGTCGTTCGGCGACCTCGACCCGAAGATCGACTTCCGAGAGGCGGACGTCGAGCCGGGCACCGAGTGGACGGGCTGGCACCGCATCGAGAAGGACCTCTGGCAGCCGACGGCCGACGAGGACGGCGGCGAGGCGTACGTGCCCCTGACGCCCGAGGAGCGAGGGCGCTTCGCCGACCTGCTCACCGCCGACACGGCGGACCTGCAGGCCGCCGTCACCGCCCCGGACTTCACCGTGGGCATCGACACGATCAGCAACGGCGCCGTCGGCCTGATGGACGAGGTGGCGACCGGGAAGATCACCGGCGAGGAGGAGATCTGGTCGCACACCGACCTCTACGACTTCCAGGCGAACCTCGAGGGGGCCCGCGTCGCCTACGAGGGCGTCCGCGACATCGTCGCCGAGAAGGACCCTGAGCTCACCGACCGGATCGACGCGAAGCTCGCCGCGCTCGAGGAGCTGCTCGCCTCGTACGGCAGCCTCGACGCCGGCTTCCCGGCCTACACGGAGCTCACCACGGCCGACACCAAGTCGCTCAGCGACGCCGTCAACGCGCTCAGCGAGCCCCTCAGCGAGCTCACCGCCGCGCTGGTGAGCTGACGGGCGGCCGGGCGTGACGGACGACGAGCGGCACGACGAGCAGCACGAGGGCACGGCCCCGGGCTCGGGCGAGGCACGCGCCCCCCGCGGCGGCATCTCCCGGCGGGGCCTGCTCGGCCTGCTGGGCACGGGCGTGGGCGCGGGGGTCCTCGGCGCCGGGGTCGGGGTCGGGGCCGACCGCGCCGTCCAGGCCCACGCGACGGGCGCCTCCGGCGCGTCCGCCCTCTACCCCTTCGCCGGCCGCCACCAGTCGGGCATCGTCACCGCCGCGCAGGACCGCCTGCACTTCGCCTCGTTCGACATGGCCGGGGGCACGACGCGCGACGACCTCGTCTCGCTGCTCCGCGACTGGAGCGCGGCGGCGGCCCGCCTGACCCAGGGCCTCGACGTCAGCGAGGCCGGCTCCGTCGGCGGGTCGCCGCTCGCTCCGCCGGACGACACCGGGGAGGCGCTGGGCCTGCCCGCGGCCGGGCTCACCGTGACCATCGGGTTCGGCCCGACCCTCTTCACCGACGCGACCGGCGCCGACCGCTACGGCATCGCCTCCCGACGGCCCGCCGCCCTCGTCGACCTGCCGCACTTCTCGGGCGACCAGCTCGTCGAGGCCCTGACCGGCGGCGACCTCTGCGTGCAGGCGTGCAGCGACGACCCGCAGGTCGCCGTGCACGCCATCCGCAACCTCTCGCGCATCGCCTTCGGCCGCGCCTCCCTCCGGTGGTCGCAGCTCGGCTTCGGCCGCACGTCGTCGACGACCCGCGGCCAGAGCACGCCCCGCAACCTGTTCGGCTTCAAGGACGGCACGGCGAACCTCAAGGCCGAGGACACCGCGGCGGTCGAGGAGGGCGTCTGGGCCGCCGGCTCGGACGGCAGCGCGTGGATGGACGGCGGCTCGTACCTCGTCGCCCGCAAGATCCGCATGACGATCGAGACGTGGGACCACGCGTCCCTCGCCGAGCAGCAGACCGTGGTCGGCCGCGACAAGCGCGACGGAGCACCGCTCTCCGGCGGCGACGAGTTCACCGCCCCCGACTTCTCGGCCGCGGCGACGGACGGCTCGGGGCCCGCCATCGCGCGGGACTCGCACGTCGCCCTCGCCCACCCCGACCAGAACGGCGGAGCGACCCTGCTGCGCCGCGGCTACAACTTCGTCGACGGCAACGACCAGCTCGGGCGGCTCGACGCCGGGCTGTTCTTCCTGTGCTTCCAGCGCGACCCGCGGCGCCAGTTCGTGCCGATCCAGACGGCCCTCTCGCGGAACGACCGGATGAACGAGTACCTCAAGCACGTCGGCTCGGCGATCTTCGCGGTGCCGCCGGGCGCCTCGGAGGGCGGCTGGGTCGGCGAGACCCTGCTCGGCTGAGCGGGGCGGTCGCCGGCCCCGACTAGACGGGCGTGACGACGTAGGTCGCCAGCACCGCTCCGTCGGAGGCCTGGGTCGTGATCGTGAGCACGACGCGGTACGTCGGGCCGGTGAACGTGCCGAGCGCGGTGTCGGCGTCGATGTTCACCCCCGCGGCGGAGTACCCGGCCGCCTCGAGCGCCGCCTGGGCCGTCGCGAAGTCGTCGAGGCTCGTCACGGCGAGCTGCGCGACCCAGCCCGAGCCGTCCGGGCCCGCGCCTCCCCCGCGCACCGTGCCGTCGAGCAGCGGCACCTCGGCCGGGAACGACTCGGGCAGGGTGCCGTCGGTCGAGACGCTGGCGCCGCCGAGGGCCTCGCTGACGGCGTCGCCGACCGCGCCCTCGACCGTGCCGCGCACGCTCTCGACGCCCTGGTCGACGGCGCTGCCCACGACGTTGTCGAGCGAGCTGCAGGCGGTGAGCCCGCCGACGAGACCTGTGGCGAGCAGCAGGCCGGTGGCGGAGCGGACGAGGCGGGTGCGGGCGGGTGTCGGGGTCACGCGACGACCGTAGCGGCCGCGACTGGGCGACGTCGCAGAACGTGCGGCGGGTGCACCCACCGGGCCCCCGGACGACGGGAGGCGCCCCACCGGCCGGTGGGGCGCCTCCTGACGGCGTTCGGTGCGGAGCGCTACGCGTTCTGCTTCTTCAGGCGAGCGGTGCTGCGCTGGCGGGCGCTGGCGTCGAGCTCGACCTTGCGGATGCGGATCGCGTCGGGGGTGACCTCGACGCACTCGTCGTCACCGGCGAACTCGAGGG
>Ga0308160_10004482_pt1 | contig 14958 bp, 11 predicted proteins | sample PhyFR1_FD_201036 | JGI IMG/M metagenome (GOLD analysis project Ga0308160, IMG submission 201036) | Phyllosphere microbial communities from UC Gill Tract Community Farm, Albany, California, United States - DLSLF.R1 | ecosystem: Host-associated > Plants > Phyllosphere > Unclassified | place: USA...
AGGGAGCCGGCGGTGTTCGGCGCGGCCAGGGCCGGGCGCGGGATGCTGACCACGTCGCGCAGGGTGCCAAGCACGATGCGTCCGTCCACCGACAGGTCCGGGCGCACGCCCGATGGCAGCGGCGGCGCCAGGCGCACGTCGACCACCACGCTGCCGCTGCGCACTGCCGGGTCGATCCGCGCCACCTGCCCGCTGACCACGCCGTTGTGCGTGTCCACCGCGACCGGCTGGTCGTCGATCACGTCCTTGGCCAGCACCTCGGCCACCTGCAGCCGCGCCAGCAGGTCGTCCGGGCGCGCGACCCGCGCCAGCTTGGCGCCGGCCTCGACGCGCTGGCCGGGCTCCACGTCCACCTGCTGCAGGATGCCGTCGCTGCCGGCACGCACCTGCAGCGAGGCGGCCTGTTGCGCGGCGATGGCCAGAGCGCTGGCGGCCTGCGCGCGCCGCGCCTGGGCGGCGCGCAACTGCGCGGCCATGTTCTGCCGGAACGCGGCCACGCGTTTGGTTTCGATGCCGGCGCGGCCGCGCTGCTGCGCCTCGACGATCTGGCTCTGGGTCAGGTCGATCGCCGAAATCGCGCCGCCGTCGTGACCGCGCCGGTAGGCCTGCGCCTTGATCTGCGCGATCTGCAGATCGGACGCGGCCTGCGCCTGCAGCGCCTGCTGGTCCAGCAGTTGCGAAGCCAGCGCCGCGTGCAGCGCGGCCAGGTCGGCATCGGCGCCGGCCAGTGCGGCGCGGGCGCGGTCCAGGCCGGCATCCAGCTCGGGATTGGCCAATTGCAGGATCAGCGTGTCCGCCTGCACCCGTGCGCCGGCATCGACCAGCTGTTGCTGCACGGTGGCGGTGGCGCCGGCGGTGATCCAGCGGATCTGCCGCGGCACCAGCACGCCGTTGGCGCGGATCTCGCGGCGCATCTCGCCGCGCGTGGCCGCGTCGATCCACAGCTCGCTGCGCGCCACCCGCGGCGCGGCCTTGCCCATGCCGAGCACGCCCAACGCCACCGACAGGGCGATGGCTGCGGCGATGACGAGCGTCACCGCGATACGGCGACGGCGATGCGCGACGGGAGTCTTGGCGATATCCATGCAGCGACTGGAGCACACCGCATGCCAATCATTGCGTCGCCGAAATACCTTTGGAAACAATGCGCTACGGATTCGCCGCCAGCGCAGTCACGTCCGTTTCCGGACAGTGGCGGCCATATGCGGACGTTGCGCAGGGCTGCGGCGGTAGCGCGGCGACGGTCGGCACTGCGCACACGCAAGCTACCCAGCCTGCTAGCGACCAATAGCCAAGGAGCGCGCCCTCAAGTCCCCGCTTCAGGAGGGGATTACTTTTCAACACGAACCATCAATGCGCAAACGCTCCGGCCACCAAAAACTATATAACGACCCTAATAGATTCACCGGAACGACTCTTAATCTTCAAATCCTCAAGTTCAAACAATCTGGAAGATGAGATGACGGTCGCCTTAAGGCCACCAAGATGATCAATCGTAAAGGGATCTCCACGGTATGATGCCGCAATCTTCCTTACTCCAACTATCTTTTCCATTTGAGCGTCGAATGAATTGTCGCCCCGTGAAGATCGTAATACGTTGGCAAGCCCCATGCTGCGCATCATGTCAGGCTGCTTCAAGAGGCTCTCTAGCGCGGCCAGGAACTTTGGATTCTCATGTGCATCGGCTTCCGTCCGATCTATCAGCAAGGCTCCGCCGTCGTGAAAGATAGCCTTGGAAAACTCAAGACCAACCCCTGAGCAGGATACAACCGCCATCCCACAGCTAGCGGCTTCAATGAGGGACAAGCCAACAGTCTCAAACTTCGACGGATGAAAAAAAACGTGCGACCTTTGCATCTCGCGAATTACTTCCGAGCGCCCCACCGATGGGAGATGAGTTATTCTGGATACGAGATGAGGAGAACGATTTTTAAAATCATCTGGTATGTCCCCGATGTACGTAAATGACAAGCCCTCCATTTCGGACATCAAATGGGACATCACCTCCAGAGCTAGCGCCCCATTTTTCGTCTCGAAGTCGCGCCCACAAAACACAACCCGCCGCTCATCCAAATCATTCCATTTGGCCTCGAAATCGGCCCAGGAGATTGGCGCACGGGCGGGCTTGACGGCGGTCACCTTCTCCAAGTAAGCCTCACCGAGCTCCACGACTTCCAACCGAGAGAACCAGTGCCGAGCAATGTCGAAACTCGAATCAGGATCGCCCCTAAGTATGATCCCGGCGCAAGATCCATGAACGTAAGCGGACAGCATGAGACGCATTCGCTTCTTCATGAAAGATAAGAAATCGTCAGAATGCAGGCGCTTTAAATTGTCTTGGAACTCCGAATCAAGAAACATTCTTCCGCAAAGGGGACCTGCCAGAAGGTCGTCAGTATCAACAAGCCAAGAGCGCGAACCGATGACAGGGAGCCTTGCGGACTGAATGATTAGCCCGGAATCGCCCGATCCAAACGATAAAAATTCGCCATGATGTTGATCGCTGTAAGGCGAGACAACCTCATCTCTAGAAACAAAGACATGATCCGGACTTGCCACGAAATAATCGGACTGCCGATCCTCCAGCATAATCGCATGATAGCCGGAATGAAGATCTATGCGAGGAGCAAGCACAACCCGCATGCGCTCTTTAACTGACTGGTTCGGCACTATTGACCCCGCGCAATTCAATAACACGATCGGCGGACCTGATCGTGTCAGGCCTATGGGCAACGATCACCCTTGTCATATTCAGCTCGGCAATAGCCGAGGCGATAGACACCTCGTTCCCGACATCCAGATGGCTCGTCGCCTCATCCATGAAAATAACTTTCGGACTACCGTAGAGTGCACGCGCCAATAGTATGCGCTGCTTTTGCCCCGCCGAGAACGACTTGCCCATATTAATTACCGATGTTTCATAACCCATTGGCATCGCCATGATTTCATCATGAATTCGCGCCTTAATCGCTGACGCAACCACCTCATCTCGACTATAGTTAGGCGCAAAAGAGGCAATATTCTCAAATACCGAGCCGCCGAAGAGTTGATCATCTTGCAAGACGCAAGCAACTGATCTATGAAGATCCACAGGATCTATCTCATTAAGAGCAACCCCGTTAAAGGTGATCGTTCCAGACGAGGGCTGAAGCAGGCCCATCATCAACTTGATGAGGGTCGACTTACCGACGCCAGATCTGCCTACTACGGCAACACACTCCCCGGCGCCTATCTCAAAGCTCTCGGCGCTCAGCACACTTTCCGTGTCTGCACCGTATCCATAACTCAAAGACTCAACCTTGATACTTATCGCATCAGACGGCGGCAGAGGGGTGGTGCCCCGGACGACCGGCTTCTCATCTAGAATATCCGAAAGTCTTTCGTTATGGATCTTCACCAAGCGCCAATCGACGAATACGTCACTCACCCTTGTGCAGCGGTCGATAAACTGAGTTGAGTAGCTCATATACGCGATCACCATTCCGAAGGACATACCGCCACGCAGGCTTATCAACACTCCAAATCCAATGATGATTACAGTATGAAATTGAAGGAGGAATTTTGAAATCGTGGAACCAGCAGACGTCCAGCCTTGCAAGCGCGCCATTGCATGGGCAGCGGCTCTTGTTCTGGATTCGTATCGGGAAAGCTGAACAGACTCTAGCCCCCCGCTCTTTATCGTGGTTATCCCGTTCAGCATCTCCAGGAGGATGCCATGCTGAGCCGTGGTTTCTCTAATCTCGGCGTGCTCGCAATCCCTTGCGTTCTTGAAGGTGAAATGCCTTGAACACGCATAGACTGCGCCAAAAATAAGAGTGACGACCGCCAATCTTGGCGAATAAGCAAATATCATCGCCATCGTGAAAATCAGACCAAGACCGTCGAGTGCTGACTCGACAAACTTGTTGGTGATCGTTCTCTGAATCACATCGATCGACCTGAACCTTGAATACACCTCCGAAGATGCCCTCCTCAGGAAAAATGAGTAAGGTAACCTCATCAAGGTTTCGCTGATCCTGACATTCCACTCGACGACCAGATACTCGGAGAGGCGGCTCAACAGGTTATTTCGATATATTCCAAAAGCCAACTGTATGAGGGCGGCTCCGGCAAACGACGCCATGAGCACATAGGCGAGCTCGACATCCCCAGCTTGAATGACGCTATCGGTAAACGACTGAATCAGCAAAGGGCCCAGGAGCAGGAGCACCTCAAGGATGAGAGCAACGGCCAAGACCGCGGATATGGTCAGCTTCCTTGAAGCGACACCTGCAAGCAAAAAAGCGAGAACACCCGAACGCTCTACGAGTTCTTGAGAAATCGGTTCTGGAGGCGGTCCGAATGCAACCACCACTCCCGTAAATCGGTTGCCGAATTCGCCCATGGACATCTTCAACTCCCCTTCCGCCGGGTCATTGATGAAGATGCAGCCGCCCCTTATGCGCTTGATGACAACAAAGTGCGACAAGTCGAACAGCGCTACACATGGACTCGGAATCTCTGCCAGGTGCTCTGGCTCGATCCGGTATGCGGTGGACCTGTACCCAATAGAGCGCCCCAGTTCAACAAGATCCCGGACACTGGTACCGTAGTTAGACGGCGGAAACCGAGCTCGCATCGCTCGTAAAGTGGCCTTGCTCCCGTGCGCCTGACTTATCATTGTCAAGCAGGCGATACCGCATTCATTGGCCTCCGCTTGATAAATCATCGGAACTTTAGGTGTGCGCCTCATATATTTGAGGAATTCGGCGAATAGATGATTCATCCGCGACCACCCGGAGCTTCTTCATGATCGAGCATCCAACGCAAGATGCTTTTTCGTTCGACCAAAACCAGCGAGGTGTCTGGCCCCAAGCTCTGACGCCTCGCGTCAACTGCCGCGATGATTCTGCCTGAGCTCGCAAATCTACAGATAATCTTGATCTCTCGCCTAGCGGCGGACGAGTTATCGACAAGATAGGCCGTACTGCTTCCAACCCTAAATCGATCTACTACAAAGAAAATGATGGCACGCTCGCTTGGCAGGGTACGTTTGTTCCGGCATGTGGAAGAGCCTTCAAATTCGCTCAGCAATTCCTGGCCCGCGGACTGAACAAAGATGTTGCTTTGTTCGTGCTCAATAGAACAAATCGCCGCACTGTAACAGGCGAGAACAACTAAAAGAAGCACCGGAAACAACAACGCGGAGCGAAGAGATGAGGCGCCCCCTCCCCCAAGGGGCCTGTACCATTCCGGAAGTAGCCGCGCCTGAAACGCCTGCCTTCTGAGCAGTCCGGCACCCTTATGAACGACATCACTTGGCTTTTGCATATGAGTTCGGACCGCTCAAGCACTTCGTGAAAGAACAGCCTCGCCAACATTAAGCACGTTCTCTACGTGCTCGTAGACGGAATACACATCCTTGCAATGCCTGGACGGGTTGTTGAATCCGGACGAATTCGAGTAACGACTGGCAACATCCCCCCCAGCGCAACTACGGGCAAACCTGCAATTAAGGCAGGCATCTGGCACGCTCGCCGACGCTTTGATGATCTCTTGGACTCTGTCCGAATGTAGCCAGTCCGAGAACTTGCTTTCGAATATATTCATCGCCGGCTGGCTTTTAAACCAGGATTCAACAACCATGAATTCGTCCGCAATCCTAACTGATCCATCACTTAATACAGCGACCGCCGCGTCCACATTGGATGTTTCCCTATCCAATTCGCCGGAGCTCTTCCCGAGCATTAGACTGCGAATGATAGTGCTGAACATTTCGACATCGACCTTTCCCATATGGTTGAGCAACCAATAATCAAAGGCCTCGCAAAGACCCTTTGAATAGTCGAAATCGGACGCTATCGCATCAGATGACCTTTCATAAGTCTTATCGGGGAGCAGGAATTTTATACGGGAGATGCCCATCACCTCGGTCAGGTGCTTGTAGACGCCGAGGACATTAGTTTGCGGCGCCAACACGGAAATGGCCCCGACTGCCAAGTCAAAATTAGCGAGGTTATCTCTTAGCTTGGATAAATTACCAATGATTCGATCATAAGTCCCCCTGTTTCTATGATCGACTCTAAATCTGTCATGCTGTGCCTTATCACCATCGATACTGATACCCACATCAATCTTGTAGCGACTGATGAGAGACAGCCAAGCATCCGACAAAAATACAGCATTTGTTTGGACTGCGAACTTCAGCGCTGTAGTCACTGGCAACCGAGCGGTGAGTTCGTCGCAAAAGTCAGCCACAATGGCGGGCTTCAGGAGCGTTGGCTCGCCTCCATGAAACGCAATCACCACTGTCGATATCTCAAAGTCCGATTGTGCCTGGGCAATGTAATCAACCAACCCATTCAGGACTGAGGGAGAAATTAATGGGGGGCGTTCGAAGACATCCTTGTATGCCGGGTCGTAGTAATAGCAGTACGAGCAATTGATATTGCATCGTTCCGAGAGCTTAATCACGACAAAGAGGTTGGTTACTTTATTTTTTTTCACGACTCATCCCTGAGCAGATGCGGTGCGGCGAGCAAGAAGCGCTCGCCGCACCTGGTCTACCTTACATCTGCGAAACGGCAGGCTGGACCGGACCGACGGTCACTTTAGGCCACTTCGGCTTAGACTGACCACCGTAGATATCACTTGCCTCCATATCCGAAAGTTCACGAAGAACGAGTTTCGACGCAGCTTCCTCAAGCGCCAACGACTCTTTGATTTTATCGCTCATATTCAGTTTCTTCCTTGTGTTGCCAAGCCGGCAACTGGGCATCGGCCATCAGCTGGCAGATTCTTTTTATGGAGCATTCGCCGCAGTCATCACCACCCTAATTGGCAGCGGCCATCTCTTGAATAACTCTCCAAAAATCCTTACCTTCTTGACTCAGCCCTACGCCTGATTTAAGAGCGTCGGCGCATTCAGCGTAGAAGACAAAGGAATATTTTGACAGTGCCATCCTTGAGTATTGAGGCTCCACGTCCATTTCCACGAAAGCCCGGAACAGCATCATCATCGCCGCGCACTCGGCAGCCTTAACCAGGGCCTTCCTAGCCGTCCAGTATTTATTTCTAGGGGCGTTGTAAACGACACCCTCGTTGTCAGGACTTGTTAGAGTCGAGACCAAGAACAGCTGAAGAAGATACTGAGACAACGTCGCTGAAACTATGTTTTCAACATAGCCAAGGGGAGAGGCGTCTTTCCGGATAAAAAGAAGGCCGGGATAGATCTTTGAGCCAACGCCAATTTCCCTATCAGTCCCCAACACAATCCCCGACGTAATATTATGCATCCAAGCGTAGAAGTTTGGCGCCACGCGCTTGATCACATCCCAAGCGGCATCTAGACGCTCGTTCTCTTCACTGGGGATGCACTCATACAACGGATCAAAAATCGGCTTGGGCGGGTAAACTTCAGGAAAAGAAGCCTTGACGCAATATATTCCTTCATGAGCATATGTTCTAGAAAAACTGGTTTCCGATCGGGCGTATGAGCATTTGACCTCGGCACTGAAATCGTGAGGCACGCAGAGCGAGAAATCTCTACTTTCGATCCGAAGCTCACTCTTTGAGATCCTGAACTCAGTTTGCCCAGTGCAAGCGAAAGAGACGCCTCGAGCGCAAAACCTCGCTTCCTCGCTGAAATCGACTGAGAAATCGAGATCGCGAGAAATATCTGCGATCGCGAGCTGCGCAACCGCAGCCTGAATATTGTTCTGCTCGGCAAACTTTTTAGCCAAGTCGACCTCCGGAACCCACCCAACCGAGCGGCTTTCCCCTAGTGAATTGATTACCTTGGAAGGTCCTGAGCCTAACAGATGAACAGATGCGCCGTCCGCAATCCTCCTGCACACTGACTCAACGTATTTAGAGGCGATGAGTGCGGAAACTTCCGAATTAGCCTGAGTTGGGAAAGCCAAATCCTTAGCGAGATCAAAGCTCACATCCTCCTCCCGCCCATAGTCCCCTTGGTTACCCCGTTCTCAATATCGCGATCCGTGAGCAGGATCGTCGCCAACCACTTGCTGCCGCCACCTACCGGTGTTCCGGCATGACGGGAGAGATCCCTGTTTATGTCGCCAGGCTCGTAGCTAAATAGCAACGAATTCCCTTGGTGAGGTATGAATTCAAAATGAGCATCCGGAAAAAAGGTCGATCCGCCATATGTCGGACGGTTTAAATAAATTAGAAACGTACCAACCCGCTGCCAAGGCATCTCCTCACCATCGGATGAGTCGAGAAAGAAGTCACAATGAGGAACGAATTCGCCGCCAACTCCATATTGAATGACTTGGATTCCCTCCATTTTTTTGGTTGGCCAATTGGTCAACCCAGAAACCTTGCTCAGAATCTCATCAGTGAAATCCGAATCCCCGAGCACATAATTGGCCTGATTGCTGCTCCTCGTGTAAGAGGGCACAACCTTTGTTACCCCGTTTTCATCTGCGCTATAGACCACCGAACGCTTCATACGGGTCTTTGAAATCTCAATTAGCCGCTCACAATCTTCCGCGGACATGAAATCAGCGAAAAGATAGCACCGAGGCTTTCTCGTAAACATCAGCAGTTTCACTTCTCGCCCTGCCACGCTTAGCGAAGAAGGATGGCCCGTAATGTCGGGCTCGGGCCTAGCTTCATCGAGCGCTTCCTCGGACGCGACCTTGGATAGCAGCTGCTCTACATATGCCTTATCCAGGCCCATCTGAACCAGTTCGCTACATATTTCATTATGGTCATAACCTTGCTGACGAAGCTGGGTCAACAATTGATTCTGATAATCTTCCGACACCATGACATCTCCTTATGCCAGCTATATTTCTAATCGTGACGAAGCGCCTCGATAGGATTTGACCTACTGGCTCGCAGAGCGGGAAGTCCAGTTGCAGCCAGAACCACGAAAGCACAAATTGAAAGAAGCGCCGCAATTGTCGGAATGTCTATAGGACTGACTTTGAACAGGCGCTCAGACAGCATCACTGCAATGAATAATGAGAGCGGAACACCAGCGCAGCAAGCAACGCCCATCAGAGAAAACGCCCCTTTAAGAATCAGGGAAAAAATTCCCAAGTCGCTTTGACCAAGCGCCTTTCGTACACCGAACTCCCTCAACCTCACTAGAATCAGATTGGTAAACGACGAGTACAATCCGACGCCGACCAGGGCCAACGCCACAACAACGAGAAAAGAAAGAGTGTTATTGATGTTTATACGATCCACGATACTGCTTGTCAAGCGCTCTTGGAGGGGCCGCAAATCGGCAACTTTGACGTCGGGCGCTTGCTTGGCCAAGACTGAAGAAAGCCATTTTGCATCGCTACTACTGACAACAAGCTCTACGGCTCCAGAGGGAATGGCCTCCAAGCCATATGGAGTAGCTGCGGGTCGATACACAGAGGCGTAATCGTCATCCCTAGCGAGTTCTCTCTGCCGGCTATGTGAAACAACGCCAATGATCTGATGTTGTTGCATGACCCCAGATGCATCAGCGAAACCTATGGAGCGCCCTACCGGATTTCCGTCTGGATAGTTCTTTTTGGCAAACACATCATCTACGATCACCACCCTCGCAGAATCTGACGCCTCCAAATCTGTAAATTTCCTGCCTAGCTTAAGCTTGATTCCAAGCACGTCGAAATACCCCGCACTTACGAAGTTCCCGTAGACATTCTCGGTCGCCTGTAGCACATCACTTCCTGTAGCCCCAACTTGAGCTGGCTCCACTGAGACAATGTCGCTTAAAGGCGCTGATGCCATGAATGCGCTTGCGTTGTCTCCCCTGACCTGCGCTATGTTCTTTGACACGTTGTAAAGCTGGCCACGAATTCTTTCGACTTCGGCAGGACTGTCATCTTGCGTTTTGGCTTCAAGCACCGCGACTAGGCGTTTGCTCGGATCTAGACCCAAGTCCTGGTGGATCAGATTGTATTCGCTCATGCTAAGCAGAATCGTGCAGTAGACCAGCGGTAGTGTCGCCGTCAGCTGAACTATGACTAAAGCGCTACGCAGACGCTTTGACGCTGCGCTTATTCCACCCAGCCCTTTTCCGCTCTGCCTGACAGTCTCAAATATTTCCGTCCTTCCAAGAGCGATCCAGCCAGACAATGTCATTGTGCATGCAAGAGCCGCCGCGAACGCCGCCATCCCGGCAATGACAGGAGCTTCCAGCGAAATAGTCCCTGGATAGTCTTTAGGCAAGAAGCCAAGCGAATCCAGGCCGCTCCAAAAAACTGGAAATGCTGCAACTACCAAGACTGCGCCCATCAAGACTTGCAAGGATGCCTCAGCCGCAACGTAATAAAGCTTCCTCCAACTGGTTGCTCCAAAGACGGAAATTAGCGCGTATTCGTGTGAACGCCTGAGCTGTCGCAATGCGAAGAGGTTGCACAGGTTCGCAGAGGTGATCAATAGAATAGCGGTGACCGCCGCCAACAAGGCGTATATTCCAGAGCTACGATCCTCTGTCCATATTGTCCGCAACGGCTTGACGCGGACGGACAGATCGATGTCTGAGGAAATTTTCCGCAGGACGGCATTTCGATTAAGTGTTTCATTGATAGCCGACTCGATACTCTTGGCCTGCGCGTGTTGTTTCAACTTCGCGACTAGCTTAGGACCGCCGAATGACCCGGCGTTTGAAAGCTCTCGCTTTTCAAGCGGAATAAACAGCGGAATCCAAACCTGGACGGCCTTGCTTGGAAATGAGGCTTCTCTAGCGACAACGCCCACAACTCTCGTAGCCTGCCCAGAGATGATAAGTCGCTTGCCAATCGAGGCCGAAACATCCTGACCGAAAATCGACTTGGCTAGCACCTCTCCCAAAACGGCTACCGCAGGCGCGGCGGGCTCGGCATCTTCAGCTTTGATCGCCCGACCTGCGATGACCCTTGGCTCCAAGATCTCAAAGATTTCGGGACTCGCTTCGACCGACCGGGTTGAAGGGACCGATCCGCCGCCATCTCGCTCGATTGCGACCTGGCCTTCCTTGTAAACAGCGACATTCTCGAGCCGCTCAAGATTTCCGTTATAAATGAACGGAGGCGGCCACCCAAGCTCCATCCCCATCTTCTTGGAGTATAGCGACAACGAAACCAGGCGATCTTGATCGGGGTAGTGAAGAGGCTTCCAAAGCAGCCCGTAGGCAAGACATAGCACCGCCAAGCCTGCGCCAAGAGACACCAACAGGAGGGCGCTCGATATCGCAACCGTCGCCTTGTCTCCTTTCATCCTGCGGAGCACAAAGGCGAGGCAATCACCAACCTGCATATCCGTATGCCTCTTAGTGGCGTTCCCCTGAAGAGAATCGCGTTCCTGCCGAGCATAGATCACACATCCTGTGCAAGTCAACGAGGCTGTTACACCGATAGTGCCCTGTGCCCTACGCCACGCTGGCGACCCCAAAACCGCACCAGGCGCTGTTGACGAAAGAGCTCTTGCAAGAGCCAGAAGTTCAGAAGAAGCTATGAGGACGGACGCCGCGCTCGAAGGACTCGGAGCGCGTCAGCATCGCAGAAATCGCATCTCGCTCATCCATGGAGGGTAAGTGCTTTTAAATTTCAGCCATCACGCTCGTTCGACTTGGAAGTTGCGACGAATGCTCATTTCGGCGCCCACCGCTCATATCTTCGGATGCGCGCCTTCGGACAGCTGGCCTCACTGTGCGTTTCCGCGCTTGATGGCAGTTGAAGCCGACCTACGAAGCATGGTCAACTACGTCTTCGGCCTAAATTGCCGGCCTCATTCGCAGGTCGATTTCGATGCGGCAATAGCATTTTGAGCTTGATGGAGGTCGTTCGATTGCAGCCCCAGACATGGAACCCTGGCATGGAAGCGACATCTAGACCCTTCGATAGCGACTTGAAACATGCATTGCCATGGAAGATGAAAGTCGAACTCATTCACCTTATTCGCATGGATTGATAATGGATAAACCGCGGCAGCAGAACAATTCGGCAAGGAAAAGAAAAAGGCTGATTGTCATTTCATCGGTACTTTTTACCGTGCTGCTCGCCTGCATGGCAGCTTTCTGGAAGCTCTCGGACAATGCTCCGCAGGTTGCGAGAAACGACATCACTGTTGGCACCGTGCAGCGCGGCAGTTTGTCCAGGACGGTGAGAGCATCGGGCAGACTCGTATCAGCAAAAATGCTCTGGCTCACCGCGAGAACGACGGCACGCGTTGATAAAATTGTTGCGCCGCCCGGTACGGAAGTGCTGTCCACCACTCAAGTTATTCGGCTGACCAACCCTGGTCTTGAAGAGAGCTACAGAGCCGCATCATCGACTTACGCAGCTGCGCGGGATGGGCTTGATGCGAAAATTGCAAATCTGAAACTCGAAAACTTGAATGCCGAATCTGAGCTGATTAGCAGGAGAAGCGAACATAAAATACTCGTATCTCGCATTAAAGCAGAGGAAAGGGCCTACGAAAAGCAGGTTATTTCGAGACTTGAATACAACACGAGCATCACCCAGGCTGAAGAGCTCTCGAACCAGATCACGATCAGCGAGAAAAAACTAGCCGGCACGCGCGCCTATGTTACGGCCCAGGTCGCGGCCGAAAGATCGCGCGTAGCGCAGCTCGAAGGTGAAAGGAATTTAAGGCGTGCCGAAGTAGACGCACTTTCGATCACTGCGGGAATGGACGGCATCGTTCAGCAGATCGCCGTTGAAGAGGGGCAGCAAATTGAGGCCGGCGCCAACCTCGCGAGGATTGCCGAGCGGGGCCAGCTCATTGCGGAGCTTCGAGTTCCCGAATCGCTCTCATCCGAACTCGCTCTCGGCCAGGAGGTCAAGGTGGAAACGCGGTCAGGAGAAATCAACGGACTCATCCGGCGCATCAACCCGAGAGTTGATAAAGGTGCAATCCTGGTTGAAGTATCTCTCTCCGAGCAACGAGACGCCTCTCTAAGGTCAGATCAATCGGTTGATGGGATCATCCAGATCGAGAAGGTTCCAAACACGACTTTCATAGAACGTCCGCAGAACGCTTTGCCTGGCGAAAAAATGCCTGTGTATCGCCTAAAAGGAGAAAACATGGCCGAGCGCGTGGAGGTCACCTACGGAAAGCAGTCCTCCGACACAATCGAGGTTCGCGGGCTCGCTGCAGGAGACAAAATCATCCTATCTGATACCAGCCAATTCGAAGACGCAAACAAGTTGAAAATCAAGTGAAGGAGCCGACATCATGGACGCGAATGTTAGTAGCGTTATTTCACTGCAAAATGCGACAAAGATATTTCTATCCGACGAGATCGAAACTCACGCCCTTTCAAGCATCGACATTGAAATTAGGCGCGGCGAGTTTGTCAGCATCACTGGACCGTCTGGCTGCGGCAAGTCAACCCTACTATCCATCCTTGGACTGCTAGACTCACTTACGTCTGGAAATTATTTCATTGATGGAGTCGACACATCGACGTTAGAAAAGCCGTCCCTATCAGCGCTACGCAATCGCAAGATTGGATTCATCTTTCAGTCATTCAATCTGATTGGCGACATGTCTGTCATTGACAATATCGCGCTGCCTTTAACATTCCGCAAGGACATCGACAAAGGATCAAGGATTGAACGATCAAAAAAGGCCCTTGATCTGGTTGAACTCAGCCATCGGTCCGCCCATTTTCCCGCCCAGCTTTCCGGCGGCCAACAGCAGCGCGTCGCGATAGCCAGAGCCATTGTCGGCGAGCCACCAATCATTCTGGCTGACGAGCCGACAGGCAACCTGGACACTAAAAACGGAGAAGTCATCATGCAACTTCTTAGACGCCTCAACGAGAGCGGCTCGACCATTTGCATGGTTACCCACGATCCCCAACACGCACAACTGGCCGATCGCCAGATCCACATGCTGGATGGACTCGTTGCCAATGAGTCCTCGGTCAATGCCCATTGAGACGCCCTGTCATGCCTATTGATGTCGCCGCTAAAGATGATTTCGGCCATTTGGCCAAGAGCTTTAATGATGACGGCTACGCCATACACAGAAGCCTGTTATCCAAGGAAATCCTGAGCGTCGCTTTCAGATACTACGCGTCATACGTGGATCTTCCCGGTTATTACAAAGTTTATGAAAAGGTCAAGGCACTGGATAGGTATGCTGACGCGCTGAGCGAAGCACTTATGCTCGACGTGATGTCCAGCATTGAGAAGGCTATCGGGAAGTCCCTACTCCCCACCTACTCTTTCGCCCGCATCTATACGAGCGAATCGAGACTGACCAAGCATGTCGATCACAGCGCCTGTGAAATCAGCGCGACAGTTACTATTGGGCACAAGAATGCTCCTGGCGAGTGGCCTATATGGCTCACCAGTCGAGATCGTGATCTACCGGTTTCCCTCGAGATTGGGGACGCCTTGATCTACAAGGGCACTGAGCTCCCTCACTGGCGCGAGCCCTTGTCGTCAGGAATTTGGTGCCAAGCGTTCTTCCATTTCATTGACGCGTCAGGACCGAATAAGGACAAGATTTTCAACGGAAGACGGAAGCTTGGGCCCACCCCCTGGAGCGGACCAGCCTCTGGCTAGTAATCTAATTCTTAGCTACCTCCCGGCACACTTCACAGCGTGTCGGCTATCGACGCGATCGGCGCCGTCGACTTGTTGATATCGTGGCAGAGCACGTACTGCTTCGGCGGAACGCCAGCGCATCTTCGTCGCGCAGCGCACACTCCATCGGCTGCGTCACCAGCAGCCATCATGAGACGGATCGACAAGTGCGACGTGGCGGCGGCGCCACGCCATCGCACCGGTATGCGCCTGATCGGCGGCGCATACCGGCGGCAGTCCGCGCCGCACGCAATAGGCCAGGCTAAAGCGGCGTAGCCGGCGATGCGGCCGGCCCGGCCAACACCCGGGTGCGTCGCTGGCGGCGCAGCGTTACGGCTGCACGACGCTGATCGTGCCCGGGTTGCTGCGCCCCACCCCGCGCAGGTCGGGACGGTACATGTCCTCGACCAGCGGCGGCGGCACCGTGTAGGTG
>Ga0308160_10004484_pt1 | contig 14955 bp, 21 predicted proteins | sample PhyFR1_FD_201036 | JGI IMG/M metagenome (GOLD analysis project Ga0308160, IMG submission 201036) | Phyllosphere microbial communities from UC Gill Tract Community Farm, Albany, California, United States - DLSLF.R1 | ecosystem: Host-associated > Plants > Phyllosphere > Unclassified | place: USA...
AGGCCACTGGTGGCACCAAGGTCAGCTTCGGTGAGTACGGCATCCAGGCCCTCACGCCCGCTTACGTGACCAACCGTCAGATCGAGTCCGCTCGTATCGCCATGACGCGTCACATCAAGCGTGGCGGCAAGGTGTGGATCAACATCTACCCCGACCGTCCGCTCACGAAGAAGCCCGCCGAGACCCGCATGGGTTCCGGCAAGGGCTCGCCCGAGTGGTGGGTCGCGAACGTCAAGCCGGGTCGCGTGCTCTTCGAGCTCAGCGGCGTCAGCGAGGAGGTCGCCAAGGAGGCGCTCACTCGTGCAATCCACAAGCTGCCCCTCAAGGCACGCATCATCAAGCGCGAGGAGGGCGACGCATAATGGCGATCGGTTCCAAGGAGCTCCGTCCTGTCGAGCTCGACACTTTCGAAGACGAGCGTCTCGTCGATGAGCTGAAGAAGGCCAAGGAAGAGCTGTTCAACCTGCGCTTCCAGTCGGCCACCGGTCAGCTCGAGAGCCACGGCCGCCTGCGTGCCGTGAAGCGCGACATCGCTCGCATCTACACGGTCCTGCGTGAGCGCGAGCTCGGCATCCGTGCCACCCCCGCCCCGGTCGAGGCCGCCCCCAAGGCGACCAAGAAGTCGACCAAGAAGGCTGCCGCCGCCGACGAGGCGCCCGTCGCCGAGACCGCCGAGGAGAAGTAATGGCTACCGAGAACAAGACCGAGGTCGACTCGGCAGCTGTCGAGGTCCGCGGTTACCGCAAGACCCGTCGCGGCTACGTGACCAGCGACAAGATGGACAAGACCATCGTCGTCGAGGTCGAGGACCGCGTGAAGCACCCCCTGTACGGCAAGGTCATCCGCCGCACCTCCAAGGTCAAGGTCCACGACGAGGCCAACGCGGCCGGCGTCGGCGACCTCGTCGTGATCAACGAGACCCGTCCGCTCAGCGCCTCCAAGCGCTGGCGCCTGGTCGAGATCCTCGAGAGGGCCAAGTAGGCCTCGCGGTCTGCTTGAGCAGAAGGAGACAGAAGTGATCCAGCAGGAATCCCGCCTCAAGGTCGCCGACAACACCGGTGCGAAGGAGATCCTCACCATCCGCGTGCTCGGTGGCTCCGGCCGTCGTTACGCCGGCCTCGGCGACGTCATCGTCGCCACGGTGAAGGACGCCATCCCCGGTGGCAACGTGAAGAAGGGCGACGTCGTCAAGGCGGTCATCGTCCGCACCAAGAAGGAGGTCCGTCGTCCGGACGGCTCCTACATCAAGTTCGACGAGAACGCCGCAGTGATCCTGAAGGCCGACGGGGACCCCCGTGGTACCCGCATCTTCGGGCCGGTCGGTCGCGAGCTTCGCGACAAGAAGTTCATGAAGATCATCTCGCTGGCGCCGGAGGTTATCTAAGTCATGGCAAACATCAAGAAGGGTGACCTCGTGCAGGTCATCAGCGGAGCCTCACAGGCCCGCGGCGGAGACCGCGGCAAGCAGGGCAAGGTCCTCGAGGTGCTCGTGGAGCGCAACCGCGTGGTCGTCGAGGGCGTGAACTTCGTCACGAAGCACGTCCGCGTCGGCCAGACGCAGCGCGGCACCAAGACCGGCGGCATCGAGACCTTCGAGGCCCCGATCCACGTGTCGAACGTCGCCCTCGTCGACCCCAAGACCAAGAAGCCGACCCGCGTCGGCTTCCGTGAAGAGACGGTCACCAAGGGCGGCGTCACCAAGACCGTCCGTGTCCGTTACGCCAAGGCGTCGGGAGAGAACCTCTGATGACTGACACCACCACCACGCCCGCGGCCCTGCCGCGCCTCAAGGCGAAGTACCGCGCGGAGATCCTGCCGCAGCTCAAGAGCGACTTCGGCTTCACGAACGTCCACCAGGTCCCCGGCCTGGTCAAGATCGTCGTGAACACCGGTGTCGGCGAGGCCGCCCGCGACAGCAAGATCATCGACGGGGCCATCAAGGACCTCACGGCGATCACCGGCCAGAAGCCCCAGGTCACCAAGGCCCGCAAGTCCATCGCGCAGTTCAAGCTGCGTGAGGGCCAGCCGATCGGTGCGCACGTCACGCTGCGCGGCGACCGTGCCTGGGAGTTCCTGGACCGCCTGCTGTCGCTCGCGCTGCCCCGCATCCGCGACTTCCGCGGTCTGAGCGACCGTCAGTTCGACGGCAACGGCAACTACACGTTCGGTCTCAACGAGCAGAGCATGTTCCACGAGATCGACCAGGACCGCATCGACCGTGTCCGTGGCTTCGACATCACCGTCGTCACCACCGCGAAGAACGACGACGAGGGCCGGGCTCTGCTCAAGGCTCTCGGATTCCCGTTCCGCACGGCCGACCAGGCCAACTAAGATCGTTCGGTCGGCAACTCCTCACCGGAGTTGCCGACCGTTCCCCTGAGGTCGTGGAGAACCGCTCCACGCCCGCCCGATCATCAAGGTCGACACCCGGTGTACCGGATGGCGAAACCAGATGAGGAAGAAGTACACCGCATGACGATGACAGATCCGGTCGCAGACCTGCTGACCAGACTGCGCAACGCGAACTCGGCGTTCCACGAGACCGTGTCGCTCCCCAGCAGCAAGCTCAAGTCCCACATCGCGGAGATCCTCCAGCGTGAGGGCTTCATCGACTCGTGGAAGGTCGAAGACGCTCGCGTCGGCCAGACCCTCACGATCGACCTCAAGTACGGCCCCGAGCGCCAGCGCTCGATCAAGGGCATCAAGCGCGTCTCGAAGCCGGGCCTCCGCGTCTACGCGAAGTCCACCGAGATCCCGCAGGTCTTCGGCGGCCTCGGCGTCGCGATCCTGTCGACTTCCTCCGGTCTGCTGACCGACCGCGAGGCCGAGAAGAAGGGCGTGGGCGGAGAAGTCATCGCCTACGTGTGGTAATTCGTCATGTCTCGAATCGGAAGACTCCCCATCTCGATCCCTGCCGGGGTCGACGTGAAGATCGACGGCCAGGCCGTCACCGTCAAGGGCCCCAAGGGTGAGCTGTCGCTCGTCGTGAAGAGCCCCATCGAAGCTGCGCTCGAGGAGGGCACCGTCGTCGTGACGCGTCCCGACGACGAGCGCGAGTCGCGCTCGCTCCACGGCCTCACCCGCACCCTCATCGCCAACCAGATCATCGGCGTGACCCAGGGCTACACCAAGGGCCTCGAGGTCGTCGGCACCGGTTACCGCGTGCAGGCCAAGGGCTCCAACGTCGAGTTCGCTCTCGGCTACTCGCACCCGATCACCGTCGAGCCGCCCGCGGGCATCAGCTTCACGGTCGAGGGCAACAACAAGCTCACCGTCGTCGGCATCGACAAGCAGGCAGTCGGCGAAGTCGCTGCCAACATCCGCAAGCTGCGCAAGCCCGAGCCCTACAAGGGCAAGGGCGTTCGCTACGCCGGCGAGGTCGTCCGCCGCAAGGCCGGAAAGTCAGGTAAGTAATCATGGGTCTCGGTACACGAGGAAAGAGCAAGTCGGCCGCCACCAAGCGCCGTCACACCCGCCTGCGCAAGAAGGTCGTGGGCACCGAAGAGCGCCCCCGTCTCGTCGTCACCCGTTCGGCCCGGCACGTGTTCGTGCAGGTCGTCGACGACAGCAAGGGCTTCACCGTCGCCAGCGCATCGACCCTCGAGGCCGACCTGCGCACGTTCGACGGTGACAAGACCGCGAAGTCCCGCAAGGTCGGCGAGCTCGTCGCCGAGCGTGCGAAGGCTGCGGGCATCGAGGCCGTCGTGTTCGATCGCGGCGGCAACAAGTACGCCGGACGCGTCGCGGCCATCGCCGAAGGCGCCCGAGAGGCTGGTTTGAACCTGTGAGCGACGCTACGAACACCACTCCCCCCGCAGAGACCGACGCGGTCGCGGCGACCGAGACGGTCAAGGCTCCGGCCGAGGCCGTCGTCGAGCGCCCCGTCGAGACGGCTGCCGGCTCGGAGTCCAACAACCGCGAGGGCGGTCGCACCGACCGCCGTGGCGGCCAGGGTCGCGGAGACCGCAACGCCGGCGGCCGTGGCCGCGGCGACCGTGACGACAAGAGCCAGTTCCTGGAGCGCGTCGTCACGATCAACCGCGTGTCGAAGGTCGTCAAGGGCGGTCGTCGCTTCAGCTTCACCGCGCTCGTCGTGGTCGGAGACGGCAACGGACTCGTCGGCGTCGGCTACGGGAAGGCCCGCGAGGTCCCCACGGCCATCAGCAAGGGCGTCGAGGAGGCGAAGAAGAACTTCTTCCGCGTCCCCCGCATCGGCAACACGATCCCGCACCCCGTCCAGGGTGAGGCCGCTGCCGGCGTCGTCATGCTGCGTCCGGCCTCGGCCGGTACCGGAGTCATCGCCGGTGGTCCCGTCCGCGCCGTGCTCGAGTGCGCCGGTGTCCACGACGTCCTGAGCAAGTCGCTCGGTTCGTCGAACACCATCAACATCGTCCACGCGACCGTCGAGGCCCTCAAGCAGCTCGAGGAGCCCCGCGCCGTCGCCGCTCGCCGCGGCCTCGACATCGACGCCGTGATGCCGGCCTTCATGGCCCGCGCCGAGCAGGCGGCCAAGGCCGCTGCGACCGAGAAGGCAGGTGCCTGATGGCCCAGCTCAAGGTGACCCAGATCAAGTCCGTAATCAGCGAGAAGCAGAACCAGCGTGACACGCTGCGGAGCCTGGGCCTCAAGCGCATCGGCCAGTCGGTCGTGCGCGAGGACACCAAGCAGAACCGCGGCTACGTCAACACGGTCGCCCACCTCGTGAAGGTCGAGGAGATTGACTAATGGCTGACGAGAAGAACGGCGCCGCCGAGAAGGCCGCTCCGAAGAAGGCCGCCGCCAAGGCGACCACCACCAAGGCCGCCGCCCCCAAGGCGACGACCAAGAAGTCGACGGCCTCCTCGGCCGCCGCCTCGACGACGACCTCGACGAAGTCGGCCTCGGCCGGTCAGTCGGCGGACGTCGCCCGCCCGCAGGTCCTGAAGGTCCACCACCTCCGTCCGGCTCCCGGTGCCAAGACGGCCAAGACCCGCGTGGGTCGCGGTGAGGGCTCGAAGGGCAAGACGGCCGGACGTGGCACCAAGGGCCAGAAGGCCCGGTACCAGGTCAAGGTCGGCTTCGAGGGCGGTCAGATGCCGCTCCACATGCGCACTCCGAAGCTGCGCGGGTTCAAGAACCCGTTCCGCGTCGAGTACCAGGTGGTCAACCTCGAGAAGCTCGGCGAGCTGTACCCGCAGGGCGGCGAGGTCACCGTGAGCGACCTGGTCGCCAAGGGTGCCGTCCGCAAGAACGAGAAGGTCAAGGTCCTCGGACAGGGCGACCTGAGCGTCGCTCTCACCGTGGCGGTCGACAAGGTCTCCGGCTCTGCCGAAGAGAAGATCGTCGCCGCCGGCGGGACCGTCTCCAAGTAATCACCTGAGGGGGTGGTCCGACAGGGCCACCCCTTTCAGTCGTCTATCCTTCATGCCGGGAGGCCCCACATGTTCAGAGCTGTCGCGCGCATCATGCGCACGCCCGACCTTCGCCGAAAGATCGGGTTCACTCTCGGCATCATCGCGCTCTTCCGGCTGGGGTCGTTCATCCCCTCGCCGTTCGTGGACTACCAGAACGTGCAGCTGTGCCTCGCCGGCAACCAGGGCACGTCGGGTCTCTACGAGCTCGTCAACCTCTTCAGCGGCGGCGCCCTGCTGCAGCTCTCGGTCTTCGCGCTTGGCATCATGCCCTACATCACGTCGTCGATCATCGTGCAGCTGCTCCGCGTCGTCATCCCCCACTTCGACACCCTCTACAAGGAGGGCCAGTCGGGCCAGGCGAAGCTGACGCAGTACACCCGGTACCTCACCATCGCGCTGGGCATCCTCCAGTCGACGACGCTGATCACCGTGGCCCGCTCCGGTGCGCTGTTCGCCGGCTCCGGCGCCGCCGAGTGCCAGCAGCTCATCACGAACGACGCCTGGTACGCCGTCATGCTCATGGTCATCACGATGACCGCCGGCACCGGCCTCATCATGTGGATGGGCGAGCTCATCACCGAGCGCGGCATCGGCAACGGCATGTCGCTCCTGATCTTCACCTCGATCGCTGCCCGCTTCCCCACCGCCCTCTGGAGCATCGCGCAGGCGCGCAGCTTCGAGATCTTCCTCATGGTGATCGCCGTCGGGCTCGTGATCATGGCCGCGGTCGTGTTCGTCGAGCAGTCCCAGCGGCGGATCCCCGTGCAGTACGCCAAGCGGATGGTCGGGCGGCGGACGTACGGCGGCAACAACACGTACATCCCGATCAAGGTCAACATGGCCGGCGTCGTGCCCGTCATCTTCGCCTCGTCGCTGCTGTACCTCCCCGCGCTCGTGGCTCAGTTCAACCAACCCTCCGACGGCACCGCGCCTCCGGCGTGGGTGGCGTGGGTCCAGGCGAACCTCACGTCCGGCGACAACCCGTTGTACATGGCGCTGTACTTCGCCCTCATCGTCGGCTTCACGTACTTCTACGTCGCGATCACCTTCAACCCCGAAGAGGTCGCCGACAACATGAAGAAGTACGGCGGGTTCATCCCCGGCATCCGTGCCGGCCGCCCGACGGCCGAGTACCTCGACTACGTCCTGACGCGCGTCACGCTGCCGGGCTCGCTCTACCTCGGCATCATCGCGCTCATCCCGCTGATCGCCCTGGCCACCGTCGGAGCGAACCAGAACTTCCCGTTCGGAGGCGCGAGCATCCTGATCATCGTCGGCGTCGGTCTCGAGACCGTCAAGCAGATCGACTCGCAGCTGCAGCAGCGTCACTACGAGGGGCTCCTCAAGTGACGGGGAGCGAGACCGGGCCCAGCCCGCGCCTCCTGATCGTCGGCCCTCCCGGCGCCGGCAAGGGCACGCAGGCGACGCAGATCGCGGAGACCCTCGGGGTCCCGGCGATCTCGACGGGCGACATCTTCCGCGCCAACGTCCGTGACGAGACCGAGCTGGGCGTCAAGGTCAAGACGATCATGGACGCCGGCGACTACGTCCCCGACAGCCTGACGAACGAGCTCGTCTCCGACCGGCTCGACCAGGGCGACGCGGCGCAGGGGTTCCTGCTCGACGGGTACCCCCGCACCCTGCAGCAGGTCGGTTTCCTCGACGACTACCTCTCCGCCAAGGGGCAGGCGCTCGAGGCCGTCATCCTGCTGGTGGCCGACCGCGACGAGATCGTCGAGCGGCTGCGCAAGCGCGCCCTCGACCAGGGCCGTTCCGACGACACGGAGGACGCCATCCGGCACCGCCAGGACGTCTACCTGCGTGAGACCGCACCTCTGCTGGAGAGCTACCGGTCGCGGGGCCTGGTCGTCGAGGTCGACGGCCTCGGCAGCATCGAGCAGGTCGCCGAGCGGATCGACGCCGCCCTGACCGAGCGCGGCTTCCGCTCGACGGCCGCCGCCTCCTAGCCGAGTGGCCTTCCGCAAGCCGGGCATCTACAAGACCCGGGACGAACTGCGCGCCATGGCGGCGCCCGGCGTGCTGACGGCCCGGTCGCTCGACGCGGTCGCGGCCGCCCTGCGCCCCGGCATCACCACGGGCGAGCTCGACGCGATCGCCGAGCGCACCATCCGTGACGGCGGCGGCGTGCCCAACTTCATGCTCGTGCCGGGCTACCGGAACACCGTCTGCACCTCCGTGAACGCCGAGGTCGTGCACGGCATCCCCGGCAACCGCGCTCTCGAGCCCGGCGACCTCGTCTCGGTCGACAGCGGGGCGGAGGTCGACGGCTGGAACGGCGACAGCGCACGCTCCTTCGTGCTCGACGACCCGAGCCGGCCCGAGCTCGTCGCCGAGCGGAGGCTGCTCTCCGACGTGACCGAGCAAGCCCTCTGGCACGGCATCGCCGCCCTGGCCTCGGCCCGTCACCTCAACGAGGTCGGCGACGCCGTCGAGGAGTACGTGGAGTCGCGCGGGAGCTTCGGGATCATCGAGGACTACGTCGGCCACGGCATCGGCCGCTCCATGCACGAGGACCCACCGGTCTTCAACTACCGCGTCAAGGGCCGCGGGCCCGCGGTCAAGCCGGGCCTGGTCGTGGCCATCGAGCCCATGATCACCCTCGGCGGGATCGACACCGTCACGGAGGACGACGACTGGACCGTCACCACCGTCGACGGCAGCTCCGCGGCGCACTGGGAGCACTCCGTCGCCGTGCACGAGGGCGGCATCTGGGTGCTGACCGCCCACGACGGGGGAGCGGCGCAGCTGGCGCCCCTCGGGGTCGTGCCCGTCCCGATCGCCTGACCCGCGCCTCCCTCGCGGGCCGGTACGTCATGCGTCGGCCCGCCCCGGGTGTCCGTGACCCCGGGGCGTCACCGCCCGGCGGCGACTCGGCTCAGCCGTTGCCGACGGAGCAGGTCGCCTCGGCCGCCGACTGGCCGGTGATCGTGGACGGCAGCACAGCCGGTGCTCCCGGAGCCGTGGCCGGCGCGGTGGCCTCCGCGGTCGAGCCCGTGCCGGGGGTCGCCGTCGAGGGCGCGGTCGTCTCTGCCGGCGCGGGGGCCGGAGCTGCGGGGGCCGCCGGGTCCGCCTCGCTGCCACGGCCCGTGGCGGCGTCGCCGAGGGTGAAGGGCGTGTCGGCCGCGAGGGCGTCGTTGAGCAGCTGTGCGTCGGCGGTCGAGGGCACGACCTTGGCGGAGTTCCGCGGGTCGTCGACGACGGGGTACTGCACGAAGACGATGTCGGCGGGCTGGAGGTCCTTGAGGGCGAGCGCCAGCTTCACCAGCGTGTCGGGCGAGCTGAGCGTCGACGACAGCTGCATGTTGCTCAGCGCCGCGGAGGCGAGCTTGTAGAGCGTCGCGACGTTGCCGAGGGTGCCCCCGGAGATGATCTTCCGCATCATCGCGGAGAGGAAGACCTGCTGCGAGCTGATCCGGGCGAGGTCGCTGCCGTCGCCGACCCCGTAGCGGGTGCGGAGGAACTGCAGCGCCTGGCCGCCCTGGAGGCTGTGCGTGCCGGCGTCGAGGGTGAGCCCGGTGTCACGGTCGGAGATCGGCTCGGCGACGCAGACGTCGACGCCGCCGAGGGCGTTGGACATCTCGATGACCCCGTCGAAGGTGATCTTGCCCGCGTAGGGGATCGTAAGGCCGGTCATGGCCTCCACGGTCGCCACCGTGCACGACAGGCCGCCGTTCTCGAGGCTGGTGTTGAACTGCACGTACGTCTCGGCGGGGTAGGCGGTGCCGTCCTCGCCGGTGCAGGCCGGGAGGTCGACCATGGTGTCGCGGGGGATGCTGACGGCCGTCAGCTGGCTGTGGTCCTGGGAGAGGTGCACCAGGATCGTGACGTCGTTCCGCTGGCCCTCGATCGACGTGTCGGCGGTGGCCGACGACTGGTCGGCACGCTCGTCGCTGCCGACGAGGAGGATGTTGGCGCCGCCGGTGATGGCCTCGATGCTCTCGTCCTCCACCTGCGCCTCGTTGCCGAGCGAGACCGTCGACACCGAGGAGGTCACGTCGCGGACGGCGATGGCGGCGAGGGAGGCGCCGCTGACGAGCAGCACGGCGAGGGAGCTCGCGACGATCGTGACGAGCGCCCCGGCGGGGCCGCGGCGTCGGAGTCGGCCGTGGCGGGCCAGGCCACGGCGGCCTCGCGGTCGGGTCTGATCGGGCATCGGGGCTCCACGGGTCGGCGTCATCACCCTCGACTCGGCGTGTCGGGTCGACGGGCGGGTTGCTGAAGTGTAGCGGGAGGACCTAGGATCGATCTTTGGTGTTCCCAGGTCACTTCTGTGCCTGCGGCACCGCATCCCCGCACGACCAACACTCCCAATTCTTAGCGACAGTGAGGCTATGGCCAAAAAAGACGGTGTCATCGAAATCGAAGGCGCAGTGGTCGAAGCTCTGCCCAACGCGATGTTCCGCGTTGAGCTCAGCAACGGGCACAAAGTTCTCGCCCACATCTCCGGCAAGATGCGTCAGCACTACATCCGCATCCTCCCCGAAGACCGGGTGATCGTCGAACTCAGCCCCTACGACCTGACCCGCGGCCGGATCGTCTACCGCTACAAGTAGGGCGTGCTGGAAAGGAACGGCCCCACGCACCCGTGGGGCACGAAGCCAGCGAGATCAAGGAAACAACGATGAAGGTCAACCCCAGCGTCAAGCCCATCTGCGAGCACTGCAAGGTGATCCGCCGCAAGGGCAACGTCATGGTCATCTGCAAGAGCAACCCGCGCCACAAGCAGCGCCAGGGTTGATCTGACCGGTCGCCCAGCGCGGCCGGACAGAGGCCGGAGCCCCTCGAGGGCTCCACAGCACCACCAGACAGAGCAGCACCAGAACCCGCACCGCCGGCAGCAGCCAGGCAGGAGGCGCGGGGGACACCCCGGGGCGGAGGCCCGGGCACCGGCGCTGTGACAGACCTCCACCACTCTCTGAGGAGAAGCCACCATGGCACGTCTAGCAGGCGTTGACATCCCGCGCGACAAGCGCGTGGAGGTCGCACTGACCTACATCTACGGAGTCGGCCGCACCCGCGCGCTCAAGACTCTCGCCGAGACCGAGATCGACGGCAACATCCGCGTCAAGGACCTCACGGACGACCAGCTCGTCCTTCTCCGCGACCACATCGAGGGCAACTTCAAGGTAGAGGGAGACCTCCGTCGCGAGGTCGCCGCCGACATCCGCCGCAAGGTCGAGATCGGCAGCTACGAGGGCATCCGCCACCGCCGCGGCCTGCCTGTGCGCGGCCAGCGCACCAAGACGAACGCTCGTACCCGCAAGGGCCCGAAGCGCACCGTCGCCGGCAAGAAGAAGGCTCGCTAGGCCCCGGCTCCCGCCGTACTCGCCTCTAGGTTGTAGGAGAAAAAATTGGCAGCACCGAAGTCGGCCGCGCGTAAGCCCCGCCGCAAAGAGAAGAAGAACGTCGCCGTGGGCCAGGCCCACATCAAGAGCACGTTCAACAACACGATCGTGTCGATCACGGACCCCTCGGGTGCCGTGCTGAGCTGGGCCTCCTCGGGAGCCGTCGGCTTCAAGGGCTCGCGCAAGTCGACGCCCTTCGCCGCGCAGCTGGCCGCCGAGTCGGCCGCCCGCCAGGCGCAGGAGCACGGCGTCAAGAAGGTCGACGTCTTCGTCAAGGGGCCGGGTTCCGGCCGCGAGACGGCGATCCGCTCGCTCCAGGCCGCTGGCCTGGAGGTCGGGTCGATCAACGACGTCACCCCGCAGGCGCACAACGGCTGCCGCCCGCCGAAGCGTCGTCGCGTCTAACTGAGTCGATGCCCGTCGCGCCTCCCCGCCCTGCTCGCAGGGCTCGGAGGCGCGGCGGGCTCACCCGCGTTCACCGCGCCTCCGGCTCCCTCGCCGGGAGCCCCCACAACTCAACAGACCCGACGGGCCAGCCACCTGTCGTACCGCCAAGAGTCATATAGCGGACTCTTCGCCGAAAGGAATCCACCAGTGCTCATTGCACAGCGCCCCACCCTCACCGAGGAGAACATCTCGGAGTTCCGCTCGCGGTTCGTCATCGAGCCCCTCGAGCCCGGCTTCGGCTACACCCTCGGCAACTCGCTGCGTCGCACCCTGCTCTCGTCGATCCCCGGAGCCGCTGTCACCAGCATCCGCATCGACGGGGTGCTGCACGAGTTCACGACGGTCCCCGGTGTCAAGGAAGACGTCACCGAGGTCATCCTGAACATCAAGCAGCTCGTCGTCTCGAGCGAGCACGACGAGCCCATCACGGCGTACCTGCGCAAGCAGGGTGCCGGTCAGGTCACGGCGGCCGACATCTCGGCCCCCGCCGGCGTGGAGATCCACAACCCCGAGCTCGTCATCGCGACGCTCAACGACAAGGCGAAGTTCGAGCTCGAGCTCACGATCGAGCGTGGCCGCGGCTACGTGTCGGCCGTGCAGAACCGCTCCGAGTTCAGCGAGGCTGGTCAGATCCCGATCGACTCGATCTACTCGCCCGTGCTCAAGGTGACGTACCGCGTCGAGGCCACCCGTGCCGGTGAGCGCACCGACTTCGACCGCCTCGTGGTCGACGTCGAGACCAAGCCCGCGATCTCGCCCCGCGACGCCATCGCGTCGGCCGGTCGCACGCTGACCGAGCTGTTCGGCCTGGCTCGTGAGCTCAACACCGCCGCCGAGGGCATCGAGATCGGCCCCGCGCCGGTCGACGCCGTCCTCTCCAGCGAGCTGCAGACCCCGATCGAGGACCTCGATCTCTCGGTGCGCAGCTACAACTGCCTGAAGCGCGAGGGCATCAACACGGTGTCCGAGCTCGTCGCCCTCTCGGAGACGCAGCTCATGAACATCCGCAACTTCGGTCAGAAGTCGGTCGACGAGGTGAAGGACAAGCTCGTGGAGCTCGGCCTCTCGCTCAAGGACACGGTCCCCGGGTTCGACGGAGCCCACTTCTACAGCGGCTACGACGAGGAAGAGACCAACTAGGTCTCGTCCCTCCCGCCCTGATCATCTTCGACAGCTAGGAACCATCAATCATGCCCAAGCCCACCAAGGGTCCCCGTCTCGGAGGCGGACCGGCGCACGAGCGCCTCATGCTCGCCAACCTCGCGGCCTCGCTCTTCGAGCACAAGAGCATCAAGACGACCGAGACGCGGGCCAAGCGCCTCCGTCCCGTCGCCGAGCGCCTGGTGACCTTCGCCAAGCGCGGAGACCTGCACTCGCGTCGTCGCGTCATGCAGACCCTGCGCAACAACAAGGACGCCGCGCACATCCTCTTCACGGAGATCGCTCCCCTGGTCGACCTGCGTGAGGGCGGCTACACCCGCATCACGAAGCTCGGCTTCCGCAAGGGCGACAACGCGTCGATGGTGTCGATGGAGCTCGTCCTCGAGCCCGTGACCCCGAAGGTCAAGTCGTCGAAGAGCACGACGGCCGCGGCCGCCGCGCCCGTCGAGGAGCCCGTCGTCGAGGAGGCGCCCGTCGAGGAGCCCGAGACCGTCGAGGAGTCGGCTCCGGTCGAGTCCGAGACCGAGACGGCCCCCGCCGCCGAGGTCGAGGCCGACGCCGCCGCGAAGTCGGACGACAAGTAGCAGCGAGCTCCACCGCACCGCCCGGAGGGCCCGTCACCGTGAGGTGACGGGCCCTCCGTCGTCCGCCCCCCGGGCGACGCTCGTCGTCGATCGCGAGAGTGTGGGCCCTTCGGCGGACCGGCGCGTCCCCCGAACAGGTGTCGTTCACCTACGCGTCACATGGCAGAAACCCTTGAGGAGGCTGTGGACCGTAGCGTCGGTGGGTCACCTCCCGCCAGCTGAAGGAACACATGTCCCCGCGCTCCCGCCACACTCCGGTCACGGCCGCCGCCCTCGCGGCCGGCCTCGCCCTCTGCCTCGCTCCGCTCGTGCCCGTCGCCGCCTCCGCCGCCCCCGGCGGCACCGGCGTCGTCATCAACGAGGCCTACCTGAAGGGCGGCAGCGCGAACGCTCCGTTCGCGAACAAGTTCGTCGAGCTCTACAACCCGACCACCGCCTCCGTCTCCGTCGCGGGCTGGTCGATCCAGTACCGCTCGGCGACGTCGAGCGGCACGTTCACCGGCGTGGGGGCCCTGAGCGGATCGATCGCGCCCGGCGGCTACCTGCTCGTGCAGATGTCGTCCAACGGGACCACGGGCGCGCCGCTGCCGACGCCCGACGTCGTCACGACCGTGAACCCCGGCGGTGCGAGCGGCACCCTCGTGCTGGCGAGCACGACGACCGCCCTGGCCCTCCCGGCGGGGTCGATCTCCACCGCGACGCCCGGCGTCGTCGACGCTCTCGGCTACGGGACGTCGAACACGTTCGAGACGACGGCGGCGGAGGTGGGGTCGGCCAACCCCGTCCCGACCTCGTACGTCCGCACGGCGTTCTCCGACACCGACGTCAACGCGGCCGACTTCGTCCAGCAGGGCCAGATCACGCCGCAGAACGCCGCCAGCACCGGCACGACGCCCACTCCGCCCGTGCCGCCGACCCCGCCGGTGTCGGAGGCGGACGTCACCGTGGCGCAGCTGCAGGGCGCCACCGACACGAGCCCCTACGCGGGCCGCACCGTCACCACCCGCGGCGTCGTCACGGCGACGTACCCGACCGGCGGCCTGGACGGCTACGTCGTCCAGACCCCGGGCACCGGAGGCGCGCTGGACCTCTCGACGCACCTCTCGTCGGACGCGGTCTTCGTGTACTCCGCGGCCACCGCCTCCTCGGTGGAGGTCGGCGACTACGTCGAGCTCGTGGGCGAGGTCACCGAGTTCTTCGGGCTGACCGAGCTGACGGTCGACGGCACCGACCAGGTCACGCAGCTGGACGCCTCCACGGTCGTCGCCCCGGTGCCGGCCACGGTCGGGTTCCCCGCCACGGACGCGCAGCGCGAGTCGCTCGAGAGCATGCTCCTGCTGCCGCAGGGCGAGTTCACGGTCGCCGACACCTACACGACGAACCAGTACGGCGAGGTGAAGCTCGCCTCGGGCAGCACCCCGCTGATCCAGCCGACCGAGGTCGCCCGCCCCGGCAGCGCGGAGTACACGGCGACCATCGCCGACAACGCCGCTCGGGCCGTGACCCTCGACGACGGTGCGACCACCAACTTCCTCACCGCCGCGAACCAGTCGATCCCGGTGCCGTACCTGTCGAACGAGAACCCGGTCACGGTCGGCGCCTCGGTGGCCTTCACCGAGCCGGTCGTCCTCGACTTCCGCAACTCGGCGTGGAAGTACCAGCCCACCAGCCGCGTCACGGGCGACGTCGCGTACGCCGACCTGCCCGTCACCTTCGAGAACGTCCGCACCGACGCTCCCCGCGAGGTCGGCGGCGACGTCAGGCTCGCCAGCTTCAACGTGCTGAACTACTTCCCCACCACGGGCGACTCGCTGACCGGCTGCACCTACTACCGCGACCGTGCCGGCGACCCCGTCACGGTGAACAGCGGCTGCGATGCCCGCGGCGCGGCGAACCAGGACGACCTGCAGCGTCAGCAGGCCAAGATCGTCACGGCCATCAACGCGCTCGGCGCCGACGTCGTCTCGCTCGAGGAGATCGAGAACTCCGCCCGCTTCGGCAAGG
>Ga0308160_10004485_pt1 | contig 14952 bp, 24 predicted proteins | sample PhyFR1_FD_201036 | JGI IMG/M metagenome (GOLD analysis project Ga0308160, IMG submission 201036) | Phyllosphere microbial communities from UC Gill Tract Community Farm, Albany, California, United States - DLSLF.R1 | ecosystem: Host-associated > Plants > Phyllosphere > Unclassified | place: USA...
CGGTTCCAGAAGTTGGTACGCCCATATCAGGTGCTTCTGGGGATCCATCTCCTTCTTCGGCATCATAGACCATAGGTCCACCCGCGTTTGCTTGGGCAGTCATTCCTTTTCCACCTTTTCCTTTCTTTGGTGGCGGGTTCTTGAGAATGTAGGTAGTCAATTTATGTCGCATATCGATATTCGTCTGTCTTCCACATGCTTTACAATCTTTGTGGATTACTTCATTTCGACCTTTTCCAGAGAACACAAATTCGGTCTCGGGGTTATCGCAAGCTCCACACAGGACGTATTTGACGATGAATGAATCGAGCAATTCGAGAAGTCGTTCTTGGGTATGAGCACCGTTTACGATATATCGATCATCAGCCATTGAAGTCTGGGCTCCGAGCTCGCAACCGAAGAATTTGGTCGGGTCTATGATAAGCACCGCCACCCTTTTTTCATATATACTCACAGGTAGGAGGCCTAGCGAGAGCTCGAGAGACATCTTCAACATTGGGAAGAACAGTCTTGATTCCATTTCCTCGACCTTCAATCTTGGTGATCATGACAGGCATTTTATACCTCTATTCATCAGCTCCATCCAATAAGGCAAAGTAATGAGCTCACGTAGAACTTGTCGGGGTTGCTTCGGATAACGTTGACGGTCGCCATTTTGATAGGTTATGTTAATGTTAGGTCTTTCATCAGCTTAGTTCCAGTCACTGAGGGTAAGACTCACTACTAGAAGATAGTCTGATGTATTTGATTCTTTGAGATGGGATTCCGATGACTTTGGGTAGAAGGCGGCATGAACTCGCTGGATGTCTGGGGTGGGTATTCAGTGAGGAAAAGCGTGAAAGTAGAGATCGAGTAAAGGGGGAGTTGGGAACAACAGATCAGCCAATGTAGCAACGAATAAAACAACTAGACATACCGGATCTTTTATTTCGATCTGAATAACCTGGATTACCAGGAAAAGGGGATTGTGAAAGGTGTATAAAAGCTAGAGACGTGATCTTGGGAATATGAGCTCGTTGGCTCTATAGTCGATATGGATAGTAGTCTACGAGGTTGTGATAAGAAGTAGTGCAGAGTATGACTTAGTGTGGTGATGTGTAAGGTAGTTAGTGGTAAAAAGAGAAGGTATCGCTACGTGTTAAGCGGAACCGCCCGAAAGGGTTCTAAACGGCTAAAGGGGTTTGAATACTTTGGTTCCGATCATTGAACGTGCATTTTGTTGGCATCAAAGGACTCTGATGTGGTGTGGCATTGGGTGTCATGGAGAGAGTGAGCTGTATCAAGGGACGAAGAGCATGCATGACAGGTCGATCCTCCCAAGGAATCTGTCTTTCTAAAAGCGTTGTTACTCTACTAAATATCCATCATTCCCGAATATTCAGATGCAATAGGGAAGCGTCTACCAAGTCCCGCAACGTAGCTAGCTATTATGGAGTTACATCTATGACCCTGCTCTGCAAAGCTGCGCTGCACTGTCTGTATGCATGTACAATTCAGCCAGACGCATCCAGCATCTACCACCTTACCAGTACTTACTTTCCCACGCTCACTTAGATTCTAGTGGAAGGTTCCAGAGCACGCGGCAAAATGGAAATTAATCTATGCTCCAAGCTCACCCACTTTCCTTTCTCTCACTACATTAATCGTGTATCAGCGAACCCATCTATTTACCTGTACACCAATCTGTGAGTTAGTCTCATGTCAATGGACGAGGACTGATGAGCAGAAACAAATCAAAATGTCCACTACTGCTGGAAACACTGAGACCTTTGGCTTCCAGGTATGTGCACTTTCTCGACATATTCCCCACCCTCTCCTCCTCGAGAGACGACCCGTCTACGAGATTCTCTTCATCCGTGACGTGACAGGACATCACTAACAACCAGGCCGAGATCTCCCAACTTCTCGATCTCATCATCAACACTTTCTACTCCAACAAGGAGATTTTCCTTCGAGAGTTGATCTCCAACTCTTCCGATGCTCTCGACAAGATCCGATACCAGGCCTTGACCGATTCTTCGGCTCTCGACACTGAGAAGGAGCTGTTTGTCAGGATCACCCCCAACAAGGAGGAGGGTACCCTTACTATCCGAGATACCGGTGTTGGTATGACCAAGGCTGATTTGGTCAACAATCTCGGTACGATCGCCAAGTCTGGTACCAAGGCTTTCATGGAGGCTTTGTCTTCCGGTGCTGATATTTCCATGATTGGTAAGCTATCTGATCCTGTATGAAGGATAAAGCTAACAGCTAGGTCAATTCGGTGTTGGTTTCTACTCTTCCTACCTCGTTGCCGAGAAGGTTCAGGTTACCACCAAGCACAATGACGACGAACAGTACATCTGGGAGTCTGCTGCCGGTGGAACTTTCACCATCACTGAGGACACTGAAGGACCCCGTCTCGGTCGAGGAACCTCCATGAAGCTCTTCATGAAGGATGACTTGAAGGAGTACCTCGAGGAGAAGAGGATCAAGGAGATTGTCAAGAAGCACGTAAGTTGGCCCTTCCTGAGTCTTGCGGAGGGAATGGAACTGACGTATAGTCCGAGTTCATCTCTTACCCCATCCAGCTCGTTGTCACCAAGGAGACCGAGAAGGAGGTCGAGGATGACGAGGAGGTCAAGGAGGGAGACAACAAGATTGAAGAGGTTGAGGATGAGGACAACAAGAAGGCCAAGAAGACCAAGAAGGTCAAGGAGACTACTACCGAGAACGAGGAGCTCAACAAGCAAAAGCCAATCTGGACCAGGTAAGCTAGGATCTCCTCGGCAGTTGAAATTGAGCTAATCGATAGGAATCCCTCCGATGTCACACCCGAGGAGTACTCTTCATTCTACAAGTCGATCTCCAACGACTGGGAGGACCATCTTGCCGTCAAGCACTTCTCTGTTGAAGGTCAGCTTGAATTCAAGGCTATGCTCTACATCCCCAAGCGAGCACCATTCGATTTGTTCGAGCAGAAGAAGAAGAGGCACAACATCAAGCTTTATGTTCGAAGGGTTTTCATTACCGAGGACAACGAGGAGTTGATGCCCGAGTACCTCAACTTTGTTGTCGGTGTCGTTGACGTAAGTACCCCTGCTAGCATGAAAAGCCGTGAGCTAACAATTAGTCTGAGGATCTACCCCTCAACATCTCCCGAGAGACCCTACAACAGAACAAGATCTTGAAGGTCATCCGAAAGAACTTGGTCAAGAAGGCTCTCGATGTCATTTCCGAGATTGCCGAGGACAAGGAGAACTACGACAAATTCTACACTGCCTTCTCCAAGAACTTGAAGCTCGGTATCCACGAGGACTCCAACAACCGAACCAAGATTGCCGAATTCCTACGATTCCACTCTACCAAGTCTGTCGAGGAATTGACCTCATTCAAGGATTACATTACCCGAATGCCCGAGGTTCAAAAGTCAATCTACTACCTTACTGGTGAATCCCTAGAGGCTGTCAAGGACTCTCCATTCCTTGAGGTCCTCAAGAAGAAGGGCTTCGAGGTTCTTCTTTTGGTCGACCCCATTGACGAGTACGCCGTTACTCAGCTCAAGGAGTTTGACGGAAAGACTTTGGTTTCCGTCTCCAAGGAGGGACTTGACCTCGAAGAGACCCCCGAGGAGAAGGAGGCTAGGGAGAAGTGAGCCGTTTTGTCTTTCTTGATTTGGGTGGAGCTAACAAATAGGGATGTCAAGGACTACGAGGATCTTTGTGCCGCCATCAAGGAGAACCTTGGTGAGAAGGTCGAGAAGGTTGTTGTTTCCAACCGAATCACTGAGTCCCCATGTGTTCTCGTTACCGGTCAATTCGGTTGGTCTTCCAACATGGAGCGAATCATGAAGGCCCAGGCTCTCCGAGATTCTTCCAGTAAGTCCCCACTACTCATGCCATATGAAATACTAATTCGCAGTGTCATCATACATGGCCTCCAAGAAGACTATGGAGCTCAACCCATCTCACCCAATCATCAAGGAGCTCAAATCCCGAATCGCAGAAGACAAGACCGACAAGACAGTCAAGGATCTCACTTACCTACTATTCGAGACTGCCCTCCTTACCTCCGGTTTCACCTTGACCGCACCCCAAGACTTCGCTAGCCGAATCAACAGGATGATCTCACTTGGTCTTTCTATCGATTCCGAGCCCGAGGCTGCTCCTGCTGCCTCTACCGAGTCTGCTGCTCCCGTCGAGGAAGTTGCTACTGGTTCCATGGAGGAGTGAGTTTGTTTTATTGATACTCGAGAAATGTGCTAACAGTACAGGGTCGATTAGGTATAAGATTAGTAGAAGTAGGGTTATGATTGCATAATATGCATTTGTGCTATAGTTATTACTTATGTTCCTATCTGCAAGAGTCGTGCATCGTCTTTGTTTACGAAGCTATCCCAATGAGAGACCGAATGCTAGATGTAGATGAAGGCAGTCGCTCTCGGCGTTATAATTAATTAAAACGATAATCCCGTTGTATCGACTTGTAAAGTGCTATATGAGTCATACAACGTGCTCAAAGTCATTAAACGTACTTAATCAGTCGTACACACCATTTTTGATACAGTGCATTATTCCCACCTCGCCGACATTGTACATCGTCAGGAGACTCTGAGCAGCGCGATCGCCACATGTCTGCTGACAGGCTTGAGGTATATTGAAAATATTAATGCATCAAAACTGCTCTCTCTTCTTAATTTACTCATCAGGGTCCTCCCGACCCATGACTGCACTTTCCTCTCCATCTGCTCTCTCCTCCCAACCACCTTGGACCCTATTGACCCCTTCCTCAATCTCACTAGACCTCACTAACCGTTCTCCAATCCTCATCATTCCATCAGGTATATCATCCACATTCCCATCTTCATCTTCTGAATACCTCCTTCTCCTGACACCCCTCTCTTCTTCTCCTTCTCCATCAGGATTCGATACGGAAGGTAATCGAAGTCTACCTTCGCGTAATGCTTCTGTATATGCCTCATGAGCCTCTTCGTCCTCTTCATCATCCCCAAATGGAGTGTTCGAGGGTATGAATAATGGTGTTCCTCTCCTACCCCCCTCTGAGCCGAAAGGGGTTGTTGACTGGTATCGGAATGGAGTTACTGATCCACCTTTCGACTGCCCAGGGGCGGGTGTGGTTGATATAGATCGAGAGGCGTTACGCATATTGGGCGCCTGGACACGTGAGGAATTTCGAGCCGTCTCGGGCAAACCGACAGATTGAGAGGTCGAAGTACGTGCTGCATCGGGCTCCATACCTGCTCGAGAACCTGAATACAACTTGGATCGTGAACGAGAGTATGTAGCTTGAATGGAAGCTGAACGAGTCGATAGTCGGGATGAGGGTGGAGCGTATTGTTCAGGTGGGAGGGCGGGGTATGGCTCGATAATAAGGACAAGCTGGAGGGAGGAAGTACCGAATCCTGGACATCAGCATTGTATCTCGAATGTTTTTGACTTACCTTTAAAAGTAACATCCACAGAAGGCTTGAAATCCTTGACTCTCATCTCATCATTCCCATCCTCCTCTACCCCACCGGAAGTGGAAGCACCAAGATTCGAGATGTCAGGTTTCACATCTTCATCAAGATCCACCAATTCGGGCGAGGCACTCCGCCCAGCAACAGAAACAGAACGAGTCCTAGATCTGGACCTGGCACTAGGGATTTTCTTTCTCTTACTAGGTGTCGTAGATGGTTCGATTGCCGGTGGGGGTGTTGGAGCTCGCAATGAGAATTCTTTTTCCTACTATCAGCTATGACTTGGAGTGGGCGTACTTTTAAGAGAACGACTTCTGTTCTAGTTGTTGATCGGAGAAAATAACAGTATTGATATCCCTCTTCTCGTCAGCCTCACTCTGGTCTTCGATTGGAATACACACCTCCTCTCTCCGCGTATACTTTATGTTTCTTCTCAAATCTCGCGTTCGACAGTAAGCCACGCATCCTGCTATCAGCACCATTCTGTATGTCGAGGTATGCCATACTTGGACTGTAGCTCTCCAATAACTAGCTGTAGGACTTTATCAGTCATCCAGTCTACCTTATCCTATCAGCTTCGGCACATCGCATGTACAGGGGGCGAGGTGGCTTACATGTCTTTCGTCGAGGTAGAGGAACAATGGGATCACCCTGTAATTTGAGGCTCGGAGGTAGAATGCATTTCGAGTCGAGAACTTCATTGTCGTTTTCGCTATCCACCTATTATATCTCTCTTCCTTGTAATGCTATGCCCTGGTTGCCCAGCTGATCTCCTCGTCGTTACCAGATATCGATACCAGATTATATGACACAGTTGATTCATTCACATTGCGTCACGACGGAATCAAATACCACGTGCTCAGATACAAGGTTGAGCGCTGACAAGTCGCGAATCACTCTCTCTATACCACCTATATCCCATATACAATGTCTGCACCAGCATCAGACCCACCTCAAGATCCACCCACAGGTACTGGCTCGGGGGATGTAAAACCGGCAGACGCTTCTTCTTCCGCTTCTTCCTCTACTGGCGAGACTGTTCCTGAGGGGGATGTAAAGATGGAGGAAGCTCCTAAACCAGAGACGATCGAGGATACGCTAGAAGATATCCCTGATCACGTCAAGGAGGTAGGCTTCCTCATTCAAACAATAATGTAGGATACCAGCTGATTCATAGTTGAGTGAAGCAGAGATCAAGATTCAAGCTAGGATGATTGATAATGAAATCAAAATGATGAGACAAGAGAGTGTACGATTATCCCACGATAGATCAAGTATGATGGAGAGGATTGCGGATAATGCGACAAAGATCAAGCAGAATAAGGTCTTGCCTTATCTCGTTTCTAAGGTCGTCGAGGTGAGTCAAACGTGCTAGAGTGAGTGGGACTGATGGTAGTTATTGGATGTAGATGAGGAGGTTCAGGAGGGAGCGGTTCATAATGAACATAATGCAAAGAAGACGAAATGTGCTGTTATCAAGACATCAACAAGACAGGTAAGCTCCCATCCTCTGGAAGATCGAGTGAAAGCTGAATCACAGACCGTATTCCTACCCATCATCGGTCTAGTCCCACATGAGGAATTACGTCCAAGTGACTTGATCGGAGTCAACAAGGATTCTTATCTTATCCTAGATAAACTTCCAGAGGGTAAGCCAACGACGTGATCTGAGCTGATAGTAGAATACGACGCTAGGGTCAAAGCTATGGAAGTTGACGAGAGGCCAACAGAGACATATACGGATATCGGTGGATTGGACAAGCAGATTGAAGAGCTTGTCGAGGCTATGTGAGCTAATCGACTCTCTTTCTGGGTGGTAGCTGATGGTAGTGTGCTTCCAATGCAGCAGGCTGATAGGTTCAAGACCCTTGGTATTACCCCACCCAAGGGTTGTTTGATGTATGGTCCCCCAGGTACGTCAGCTGACGAACATGGCCTGCTGGGCTGACTCGCAGGAACCGGAAAGACCCTCTTAGCACGAGCATGTGCAGCACAGACAAGCGCATGTTACCTCAAACTCGCCGGTCCCGCCCTTGTCCAGGTAAGCTCTTCCTATTTGGATCATGGTCAAGCTAAAATCTAGATGTACATTGGAGACGGAGCCAAGCTTGTTCGAGACGCATTCGAGCTCGCCAAGCAGAAAGCACCCGCAATCATCTTTATCGATGAATTGGATGCTATTGGAACAAAGCGATTCGATAGTGATAAAGCCGGAGATCGAGAGGTACAGAGGACAATGTTGGAATTGTTGAATCAGCTCGATGGATTCTCGTCAGATTCAAGGATCAAGGTATGCTCACACTCCCTTACAGGTTTCAACATAGAGCTGACGAGTAGGTCATTGCGGCTACGAATCGAATTGATATCCTCGACCCTGCATTACTTCGATCTGGTCGACTGGATCGAAAGATTGAATTCCCACTACCTAATGAGAGTGCTCGAGAGGGTATTTTGCAGATTCACGCTAGGAAGTTGAACCACAAGGGTGTCAAGTAGGTTCATCTTCACTGTGCAACCCTGGATACTGATCCCCAGTTTCGAGGAACTAGCTCGTTCGACGGAAGAAATGAATGGTGCGCAATTGAAGGCAGTCTGTGTAGAGGCTGGTATGGTGCGTAATCCTTTTGCGAGTCGGTAATTGCGCTAATAGACAGTTGGCATTACGTCAAAATGCTACTCAGTTGACACACGAACATTTCCACGGGTGAGCTCATTCACAAAGAAAAACGAGGGGAAGCTGACGATCTAGTGGTATTCTCGAAGTACAAGCTCGAAAAGCAAAGGAACATCATGTAAGTCTGTCTCCTGTGCGTCAAAGTCAAGCTGACGGGGTAGTACTTCGCTTAAGGCCTGGGTCTGGAGTAGTATATTGTGCTAGTGGTTATGGTAGTGATAGTGATAGTGGTAGTGATGACTTGCATGTAGATATGATGATATGTGCTTGACCCTTGATAGCAATATCTGCTGAGATAGTGCCAAGAAATGAATGACGCGACGGATCAATCAACCGGTTTATAGAATTCAACCTCATATAACTGATACATTACTACTCGACTACTCGATAGAGTAATCGATAACACAAAAGAGAGATGAGCTCCTCAAGCCCACCGACTGGTACTGGCTCCAAGTTAAAGCTGAGGAACACCTACCAAATCCCACCATTAGCAGCGATCTTCCTAACTCATTTCCACGATACAAAAGGTCAAACAGTAGTTTATTACATCTCAAATAATGAGACTAGTAAGTCATCCTCCTGGTCTCTTGCGCAAAGTAATAAAAAGAAGTGGTCAGAGAGAGAAAGAGAGAAGCTAATGATAGAATTGGGAAAAGGGAATATAGAACATACAACCCTCCCCTCAGGTTTACATCTCATATCAGAAGATCTATTCGGGTTTAGACATGGGACCTCTCGTCCTTCTGACTTTTCCCCTGTAGGACAACTTGGGGATGATGGTGGTGATGGAAAGGGAAAAGGTGATGGGACTTGGCCTGGGATTGCTCTTTTTAGGAGTCGGGAGAATGAGGGTGGGAGGGGGAGGAGGATGGTTAGTTTGGGTGTTGTCTTGGGTATGTTTATTTTCCAAGAGCCCTATGTTCTCCTCTGAGACTCCTCTCTATCTCTGCTCCGAGATGTTCACTTGATCCTTCTCCCTCTCTTTCATTTAAGAGGAAGGAAGAGCTCACCCGATAGCAAACCCAGAGGCATCATCCCAACTATTCATACTCAAACCATGGTTAAGCGATATCTACGATTTCATCGATAAAACCCCCCTTGTAAAAGAACCCCCGGGCTCCCTATCCCGACTCATTGGAATTTTAGATCAGTTGTGGGAAGATCACGGATGTAAAGAGAAAGAAATACCTCTTTCATGGAGGGATGGAGCAGGTCGTGATGAGGACAGTAGTCTTGAGATAGAGAGGGGATTGAGGGGTTTGGCTAGTGGGGATCAGGTTTCGGTATGTCCCCTCCATTTGAGGTAGAAGGGGAAAGAGTCTGATGAGTAGGATTCACATCCTATTAGATTCTTGCCTCGATTAGTTGATATACTTGGACCGTTAATTGTGGTAGTCTACAAAGCGGCTATTACAGGAAAAAGGATAGTATGTCCCTCTTTTTCTTCTTCTGCCTCTTCTCCTCGTCCATCATAATGAGATTCAATCACTGAGAGAGTCAGACTGACGAAACAGTTAATATACTCACCCCCACCCCTCTTTCCAATATCGGCATTTGGGTGGTGTATCGCCGCACTATCCTTACCGCCTTCAGGAGTAAACTGTCATACAAGTGAATGGCTAGGTCAAGTCGGATTAATGGATATCACTGCTTTGCATGCGAAGAAAGAGGGTTGGGTTGCTAGTACGTTCACGTTCCCTATTACCTTCATCTCGTCTCTCTTCTTCCCCCTTCTCTCTTCCCATTCCCTTCTCCCATATATCAAATTCGCTTATCCCCATCCCTGCTGCCGTCTCATGCGAACAAGTAAGATACTGACGGTTAGGTACTTCGGACAAAATATTACTATCCCACACGAAACTCTACGACCTCTCAATAGATCTCTCATCTTGTAACCCCCTCCCAACCGATCCAGATACGGATTGCGACCCTCAGTTGGGAGGACAAGCAATAATCCACATAACATCCCCATCATCCCATACCCCCATCCAAGTCGGGTACACATTCTCCGATATCCCCTTATACAAACTCGTTTCCACCACTACAACTACTTCAGATTGGTGGATTACATTCTACGATTTATACAATAAGGTATATACAATCTGCGCTGGAGTCTGCGAGTATGCAGTTGGTCGAGGGCAGGTTGGGATTTCCCTCGGGGACGATAATCATAGTCGTCAAGGTGATGGTCGAGGTCTAGATGGAGAGGAAGATTCTTTACTACAACGTGAAGATGAAGAGGATGAGGATGAGGGAGAGGAAGGAGGGAATGAGGAAACGAGAAGGGGACAATTGATATTGAAACGGTTCCATCATCATTCCTATCATCTTCGTGCTTTACTTGATACTGTCCACACTTCGGGTGAGGTAATGACCACGGGTCAAGTTAGGGAATTGACTGGCAAGTGGCGGGTGTCGGGGGAGGAATATACGTTTTGGTCAGACTTGGCTAGGCGTTGGGAGGTACCACAAGCCTGAGAAGGCGATATAAGGATCGTTGAGTACTTGTAGTTCGTTATGTATAATGCAGTTGTATGTGCATGATAATGCAGTTGTATGTATGTGATCTATGAAGAATGAGATACCCTCCTAAAACAAAAGCGCTACTGCCTCTGCTCGAGAATAGAATTATATTCAATCTTACTAATCCTCCATGGAATGCCCGAATTCGACCAGAATTCATCGGCGTCCTCATCCTATGTATCAGTCCTTTTCCATCTCTTAAAATCTATATTAAAGCGTAGAAAGGAATGGGAGGGAATCAGAGGAAAGAAGACGTAAAAATGGTTGTCTGCAAGCATTGGCTTTAAGTGTCTAATTAAGGGTCATCCTGTTGAGATAGGTCCGATAGGACCGGGGTAGAGAGTGAGAGGCAAGGAAGTAGATGAACAGGACTTACAGCATCAAGGTTGAGTACTGTGCTAATTTGTTGTAATCTTGTGAATTTGTCTCTTGCCCCTCCGAAGGTGGTTTGGGTAGATAGGTAATTGGCGATTGATCTTACGTCTCTTTCGTACCGAATTGCTCCGAGCTGGATATCAGCCAAGTTCAAGTTTACCGGTCGCCATTGCGGTTCGAGTTGATGAAAGAGGGATGAGAGAAGTATAGGAAGTAAGGAGAGGGACATACCTCCGAGAATCGCATTCCCATTACATACTTCTCCCAAGGCCTAACGAAGGATTCAACAGTCATACCAAAGAAAGACTGGTAGTTGGCATCAGTCAATGTATCCTGGCTATCAGCACTTTCGTCCTCTGCTTACAAACCCTTGTTCATCCCTCTGAGGAGGGATGAAACCAGGCAGAAAGGAAGGAGACATACGCGGTACCCATCGACCAATTGTTCCCAAGCCCTTATAAACCTCTTTCGAACGATATCGAGGTCTTCCGCCTCTGCAAAAGTATCTTCATCGAGGTTGTAGCTTACATCCCGATATATATCGTCCAATAGTGATCGTAGTCGGGGTTTGGTGAGTTGATTGAATAATGTATCCAACCCGTTCTGACATTTAGCACATTTCTATTGATTGAATTATCTAGACTGACCTTGGAGGCTGTTCTGAACTTTTGGGATAGACCGCCCAAGGCAGATAATTCGCTTTGGATAGTTGGGATATCGTTATCGATGAATACCTGTGGTAGGTTCGAAGAGATTTCATCCATTAACCTCTCAATGTAATCGCCAGAAACGTCAAGGTCATTGAGGTAGATCTATCATCAGCTCATCCCTTGCTCAATTGGGGGGGGACATACGATAAAAGCAGATTTCTGATCCCTCTCCCTCCTCTCCCTCTCTGCCCGATCTTGTCCGGTGGTAGCATACACCCCGTCCATTTTCTTCCTGATTATTCCCAAATAATCCCTCTCTATCACCTGAGCTATACTTATCCTCATGGACTTTATCGTTGAAATAGATCCAATTGATAGGACACGATTAATGACTAGTTTGAGGAGGTAGAATGTATCGTCCAATATGGATGACAAGTGGGGTTTGGAGGTTGTTTCGGGTGAATCTAGTCGGTGGGCTTTTTCGATTGATATCCGCAAGAACCAGATTTCAAGGGGTTCGTAATATACCTTGAGAAGGTTCTCTATGGCTCTCTGAGAACCTGATTGGTCCATCATTGACATGTCCGAGGATGGTGGAGGAGCCGTGCCTTCGTGGGCATCACCGTTCTGCTCGGCTTGATCACTTGGATCATCCTCTTCTTCATCATCCTATACATCAGCTCTGGCAGAACGAGGGTTTGTAAACTTACTGCAATCCTTCCCCATACAAATCGCTTGAACAGCGCCCATCTCCCTCCTAGTGCGACCAGTTCGCCAAGAACACGGTCGACATCTCTTGAATCAGGCCCCTTCTCCTCCTCTTCGACAGGCGCAGGGGAGGGAGTAGGTGCTGGAGCCCGTTGTCCTCCTTTCGTGTAGGACTGTAACAGGTTCCCAGCGGATGATAGGGATGTAGGAAGGGCGGAAGTGGTTGATGAGGCTAGTGACGATAATGTCATCTGGCCAGTGGCTGGGTTGAGTAGTGATGTGAATAAAGGGGGTAAGAGGGTAGGTTGAGAAAGAAGGGTAAATGGCGTTTGTTTCGTTTCGGAAATCAAACGGCCTACACGACGATCCTCTTCCCATCCCTCTACTAGATTCCTCACGACTCGATCACTCTCGCCCACAAGCCGTCCCACGACTGTACGTGTTCTGCCTTTACCATAATATTTATCAACAACAGGTTGATGTTGATCGATAATATGGGCGATAGATTCGAGTAGGGAAGTGAGTTGATTCAGGTAATAAATTGGTGACGAGGCTGACTGTAAGCGAACGGGATCAAATGACATGTCACATGTTTACTCACGTTTAGTGGCACTACTTCCTCTAGCTTTGACAAGGCCAACAACGAAATCACCATATGCCTCCAAGCCCTCTTTCTCTGCCCCAATCCCTGGCCAGAGACGGAAGAACCGGCTGACTCCTGCTTGATCCTTCTTTTCTGCTGCTGCGTCGAATTCGGTCCTGAATATGTGTAGCAGTACATCCCGTAGTTCGGCAAGCTGCTGAGCGGGTGGTTGCGGGTATTGTGGTGTGGGCTGGACATGAGTGTATGTTTTACATGTGTGTTAGGCATGTAGGTTTGACATGCCCAAGACAGACTTACGACGACGTGACCTGCGAAATTGCCCTCGATGACCTGGTCTCGAACCGACATTGCCCGTTTACATGCCCGCGAAGCAGACTCCCAATCCTCCTTGGCGATCGCAGATGACAGGTTATTCAGAGCATTCTATCATCAGCTCAGACCTTGTGAATACCGGTCAATGACTGACCTTGAGCTCAAGGACCTCGGTAACAATATCAGTAGCCTCCTTCACCCTCCCTACTTCCTCATCCAGCCTCCTGACCTTGCCCCCGACCCTCTCACTCGTATCCCATACCTTCCTCACTCTCTCTACTAAACCCTCATCCACGCCCAATTCCTCAAAATCAGCATTCTGCTGTCCTAAACCCCTGGTCGTCAATCCCAGCATCCCGTTTTGGAATCTTGGCCCAGACCCATCTATCTCATTTGACAGTCTCCCTGCTTTTAGTGATAAATTCTCGAGTCGGGAGAATGCAGATTCAATCTGTGCTCTGTCTGATACTAGGGCATTGAGGGCTGTAGAGAGATCTTGCTGTTTTCGAGAGAGGAGGGATAGTTGTGCTGTTATTTGACTTGGGTCTGTTATTTCCCTGGGTGATATGATTTGGGGAGAGGGCGGTCGGGTGTCGAGGGGTGTCGGGAGGGTTGAGGATATGACCGACATGGTGATCAGTGATCAGTCATAGAGTACTGTAATATACTGCTGATAGTGCTCTATTCTTTACAGTAGTCGCGTCAATGCAAATACAAGAAATAGGCGCGCTGTGATGATCTACGTTTTATTATGACATCACTTTAATACTGGAATGGAATCAGCGTGCCTATTCTATAAGGGACAGTGTCTAGTATAGAGTAAGCTACCAAAGTATTACTATCACATAGCTGAAACAGATTCACACTACTATATACGTATACTCAGCCTTATAGTACACAGTACCCAAGAGTCAATCAGGTATCACATCACTCACACCAACAACAATCACACGGTCACACAAATCTCTGTTTGGTACCGCACTATCGAAAACGCCCTTATCGACCACGCCCTTCGTTCGCGCTTTCACACACATTACACCTACAACTACACCTATCATCCTAATAATACACCAGTGGCAAGATGCCGAGATTATACAATGATACCACTGCTGAGCAGCTGGACCCAGAGTCCGGGGTATGTCTTTTTGCTTAGTCATCCATCAGGAACGCGCTGATCAATGCCTTCTTTACCACCCTTCTTTCCTCCGACCACCGATTTCATCTTACACCATTTCTCCAACTGTTGACTTCGCTTGAGATCAACAGAAAGGCCCATCATTCATCAACCTAGATGTATTCAACCAGATCCTCGATATGGACGATGACGAGGAAGGAGATGACGAAGAGGCATTCAGTGAAGGTATCGTTGGTGGATTCTTTGATCAAGCCGAAACAACATTCGCATCTATGGAAAAGGCCTTGTCAGTCTCTCCCCTTCATGACATTAAACAATAGCTGATAAAGTAGGAAAGAAAAGAACTTGGAAGAACTCTCATCCCTAGGCCACTTCCTCAAAGGATCCTCCGCAGCACTCGGTATCGTTGCAGTACAAGACGCATGTGAGAAAATGCAACATTACGGTCATCTTCGAGATGAAGAGGAAAATACCGATTTAAAAGAAGAAGAAGCATTAAAGAGGATTGAAGGA
>Ga0308160_10004486_pt1 | contig 14949 bp, 13 predicted proteins | sample PhyFR1_FD_201036 | JGI IMG/M metagenome (GOLD analysis project Ga0308160, IMG submission 201036) | Phyllosphere microbial communities from UC Gill Tract Community Farm, Albany, California, United States - DLSLF.R1 | ecosystem: Host-associated > Plants > Phyllosphere > Unclassified | place: USA...
CCGACCAGGCGCGCGCCGAGGCCGACCTGGTGCGCCTGCGCGCCGCCATCGCCCAGCAGGGCAGCGCCATCCAGCGCGCCGCGGCCACGATCGACGCCGGCAACGCCACGCTGAAGTTCGCCAAGGCGAATGCGGCGCGCTACCGCGACCTGGCCTCGGACGGCTCGGCCACCCTGCAGGACCGCCAGCAGGCCGAATCGCAGGCCGACGCCGCCAGCGCCCACCACGTGGCCGACGTCGCCGCGCTGGCCGGCGCCAGGCAGGAAGTCGGCATCCTGCAGGCCCAGGTGGCCCAGGCCGAAGCCCAGGTTGCGCGCAGCAAGGCGGCCCTCAGCGCGGCCCAGCTGAACCTGTCGTACACCAGGATCGTGGCGCCGATCGACGGCGTGGTCGGCCAGCGCAGCGTGCGCGTCGGGGCCTACGCCCGGGTCGGTGCGCCGCTGCTGGCGGTGGTGCCGCTGCAGCAGGCCTACGTCGAAGCGAACTTCCGCGAAACCCAGCTGGCGCGGGTGCGGGTCGGCCAGCCGGTTACAATCACGGTCGACATGCTGCCCGGGACCACCCTGAAGGGCCACGTGGACAGCCTGGCCCCGGCCAGCAGCGTGTCGTTCTCGCCGATCGCACCCGACAATGCGACCGGTAACTTTACCAAGGTCGTGCAGCGCCTGCCGGTGAAGATCGTGATCGATCCGGGCCAGGATGCCGCACGTTTGTTGAGGGTGGGGATGTCGGTGACGCCCACCGTGATGTCAGGATCGTGACCGCATGACCGCTACCAGGCCGCCCGCGCCTTCGCTCCAACCCCAGGACCCCCCAAGCGGCCGCCCGCAGCGGCTGACGCGCGAACAGAGCCGGGCGCAGACGCGCGAGCGCCTGCTGGCCTCGGCCGCCGTCGTGTTCACGCGCGAAGGCTACGGCGGCGCCTCGGTCGACCGCATCGCCGAGGAAGCGGGCTATTCCAAGGGCGCGCTGTATTCGAATTTCGCGTCCAAGGACCAGCTGTTCCTGGAGCTGGTCGACCATTACGCCGGCGGCCAGGCCGAGGAACTGTGCCGGCGCCTGGATGCGGTGGAGGGCGCCGACGCCGTCATCGAGGCCGTGTGCAGCTGGGCCACCGGCCTGCAGCACGAGCCCGACCTGCGCATGCTGGTGCTGGACCTGGCGCGCCGGGTGCGCGGCGACCCGCAGCTGGCGGCCAGCCACTCGCGCCTGTTCGACGAACAGTGGGAAGCCGTCGGCAGCCGCCTGGCGCGCATCTTCCCGGACGGCCGCTCGCCGGTGCGCCCGCTGGTATTGGGGGCGCTGGTGATGGAACTCACCTACGGCAATGCGATGCATTTCCATGCCGAACTCACGGCCGGCGACCTGATCGGCGTGGCCCTGCGCGGGCTGCGCGACGCCCACGCGCCACGGAGGTGATATACTGAAGGCGTCATGTCCCCCTTCGCCTGTATGAGACGCGTTCTCGTCATCTTCCTGGTCCTGCTGTTCCCGCTGAACGTGTTCGCGCTGTCCCTGTCCGTCGCTACCATGCCGGCCGCCGCCCTGGCGCAGGCCGCCGGTGCGAAGGACCACGTGCACGTGGCGGCAGCGCTGGCCGACGCCGGCGACGTGGCCGACGACGATACCGGCTCCGGCGACCCCGGCGACATCGATCCCGACGAGCCGCCCGCCGGCGCCGACATCCACTACATCGTCGGCCATGCCGGCTGCCTGCACATCGCCGGCCTGTCCAGCGCAGCGCCCGCGCTGCACGACGCCGCGTCCCGCTGCCATTCCGTTCCGCCTCCCGTGAAGCCGCCGCGCGCGGCCTGAGCCTCTCTCAGTCCGACCGGGGCGTTTGCCCCCGCGTTCGATCCGGTTTCTCCCGGACGTGCCGCCGGCACGCACCGCCTGCGCACGTCCACTCACCGACAAGGTACACATATATATGGAATGGCTCTTCGACCCGACCATCTGGGCCGGTTTGCTCACGCTCGTCGTCCTGGAAATCGTCCTGGGCATCGACAACCTGATTTTCATCGCCATCCTGGCCGACAAGCTGCCGCCGCAGCAGCGCGACAAGGCGCGCCTGATCGGCCTGTCGCTGGCGATGCTGATGCGTCTCGGCCTGCTGACCATCGTCTCCTGGCTGGTCACGCTGACCACGCCGCTGTTTTCGCTCGGCGCCTTCGCCTTTTCCGGGCGCGACCTGATCCTGCTGGCCGGCGGCCTGTTTTTGCTGTTCAAGGCCACCGTCGAACTGCATGAACGCCTCGAAGGCGTGGCGCATGCCCAGTCCGAATCGAAGGCCTACGCCGGCTTTGCCGCCGTGGTCGCCCAGATCGTGGTGCTGGACGCCGTGTTCTCGCTGGACGCGGTTATCACCGCCGTCGGCATGGTCGACGAACTGGGCGTCATGATGGCCGCGGTCGTGATCTCGATCGGCATCATGATCCTGGCCTCGAAGCCGCTGACGCGCTTCGTGAACGCGCATCCGACCGTGGTCGTGCTGTGCCTGAGCTTCCTGCTGATGATCGGCCTGAGCCTGGTGGCCGAGGGTCTGGGCTTCCACATCCCGAAGGGTTACCTGTATGCGGCGATCGGTTTCTCGATCGTGATCGAGACCCTGAACCAGTTCGCGCGCCGTAATTTCCTGCGCAACGAGGCGCGCCTGCCCTTGCGCGAGCGCACCGCCGAATCGGTGCTGCGCCTGCTCGGCAAGCGCCGCCGCGTCGAAGCCGAAGCCGAAGCCGCGGCGCAGGAAGAGGGCGCCCAGCCGGCCGCCGAAGACGTGTTCGCCACCGAAGAACGCAACATGGTCAGCGGCGTGCTGGCGCTGGCCGACCGCTCGATCCGCTCGATCATGACGCCGCGCTCGGAGATGTCGTGGATCGACCTCGGCCAGGACGCGCCGACCCTGCTGCGCCAGTTGGGGGCAACGCCGCATAGCCAGTTGCCGGTATGCCGCGGCGAGGTCGACCAGCTGGTCGGCGTGGCGCGTACCAAAGACCTGGTGGCCGGCCTGCTGCAGCACGGCTGCATCGACCTGTCGAGCGCCGGCCCGCTGCGCGCGCCGATCGTGCTGCCGGAAACCGCCGGCGTGCTGCGCGCGATGGAAACCCTGAAGCGCGCCCACGGCCAACTGGTGCTGGTGGCCGACGAGTACGGCGTGGTGCAGGGCCTGCTGACGCCGATCGACATCCTGGAAGCGATCGCCGGCGAATTCCCGGACGAGGACGAGCAGCCGGCGATCCGCCAGCAGGCGCCTGGTGTATGGGAGGCGGACGGCACGGCCGACCTGCACCTGCTCCAGCAGACGCTGGAAACCGACGCCCTGGTCAGCGAGGAAGCCGACTACAGCTCGCTGGCGGGCTTCCTGCTGGCGCGCTTCGAGACCCTGCCGGAGGCCGGCCAGAGCGTCGAGGTCGACGGCTTGCGCTACGCAATCCTGGAAATCGCGAACCGCCGCATCGCGCGGGTGGCAATCGAGCGCGTGGGGCCGCAGCCGCAGCCCGAATGAGCCTGTTCGCAATTGAAACTATTTTAGAAAGCACATCATGAAACGCATATTCCTGTTCATCGTCACCAACCTGGCCGTGATGCTGGTGCTGAGCCTCAGCGCCAGCCTGCTCGGCGTCAACCGCTTCCTCACCGCCAACGGCCTGAACCTGGGCATGCTGCTTGCCTTTGCCGCCCTGATGGGCTTCGGCGGCGCCTTCATCTCGCTGTGGATGTCGAAGCCGATCGCCAAGTGGTCGACCGGCGCCCAGGTCATCGGGCAGCCGGGCAACCCCACCGAAGCGTGGTTGCTGAATACCGTCGCGCGCCAGGCGCAGGCGGCCGGCATCGGGATGCCGGAAGTGGCGGTGTACCCGGGCGCGCCGAACGCGTTCGCGACCGGGGCCACGAAAAACAGCTCGCTGGTGGCGGTGTCGAGCGGCCTGCTCCAGTCGATGACCCAGGAAGAAGTCGAGGCCGTGCTGGCGCACGAAGTGGCGCACATCGCCAACGGCGACATGGTCACGCTGACCCTGGTGCAGGGCGTGGTGAACACCTTCGTGGTGTTCCTGGCGCGCGTGGTCGGCTATTTCGTTGACGGCATGCTGCGCAAGAACGACGACGAGCATGCCGGCCCCGGCATCGGCTACATGGTGACCGTGGTCGTGTGCGAGATCGCGTTCGGCATCCTGGCCAGCATCATCGTGGCCTGGTTCTCGCGCCGGCGCGAATTCCGCGCCGACAGCGGTGCCGCGCGCATCATGGGCCGTGCGCAGCCGATGGTCGCGGCGCTGCGCCGCCTGGGCGGGCTGGCCGAGGGCGAGCTGCCGAAGAACATGTCGGCGTTCGGCATCTCGGGCGGCGGCGGGATGATGGCGCTGTTCTCGAGCCATCCGCCGATCGAGGAGCGCATCGCCGCGCTGCAGGCTCGCTAAGCTGCTTCTTCAGCGCCCGCTGGCCACCGCGCCGCTGGCCGCCTGCGCCAGCCGCGCGCCGCCGGGATTGCTCACGCTGCGCGTGACCAGGATGTCGACCGGTGTCGCCGGCTGGCCGTAGTAGGCGCGGTTGCGGCCTTCGTCCACGTCGATCACGGTGCCGTCCACGTTGACGCCGCCGTACAGGCCCTTCGAGCGCGTGTAGACGATCATGTCGGCCGTGACCGGCGCGCCGGTACCGGCGCCGATCGGGCCGGCCGCCACGCTGACGTCGCCGCCCAGCTTGAAGGTGGTTGCGAGCAGCGAGTTGAGCGCCTTGTCCGTCATGACCAGCGCCACCATTTCCGAGGCCTGGGCACCGGCCTGCAGCCCGATGCTGCCCTGCGCCAGGCGGTAGAAGGCCGGACCGTTCCAGCCGGTGCCGCTGCGGTTGCGTGCGATCACCACCGCCGAGCCGCCGGAACCGCCGACGATGAAGCCGGCCTGCACGATCTGCGGGCTGATCAAGAGGGCCTTGGCGCTGCCGACGTGGTCGCGGAACCAGGTCATGTCGGGGTCGCGCCTGAAATTCGCCAGGGTGGCCTGGGCCGCGTCGACGCGGGCCTGAGTGTCGTCCTTCGTCGGCGGAGTGGAGGAGCAGGCCGCCAGACCGAATATGGTGAACGCCAGGACGGGCGTGAGTGCCGTCCTTGTCGTGTTGCTTGCAATCCGCTTGAACATGATGACCTCGCAGGAAGCTAGTCGCGCGGGCGCGCTATGAAAGACCTCGTGGGGAACGGATGGTTTCGCAGGAGCCCGGCTAGACGATGCGGTTGTTTGTGATTCATCAAAGTCTCTCCGGGTGAGCTGGTAGGTTTGCTTACCCCTTCCTACAATCCTCCTACTGCGCTATCGGAGGACATCATGTTCAACAAGCTACTGGCCGAATGCATCGGCACCTTCTGGCTGGTGCTGGGCGGCTGCGGCAGCGCCGTCCTGGCCGCCAGGTTTCCCGAGGTCGGGATCGGCCTCACCGGCGTCTCGCTGGCCTTCGGCCTGACCGTGCTGACCGCCACCTACGCGCTCGGCCCGGTTTCGGGCGGCCATTTCAATCCGGCCGTGTCGGTCGGCCTGTGGGCCGGCGGCCGCTTCCCCGGGCGCTACCTGGCCCCCTACATCGTCAGTCAGGTAATTGGGGCTATCGTGGGCGCCGGCGTGATCTGGCTGATCGCCAGCGGCAAGGCCGGCTTCGACGTGCAGGCCGGGTTTGCGGCCAACGGCTATGGCGCGCATTCGCCGGGCGGCTACACGATGGAGGCGGCGCTGGTGTGCGAACTGGTGATGAGCTTCATGTTCGTGCTGGTCGTGCTCGGCGCCACCCATGCGCGGGCACCGGTCGGCTTCGCCGGCATCGCGATCGGGCTGGCGCTGGCGCTGGTGCACCTGATCAGCATCCCGGTGACGAACACCTCTGTCAATCCGGCGCGCAGCACCGGGCCGGCCCTGTTCGTCGGCGGCTGGGCGGTGCTGCAGTTGTGGATGTTCTGGCTCGCGCCGCTGCTCGGCGGTGCGCTGGCCGGGGTGCTGTACCGCACGGTGCTGCAGCGCGACCTGAGCGAACCGGTGGTCAGCGGCCAGCCGGGTCCGGACGTCGGGGTGCATGCGTGACGGATGCCGCGCTCAGTGTCCGGGCAGGATCAGGTGCAGCTGGAAGCGCAGGAACCAGGTGCCGGCACGCTCCGGGCGCACCAGGTTGTAGCCGGCGCCGACCATCGCGTTGAGCGGCAGGTTGTCGCGTGGCCGGCTCAGCGTCGACCACGCCAGCCCGAGCGGCACGGTCCAGCGGCGGCCGCCGTGGCGGTCCCAGTCCGCCGAGATGGTGCCGCCGTAGCCGATCGTGTGGCGTGGCGACAGGCGGTAGCTGGCGATCGGCTGCAGCTGGAAGCCGCGCGTGCTCGGACGGTCGTCGGCACCGCCGAACGACCACGATGCCGTCACCTGCGCGCCGTAGGTCCAGTTGCCGGGCTGGCGCACGACCAGCGCCGCAGGGCCGGCCGCATGGCGCTCGTGGCGGCCGGGGCCCCAGGTCCAGTCCGGACGCGACGGCTCCGTCAGGGTGAGCAGGGCGTAGCGGGTGAGATGCCCGGTGATGGTGAACCGGGCGGGCGGGTTGATGTTCTGGGCCAGCGCCGCTGCCGGCAGCGGCAGCAGCAGGCTTGCCAGGATGCGTGGCAGGCATGGTGCGGGCACGGCGGTCTCCTTCGGAACGCGAGGCAGCCGGACGTGCACGGCATGCCTGACGCTGAGTTGGACCGCCGCCCGCCGGCGCGGTTCCTGCCGCGCTGCCGCTGCTTCACTATCGACGCTGCGCTTATGCCTGCGCGCCGTCCTCCGCGGCCGCCGGCAGGAACCAGTTCAGCAGCACTGCGCAGATGCCGCCGGTCGCCACCCCCGACTCCAGCACGTGGCGCAGCGCTTGCGGCAGGTGCGCCAGGAATTCCGGCACCTGCGAAATCCCCAGCCCCAGCGCCAGCGACACCGCGATGATCAGGAGCGCGCGCCGGTCCAGCGTCACGCTGGCCAGGATGTTGATGCCGGCCGCGGCCACCGCGCCGAACATCACCATCGCGGCGCCGCCCAGTACCGGTTCCGGCACCGCCTGGATCGCGCCGGCCACGCCCGGGAACAGGCCGAGCAGCACCAGGAACAGCGCGATCCACATGCCGACGTGGCGGCTGGCGATGCCGGTCAGCTGGATCACGCCATTGTTCTGGGCGAAGATCGAGCTGGGAAAGGTGTTGAAGAGACCGGCCAGCAGCGAATTCGCGCCGTTCACCAGCACGCCGCCCTTGATGCGGCGCATCCAGACCGGACCCTCGACCGGCTCGCGCGAGACCTTGCTGGTCGCGGTCACGTCGCCGATCGCTTCGAGCGAGGTCACCAGGTAGATCACGATCATCGGGATGAACAGCGACCACGAGAAGCCGAGGCCGAAGTGCAGCGGCACCGGCACCTGGAACCACGCGGCCTGGTGCATCCCGGTGAAATCCAGGCGCCCCATCGACCCGGCCAGCGCGTAGCCGACCGCCAGCGCGATGACGATGGCGGCGCTGCGCAGCCACACCAGCCGCACGCGGTTCAGCACCACGATGATCGCCAGCACCACGCCGGACAACATCAGGTTCTGGCCGTTGGCGAAGCTGCCGTTGGCCATCGCCGCGTAGCCGCCGCCCATGCTGATCAGGCCGACCTTGATCAGCGTGAGGCCGATCATCAGCACCACGATGCCGGTGACCAGCGGCGTGATCATGCGCTTGACGAAGGGCAGGATGCGCGACACGCCCATCTCGATGAAGGAGCCCGCGACCACCACGCCGAAGATGGCGGCCATCACGCCCGCGACCGGCGTGCCTTCCTTGATCATCAGGGTGCCGCCGGCGATCAGCGGGCCGACGAAGTTGAAGCTGGTGCCCTGCACGATCAGCAGGCCGGCGCCGAAGGGACCGAAGCGGCGGCACTGGACGAAGGTGGCGATCCCCGAGATCACCAGCGACATCGAGACCACCAGGTTGGTGTCGCGCGCCGGCACGCCGAGCGCCTGGCAGATCAGCAGGCCGGGCGTGACGATCGGGACGATGATCGCCAGCAGGTGCTGCAGGGCGGCGAGCATGCCGACCAGCACCGGCGGGCGGTCTTCGAGGCCGAGGACGAGTTCCGGGACCGGGCTGGCGGTGGCGGGCGGCGGGACGAGTGTGGTCATGGCGGGCAGGGGGCAAAGCGCGGATTTTACATGCGCCATGTAGCTTGCGCCATTGCCCGTGATGGTGTGGCGCACGGTTGCGCCGCGAATCTGACCGGATGATCTGGATGTTCTAGAATGATTCGCAGCCAGTGCCATCGTCATGGAGACGGCGCATGAACCTGCTCGAGACACTCGATTCACCGGCCGACCTGCGGCGCCTGCCGCGCGCACGACTGGCGCCGCTGGCGCGCGAGCTGCGCGGCTTCCTGCTCGATAGCGTGGCGCGAACCGGCGGCCACCTGTCGTCCAACCTGGGCAGCGTGGAACTCACGATCGCGCTGCATTATGTGTTCGATACGCCACGCGACCGTATCGTGTGGGATGTGGGCCATCAATGTTACGGCCATAAGGTACTGACAGGAAGGCGCGGCCGCATGCACACGCTGCGCCAGCTGGACGGCCTGTCCGGCTTTCCGCGCCGCGCCGAGAGCGCCTACGACTGTTTCGGCACCGCGCACTCGTCGACCTCGATTTCGGCGGCGCTCGGGATGGCCGAAGCGGCCTGCCTGCGCGGCGAAGACCGCCATGCGGTAGCGGTCTGCGGCGACGGCGCGATGAGCGCCGGCCTCGCCTTCGAAGCCCTGAACAATGCCGGCCACCGCCACGACCTGCGCCTGCTGGTGGTCCTGAACGACAACGGCATGTCGATCTCGCCGTCGGTCGGCGCCCTCGAGCGCTGGTGCGCGCGGCGGCGCGGCGCGGTGCAGTCGTCGGCGGCGTCCGCATCCGTGTTCGAACAGCTCGGCCTGCGCTACAGCGGGCCGGTCGACGGCCACGACCTCGACGCACTGGTGGCGGCGCTCCAGGACCTGCGCGGCCGGCGCGGGCCGCAGCTGCTGCATGTGCTCACCCGCAAGGGCCGCGGCTATGCGCCGGCCGAGGCCGCGCCGACCCTGTACCACGGCGTCGGCAGCTTCGACCCGGCCCACGGCCTGCCGGCGCCGGCGGCATCGCCCGCGCTCCCAGCCTCGATGCTGGCGCGCAGCCGGCCCACCTATACCGAGGTGTTCGGCGACTGGCTGTGCGACATGGGTTCCTGCGACGCGCGCCTGGTCGGCATCACGCCGGCAATGCGCGAAGGATCCGGCATGGTCCGCTTCCAGCAGATGTTCCCGGTGCGGTATGTCGACGCCGGCATCGCCGAGCAGCACGCGGTGACCTTTGCCGCCGGCCTGGCCGCCGAAGGCCTGAAGCCGGTGGTGGCGATCTATTCGACGTTCCTGCAGCGCGCCTACGACCAGATGATCCACGACGTGGCGCTGCAAAACCTGGACGTCACCTTCGCCATCGACCGCGCCGGGCTGGTGGGGCCGGACGGGTCCACCCACGCAGGCAGCTTCGACATCGCCTTCCTGCGCTGTGTCCCGAACATGGTACTGATGGCGGCCTCGAACGAAGCCGAATGCCGGCGCATGCTCAGCACCGCCTACCGCCACCGCGGGCCGGCCGCGGTGCGCTATCCGCGCGGCAGCGGCCCCGGCGTCGCCGTTGCTCCCGACCTCGACACCCTCCCGATCGGCCGTGGCGAGCTGCAGCTGTCCGGGGCGGACACCGCGATCCTGGCCTTCGGCACGCCGCTCGCGGCCAGCCTCGAAGCCGGCGCCGAACTCGGCGCCACGGTGGCCAACATGCGCTTCATCAAGCCGCTCGATGTCGACCTGGTCGTGCGCCTGGCGCGCACCCACGCGCGGCTGGTGACGGTGGAAGAGGGTGCCGTGATGGGTGGCGCCGGCGCGGCCGTGGCCGAGGCGCTGGCCGCCGCCGGCATCGCGCGGCCGCTCTTGACGCTCGGCCTGCCCGACCGCTTCGTCGAGCACGGCGACACCGCGGCACTGCTGGCCGCCGCCGGTCTCGACGCGCCGGGGATCGCCGCCGCGATCCGGCGCCGCTTCGCGCTCGACACGCCGCTGCTGGCGGCAGGCGGTGCCTGACATCCCACAGCACGAGGTGCAGCGATGTTTTCCCCATTCCAGTCTGGCCAGGCGGCGCTGCCGTTGCCGGCGCAGCCCAGCGGCAGCTCCTTCCGCATGGCGCTGCGCCTGCTGCCGGCAAGCCAGCGCGCCGCCATGTTCGACATCTACGCCTTTTGCCGCGCGGTGGACGATATCGCCGACGGCGACGCGCCGCCGAGCGACAAGCGCGTTAGCCTGGAGCGCTGGCGCGACGGCGTCGACGCCTGCTACGCCGGGATGCCGCCGCCGGCAATGCAGGACATGGCGCACCACATCGCCGGCTTCGGCCTGGCGCGCGCCGACTTCCATGCGCTGATCGACGGCATGCTGATGGATGCCCAGGACAGCCCGCTCTGCGCGCCGGCAGCAAGCACGCTCGACCTGTACTGCGACCGCGTCGCCAGCGCGGTCGGCCGCCTGTCGGTACGGGTGTTCGGCCTGCCTGACCCGGACGGCGAGCGGCTGGCGCACCACCTCGGGCGCGCGCTGCAGCTCACCAACATCCTGCGCGACATCGACGAAGATGCCGCCATCGGCCGCGGCTACCTGCCGCGCGAGCTGCTGCTGCAGGCCGGTGTCGACGCCGACGCCTGCGCAGCCGGCGCCGCTGCGATCGCGGCCCACCCGGCGCTGCCGGCGGCCTGCGCCGGGGTCACCGCGCAGGCGCTCGACCACTACGACGCCGCGCAAACGGTCCTGGGACGCAACCGCGGCGCCGCCGCCCGCGCCCCGCGTTTGATGGGGGCAACCTACCGCAGGCTGCTGGCGCGGCTCGAGCGGCGCGGCTGGCACAGTCCGCGCGCGGCGGTGCGGCTCGGGACGCTGGAACGCATCGGCATCCTGCTGCGCCACGGGATGGGGTAGCGGCCATGCGCGATACCCTCCACGGCGCCAGACGGACCAGCGGGCTTGCCCATGCACTGGCGCGCGCCCACGGCGGCGCGCTCGACGCCGCACTTGCCCGCGCCCTGGACGCGGTGCTGTCCGAGCAGCGTCCGGATGGCCACTGGGTGTACGAACTCGAAGCCGACGCCACCATCCCGGCCGAATACGTGCTGCTGGTGCACTATCTCGGCGAGACTGCCGACGCCGGTCTCGAAGCCAAGATCGCGCGCTACCTGCGCCGCCTGCAGGGCAGCCACGGCGGCTGGCCACTGTTCCATGGCGGCGCCTACGACCCCAGCGCCAGCGTCAAGGCATACTTTGCCTTAAAGATGATCGGCGACGCGCCCGATGCGCCGCACATGGCGCGGGCGCGCGCCGCGATCCTGGCCCACGGCGGCGCCGAACGCAGCAACGTCTTTACGCGCCTGCTGCTGGCGCTGTACGGCGAGATCGGCTGGGACGCGGTGCCGGCAATGCCGGTCGAGATCGCGCTGCTGCCGGGCTGGTTCCCGTTTCACCTGTCGAAGGTGTCGTACTGGACCCGCACGGTGGTTGCGCCGCTGCTGGTGCTGGGCGCACTCAGGCCGCAGGCGCGCAACCCGCGCACGGTGCGCATCGCCGAGCTGTTCGCCGCGGACCCGGCCGCGCTCGGCCAGGCGCCGCGCGCGCCGCACCAGTCGCGCCTGTGGTTCGCCTTCTTCCGTGCGGTCGAGGCCCAGGTGCGCACGCTGGAAACACGCGTCCCGGCGCGCCTGAGGCGGCACGCGATCGAACAGGCCGCCGCCTTCGTGCGTGCGCGCCTGAACGGCGAACACGGGCTGGGCGCGATCTTCCCGGCGATGGTCAACGCGGTGCAGATGCTGGACGCCCTCGGCGTGCCGCCCGACCAGCCCGAAAGCGCCGCCGCCCGCCGCGCCATCGACCGGCTGCTGGTCGACCGCGGCGACGAAGCCTATTGCCAGCCCTGCCTGTCGCCGGTCTGGGACACCGCGCTGATGAGCCATGCGCTGCTGGAAGCGGGCACCCCGGCCGCCATCGACGCCGCCGGCCGCGCTCTCGACTGGCTGCGCCCGCTGCAGATCCTCGACAAGCGCGGCGACTGGGGCCTGCGCCGGCCCGGCCTGCGTCCCGGCGGCTGGGCCTTCCAGTACGAGAACGCGCATTACCCGGACGTCGACGACACCGCCGTGGTCGCGATGGCGATGCACCGCGCCGATCGCCTGCGCGGCGAGCAGCGCTACCGGCCGCTGGTCGAGCGTGCCGGCGAATGGGTGCTCGGCATGCAGTGTCAGGGCGGCGGCTGGGGCGCCTTCGAGGCCGACAACACCCAGCGCTACCTGAACAACATCCCGTTCGCCGACCACGGCGCGCTGCTCGACCCGCCCACCGCCGACGTCTCGGCGCGCTGCCTGTCGATGCTGGCCCAGCTGCAGCCCGGCGCCTGCGCTCGGCCGCGCACGCCGGCGGCACGTGCGCTGGCCTGGCTGCTGCGCCAGCAGGAAAAGGACGGCAGCTGGTACGGCCGCTGGGGCGTCAACTATATATACGGCACCTGGAGCGCCTTGTGCGCACTCGGTGCCGCCGGGCTGGGCACGGATGCCGCCCCGGTGACGCGCGCCGCCGGCTGGCTCGGCGCGATCCAGAACCTGGATGGCGGCTGGGGCGAGGACGGCAGCAGCTACAAGCTCGACTACCGCGGCTACGAACCGGCGCCGTCGACGCCGTCGCAGACCGCCTGGGCGCTGCTCGGCCTGATGGCGGCCGGCGCCGCCGACACGCCGGCCGTCCGGCGCGGCATCGGCTGGCTGCTGGCGCAGCAGGAGCGCGATGGCCTGTGGCGCGAACAGCACCATACGGCGACCGGCTTCGAGCGCGTGTTCTACCTGCGCTACCACGGCTACGCGCGTTATTTTCCGTTGTGGGCGCTGGCGCGCTACCGCAAGCTGCGCGGCCGCGGCGGCGCCGCCCGGCCGGGCGCCGGGGCCGGCGTCGGGATGTGACGATGGCTGCACGCGAACCCTTGCCGGTGCTGGCGGCCTGCGGAATGGCGTTCGAGGCGGCGCTGGCGGCCGGTCCCGGCGTGGTCGCCATGTGCGGGCCGGGGCCGGGGCGGCTGGCGGAGCAGCTCGATGCGCTGCTCGATGCGCGGCGCGACTCGCGGCCCGCTCCACGGCAAGCCGGGCGACTGAACGAAAACGTGCACGCGCGCGCGGCGGTCCCGTCTGCGGCCCCGCTGGCCGCGCACGTGGCTGGCGAGACCGAAGAGCGGCTGGCGTGCGCCGAACCGGCCTGGGCGGGCATCCTCAGCTTTGGCTGCGCCGGCGCCCTCGATCCCGAGCTGGCACCCGGTACCTGCATACTGGCTACCGGCATACAGACGGCAGACGGTTTCCTGTGCGCCGACGCCGCCTGGCTGCGCAGCCTGGCACGCTGCCTGCCACGAGCCGTCCACGGCGAACTGGCCGGGCTCGACGCGCCCTTGACGAGCGCGCGCGACAAGGCCGTCCTGTGGCGCAGCAGCGGCGCCTGCGCCGTCGACATGGAATCGCACGCCGCTGCCCGCATTGCCCGGCGCCACGGCTTGCCGTTTGCCGCCTGCCGGGTGGTGCTCGACCCGGCCTGGCGCGGTGTGCCGCCGAGTGCACTGGCCGGGATGGCGGCAGATGGCGGCACCAGGCCGGGACCGCTGCTGCGCGTGCTGGCCGCGGCGCCGGGCGAGCTGGGGCCGCTGTGCATGCTTGCCTGGGACGCCTTGCGTGCGCGGCGGGCGCTGGGCCAGGTGCGCGCGCGGATTGGCGCGCGGCTTGCGGCACCCTGAGTAGGGCGCCGTGTTCGCCATGCAGCCGCCTGTCCCGCAGGTAGTTACTTGTTCTGCGCCGGCGGCTGGTTGCCACCCTTGCTTTCGCTCTCGTAATCCGGCAGCGCTTGCTCCTTGCCCTCGTCGACCTGCGCCTGGCGCCGCCCCAGGTAACCGTCGCGCACGAACAGGTAGCGGTCCAGCGCCGCCTGCTCCAGCAGGTTGGTCGCGTTCAGGTAGCGCGCCCGGGTACTGACGAAGTTGGCGCCCCACATCGCATTGCGCCAGGCGGGGTCCATGTAGGTGACCGGGGCGGCGTACTGGTCGACACCGAAGCCGACGCCGTCGCGGAAGCTGCTCGGTCCGAACAGCGGCAGCACCAGGTAGGGGCCGCTGGGCACGCCGTAGTGGCCGAGCGTCAGCCCGAAGTCCTGGTCGCGCTTGGCCAGGCCGGCCGGGGTAGCGACGTCCAGCACCCCGAGCAGGCCGAAGCTGGTGTTGACGGCGATGCGCATCATGTCGTTCATGCCGTCGCGGAAGCGCAGCTGCAGGAAGTCGTTGGCCATCACGACCACGTCGCCCAGGTTCGAAAAGACGTTCTCGACGCCGATGCGCAGCGGCCGCGGCACCACGCGGATGTAGCCGCGCGCGACCGGCTGCGCGATGTTGCGGTCGAGGACGTCATTGAAGCGGAAGGTGGCGCGGTTGAGCGGCTCGAGCGGATCGGCCGGATTGCGCTGCGGTCCGCTGGCGCAGCCGGACAGCTGCGCCAGCAGGATGGCGGCCACGGTGGTTCGCACGGTGCTTCTTGGTAGCATTCGCATGGCGGTTCCCGATTCAGGAGGAGGAAGGGGTCGAGCGCGGCCTGCCCAGCAGGACCGGCTGGAAGAACACGGCGCCGATCAGCGTGCAGACCAGCGACAGCACCAGCAGCTTGCCCATGCTGGCGGTGCCCGGGTGGTTGGACAGCCACAGGCTGCCGAAGGCAGTGCCGGTGGTGGCCGCGCTGAGGACGATCGCCTGGGTCAGCGGATGCGCCAGCTGCGCCTGGCGGCCGCTGCGCCAGGCCATGATGTAATAGATCTTGAAGGCGACGCCGACCCCGAGCAGCAGCGGCAG
>Ga0308160_10004488_pt1 | contig 14938 bp, 13 predicted proteins | sample PhyFR1_FD_201036 | JGI IMG/M metagenome (GOLD analysis project Ga0308160, IMG submission 201036) | Phyllosphere microbial communities from UC Gill Tract Community Farm, Albany, California, United States - DLSLF.R1 | ecosystem: Host-associated > Plants > Phyllosphere > Unclassified | place: USA...
GAGCGAGAGGATTTTGCTTAAGTTAGTCATAACACGCTTCGATATTGCGGTGCACCACAAGTGCTTGCGAGCGGGAATTATAGGCCTGTTTTATGGCCGTGTAATTCGATTTCGCACTGGGTTGATCGGGTGTTTCAACCACGCCGTATACGGTAATCAGCGGGCATCGTAGCCAACAAAAGGCCGTACGCAATTTCCTAAACGAAACTGAGGATTTCGCGCACAAAATGCTTACACCGGAGCGGTTTCGCCAATTTTTCTAGCGGAATAAATTCCGTTATGAAATATAGAGATGCCGTACCGGGTTGCCGAAGCAGCCATGCAATCTGCCGCTTCGTGTCGCCGGAAACGGACAATATATAGTGTCGATTGTCCGGCGTAACAGGTGGTGTGGCGAATTATTGACGCGCAGTGCGCAAATTCGATGGTTTGCCGGTGCTGAAGTTGGCGCGCCACGGGTTGATGTCGAGGCCGCCGCGCCGGGTATAGCGGGCATACACCGACAATTTGCTCGGTTTGCACTGGCGCAAGATGTCGATAAAAATGCGCTCCACGCATTGCTCGTGGAATTCGTTGTGCTCGCGGAAGCCGATCAGGTAGCGCAGCAGGCTTTCCTGGTCGATTTGCGGACCGACATAATGGATTTGCACGCTGCCCCAGTCGGGCTGGCCGGTGACCAGGCAATTCGATTTCAGCAGATGCGACACCAGGGTTTCTTCCACCGTGGCTTCTTCGAAATTAGCTTTTAGCAATTCCGGTGCCGGGCTGTAATTGTCGACCTCGATATCCAGGCGGTCCAGCAGCAAACCGTCCAGCTCGCCCATCTTGAGCTTGCCGAAATCCTCGGCCGGGGTCAGCGCCACGTGCACCGGCGCGCCGAAGGCATTCGACAAGTCTTCGCGCAGCAGGGCCAGCAGGGCCTCGTGATTGGCCAGGCGGGTCTGGTTGAAGGAATTCAGGTACAGCTTGAACGATTTCGACTCGACGATATTCGGCGAATCGGCCGGCGCGCTGATCGTTGCGATCGCGACCTGCGGCTTGCCGCGCATGTTCAGCCACGACAGCTCATAGGCATTCCAGATGTCGACGCCGAAGAAGGGCAGCGTACCGCTCAGGCCGAGCTCGTCGCGTTTTTGCTGGCGCGGAATGGGAAACAGCAGCTCGGGTGCGTACTGGGTCTGGTAGGCCGAGGTTTTGCCGAGCGGCGATTGATCGGGTGTATTGGTCATGGTCCTGTCTCGATGTGCCGGGAACGCTCCGGATGCCGGCCCGGCGGCGGCAAAGCGGCGTATCGTACACCTTTCCGCCGCCATGCGGGCGCATGCGTTACACGCGTCCGTTACAAGAACAGCTTGTAGACCGGATTCGTGCTCTCGTCCCAATGACGGTACCCCATCGTCGCCAGGAATTGCCGGAACTCATCCATTTCGCCCGCCGGCACCTGCAACCCGACCAGGATGCGTCCCACGTCGCCACCCTGGTTGCGATAGTGAAACAGCGAGATATTCCAGTTCGGCGCCATGCTGTCCAGGAAACGCATCAGCGCGCCGGGGCGTTCCGGGAATTCGAAGCGGTACAGCAACTCGTCGTTTGCCAGCGGGCTCTTGCCGCCGACCAGGTGGCGGACGTGCTGCTTGGCCAGTTCGTCCTGTGTCAGGTCGAGCGTGCGGAAACCGTGCTCCTCGAAAGTACGTCCGACCATGCCGGACTCGCTGCGGTTCCCCACCTGCACGCCCACGAACACGTGGGCTTCGCGCTCGTCGCTGATGCGGTAGATGAACTCGGTCACGTTGCGCGGGCCCACCAGGCTGCAGAAGCGCTTGAAGCTGCCGCGCTGTTCGGGAATCGTCACAGCGAACACGGCTTCGCGCGCTTCGCCCACCTCGGCGCGCTCGGCCACGAAGCGCAGGCGGTCGAAATTCATGTTGGCGCCGCAGGCCACCGCCACCAGCGTCTCGTTCTTCACCGGCTGGCGCGACATCTGCGCGCGTTCCACATAGGCCTTGGCGCCGGCGACGGCCAGTGCGCCGGCCGGTTCCAGGATGCTGCGCGTGTCCTGGAACACGTCCTGGATCGCGGCGCAGACGGCATCGGTGTCGACGATGATCACCTCGTCCACGACCTCCTTGGCGATGCGGAAGGTTTCCTCGCCCACCAGGCGCACCGCGGTGCCGTCCGAGAACAGGCCGACGTCGGGCAGGGTAATGCGCTCGCCGGCCTTCAGGCTCCTGGCCATCGCATCCGAATCGATGGTCTGCACGCCGATGATCTTGATGTCCGGCCGCACCGCTTTCACATAGGCGCCGACGCCGGCCACCAGCCCGCCGCCGCCGATCGCGACGAAGATCGCGTGGATCGGACCGGCGTGCTGGCGCAGGATCTCCATGCCGATCGTGCCCTGGCCGGCGATCACGTCGGGATCGTCGAACGGGTGCACGAAGGTCAGCTTCTGCTCGCGTTCCAGGCTCAGCGCGTGGTTGTAGGCATCGGTATACGAATCGCCGTGCAGCACGATCTCGACGTTGGCGCCGCCGCGCGCCTTGACCGCATTGATCTTCACCGGCGGCGTGGTGGTCGGCATCACGATCAGCGCACGGCAGCCGAGCTTGCTGGCCGACAGCGCGACGCCCTGCGCATGGTTGCCGGCCGAGGCGCAGATCACACCGCGCTTGAGCTGCTCGGACGACAGGTGCGCCATCTTGTTGTAAGCGCCACGCAGCTTGAACGAAAACACGCTCTGCATGTCCTCGCGCTTGAAATAGATGCGGTTGCCGATGCGCTGCGACAGCGTCGGTGCCAGTTCGAGCGGGGATTCTTCGGCCACGTCGTAGACGCGCGCGGTCAGGATTTTCTTGAGGTAGTCGGTGGTCATGGCGGATGGTTTCGTTACTGGGTTCCGGGCGACTGGGACTGTCCTGCTTGGCGGATAACCGAGGCTTGTGCAGTACGGCGGGCGGCGCAGGGATAGGGCGCGCTCAACCGTGTCGTTACGATAAGGTCCGTCTCATTATAATGGACGCGTCCGGACCCGCCTATTTCCTCAAACTAACGACTATCGATGATCGAATCCGCCGTCCTCTGGCTGCTGAAAATCCTTGCCGCGCCAAGTGTCGGCCTCACGTCGGTCTTCCTGATCAGCTTCGTGTCGGCGACCCTGCTGCCGCTCGGTTCCGAGCCGGCCGTGTTCGCGGTGGTCAAGGCCAATCCGGCGATGTTCTGGCCGGCGATCCTGGTCGCCACCCTCGGCAACACGCTGGGCGGCATCGTCGACTACTGGATCGGCTACCGCGCCAAGGTGGCGTTTGCCAAGGAGCGCAAGTCGCGCTGGTTCCACTGGCTGGCCAGGTATGGCGCCAAGACCATGCTGCTGTCCTGGGTGCCGGGCATCGGCGATCCGCTGTGCACGCTGGCGGGATGGCTGCACCTGCCGTTCTGGCCGAGCGTGGTGTATATGGCAATCGGCAAGTTCGGACGCTACATCTTCATGACCGCCACGCTGCTGTATGTGCCCGACGGGTGGTGGAAGTGGCTCGGCGACATGAGCAGCCGCGTGTTCGGGTAAGGCGGCAAGCGAAGGGAAGATGCCTTCACCATCATGCAGCCGATTTTTCGGTGCAAAAAGCCGGATTTACCAAAAAGAAATTTGCAGCGAACCGCGGTTTTCCGTTGTTTCTGCTCCGAAAGGCCTTGCCAAATCGCTCGTGGTCCAGCGTGGTGCACCGCATTAAGCTAGAATGGATGTCCTACGCGTCAGTACGCCAGTCGACTTTCCCATGAACGCTCCCGCAAATATCCACGCCCTGCTCGAAGAGAACGCGCCGGCCCGCCTGCGTGAAATCCCCTATAACTACACCTCGTTTTCCGATCGCGAGATCGTGATCCGGCTGCTGGGCGAGTCCTCGTGGCGCCTGCTCGACGAATTGCGGGGTGCGCGCCAGACCGGCCGTTCGGCACGCATGCTGTACGAGGTGCTGGGCGACATCTGGGTGGTGCGCCGCAACCCGTATCTGCAGGACGACATGCTGGACAACCCCAAGCGGCGCGCCAAGCTGATCGAAGCCCTGCACCACCGCCTGGCCGAGGTCGACAAGCGCCGCCTGACGATCGACGCCGGCGAGAACGCCGATGCCGCCCGCAGCAGCGCGGTCGAGCAGCTGCTGGCTGCCGCGCGCAAGGCGGTCGACGACTTCGGCCGCGAATTTTCCGACATGTACGACCTGCGCAAGCGCGCCAAGGCCGTGCTGGGCCGCTATACCGACAAGCGCAACATCCGCTTCGACGGCATGCACCGCACCTCGCACGTGACCGACGCCACCGACTGGCGCGTCGAATACCCGTTCCTGGTCGTGCTGCCGGACAGCGAAGAGGAGATGGCCGGCCTGGTCAAGGGCTGCATCGAACTCGGGCTGACCATCATCCCGCGCGGCGGCGGCACCGGCTACACCGGCGGCGCGATTCCGCTGTCGCCGATGTCGGCCGTGATCAACACCGAAAAGCTGATCCACATGAGCGAGGTCGAGCTGACCCGCCTGCCGGGCGTGGACCGCGAGTACGCGACCATCTACACCGGCGCCGGCGTGGTCACCCAGCGCGTGTCGCAGGCGGCCGAGAAGGCCGGCTTCGTGTTCGCGGTCGACCCGACCTCGGCGCACGCCTCCTGCATCGGCGGCAACATCGCGATGAACGCCGGCGGCAAGAAGGCCGTCCTGTGGGGCACCGCGCTCGACAACCTGGCTTCGTGGCGCATGGTCGACCCGAACGGCGACTGGCTCGAGGTCACGCGCGTCGACCACAACCTGGGCAAGATCCACGACACCCCGGTCGCGACCTTCAAGCTGGAATGGACGCATCCGTCGGAAAAGGGCGCACCGAAAGGTGAACCCTTCCGCACCGAGACCCTGTCGATCGAAGGCCGCCGCTTCCGCAAGGAAGGCCTGGGCAAGGACGTCACCGACAAGTTCCTGGCCGGCCTGCCGGGCGTGCAGAAAGAGGGCACCGACGGCTTGATCACCTCGGGCCGCTGGATCCTGCACAAGATGCCGAAGTTTACGCGCACCGTGGCCCTGGAATTCTTCGGCCAGGCGCGCGATGCGATCCCTTCGATCGTCGAGATCAAGGATTACCTGGACAGCCTGCCGAAGAGCGGCAAGCCGGAATTCGAAAGCCTGCGCCTGGCCGGCCTCGAACACCTCGACGAGCGCTACCTGCGTGCGGTCGGCTACGCCACCAAATCCAAGCGCGGCACGCTGCCCAAGATGGCGCTGTTCGGCGACATCGTCGGCGACGACGAGAATGCGGTGGCGCTGGCGGCTTCGGAAGTGGTGCGCCTGGCGAACACGCGTGTGGGCGAAGGTTTCGTCGCCGTCAGCCCGGAAGCGCGCAAGAAATTCTGGCTCGACCGCTCGCGCACCGCGGCGATCGCGCGCCACACCAACGCCTTCAAGATCAACGAGGACGTGGTCATCCCGCTCAATCGCATGGGCGAGTACACGGATGGCATCGAGCGCATCAACGTCGAGCTGTCGATCAAGAACAAGCTGCAACTGGTCGAGGAACTGCATGCCTGGTTTACGTCCGGCCAGCTGGAAGTGACCAAGGCCGACGATGCGACCGGCGAAGGCGTGTCGAAGGAAGAGATCCTGGGCGACCGTCCGCAACAGGCCGACGAGCTGCTGGGGCAGGTCGCGGCGCGCTGGGGCTGGCTGCTGGCCAACCTCGACCAGCCGCTGACCGAGGTCCGCACCAAGCTCGCCGACTTCGGCCTGTCGACGCTGTACGACACGGTCGAGCAGCGCGTGTCGCATCAGCCGGGTGCGACCCTATTCGACGTGGTGCAGGATCACACGGTGCGCGTCTCGTGGAAGAACGACATCCGCGCGCCGCTGCGCCAGATCTTCAACGGCGCGGCCTATAAACCGATCCTGGATGAAGCGACTGCCATCCATAAGCGCGTGCTGCGTTCGCGCGTGTTCGTGGCGCTGCACATGCACGCCGGCGACGGCAACGTGCACACCAACCTGCCGGTGAATTCCGACGATTACGCGATGCTGCAGGACGCCCATAAAGCCGTCGAGCGCATCATGAAACTGGCGCGTTCGCTGGACGGCGTGATCTCGGGCGAGCACGGCATCGGCATCACCAAACTGGAGTTCCTGACCGACGACGAGATCCGCGAATTCCGCGAGTACAAGCAGCGCGTCGACCCGGAAGGCCGTTTCAACAAGGGCAAGCTGCTGAATACCACGGCGGTGGCGGCCGATCTCACCAACGCCTATACGCCGTCGTTCGGCCTGATGGGCCACGAGTCGCTGATCATGCAGCAGAGCGACATCGGCGAGATCGCCAACAGCATCAAGGACTGCCTGCGCTGCGGCAAGTGCAAGCCGGTGTGCACGACCCACGTGCCGCAATCGAACCTGCTGTATTCGCCGCGCGACAAGATCCTGGCGACGTCCGCCCTGATCGAAGCCTTCCTGTACGAAGAGCAGACCCGCCGCGGTGTGTCGATCCGCCACTGGGAAGAGTTCGAGGACGTGTCCGACCATTGCACCGTGTGCCACAAGTGCGTGACGCCGTGTCCGGTCAACATCGACTTCGGCGACGTCTCGATGAACATGCGTAACCTGCTGCGCAAGATGGACAAGCGCAGCTTCAAGCCGGCCAACCGCGCGGCGATGTTCTTCCTGAACGCGACCGACCCCACCACGATCAACGCCACCCGCAAGGCGATGGTGGACTTCGGCTTCAAGGCCCAGCGCCTGGGCAACACGCTGCTGAAGGGCCTGGCGAAAGAGACGACCAAGGCGCCGCCGCCGACCACCGGCAAGCTGCCGGTACGCGAGCAGGTGATCCACTTCGTCAACAAGAAGATGCCGGGCAACTTGCCGAAGAAGACGGCGCGCGCGCTGCTGGACATCGAGGACGACAAGGTCATCCCGATCATCCGCAACCCGAAGGTGACGACGGCCGATACCGAAGCCGTGTTCTACTTCCCGGGCTGCGGCTCGGAGCGCCTGTTCTCGCAGGTCGGCCTGGCGACCCAGGCGATGCTGTGGGAAGTCGGCGTGCAGACCGTGATGCCGCCGGGCTATTTGTGCTGCGGCTACCCGCAACGCGGCGCCGGCCAGTTCGACAAGGCCGACAAGATGGTGACCGATAACCGCGTACTGTTCCACCGCATGGCCAACACGCTCAATTATCTGGACATCAAGACGGTCGTGGTCTCCTGCGGCACCTGCTACGACTCGCTGGCGGGCTACGAGTTCGAGAAGATCTTCCCGGGCTGCCGTATCGTGGACATCCACGAATACCTGCTGGAGAAAGGCGTCAAGCTGGAAGGCGTGAGCGGTACCCGCTACATGTACCACGATCCCTGCCACACGCCGATGAAGCTGCAGGATCCGATGAAGACGGTGAATGCGCTGGTGCAGACCGTCGACAACGTCAAGATCGAGAAGAACGACCGCTGCTGCGGCGAGTCCGGCACCTTTGCCGTGTCGCGCCCGGACATCTCGACCCAGGTCCGCTTCCGCAAGGAGCAGGAAATGGAGAAGGGGGCCGATAAACTGCGCGCCGACGGCTTCGACGGCCAGGTCAAGATCCTGACCAGCTGCCCGTCCTGCCTGCAGGGCCTGTCGCGCTACAACGAGGATGCCGGCACCACCGCCGACTACATCGTGGTCGAGATGGCCAAGCACCTGCTGGGCGAGAACTGGCTGCCGGAGTACGTCGCCAAGGCCAACAACGGCGGTATCGAAAGGGTGCTGGTATGACCCGGCTCGCCGGCTGCGAACTGTGCGAACTTGCCGTTTCCAGGGTATTCGAAAACGACAAGTTCGCCGTGATCCTGGCGGACGAGCCGAATTACCCGGGCTTCGCGCGCGTGATCTGGAAGGATCATGTGCGCGAAGTCAGCGACCTGCTCGATGAAGACCGCCTGCTGCTGAACGAGGCCGTGTGGCAGCTGGAACTGGCGGTGCGCGAGGTCATGCAGCCCCTGAAAGTGAACGTGGCCAGCCTCGGCAACGTGGTGCCGCACCTGCACTGGCACGTGATTCCGCGCTACGCCGACGACGCCCATTTCCCGGCGCCGGTGTGGGCGCAGGCCGTGCGCGCGACCGATGCGGCGGTGCTAGAGGCGAGAAGGGCGCTATTGCCGCGATTGGTAGAGGCGATCACGCGGCGGTTCGCCAAGCAGTAAAATACGCTTATCTCCACCGTCGCCCCTGCGCAGGCAGGGGCCCAAGTTTGCCGGCGTTTCCGCTGCTTTAACAGAACTTGGGTCCCTGCCTTCGCAAGGACGACGGATCAAAAGTTGCGGAAATAATTGATCCGCTATCAGATTCAGACACGACCATGGCCAACCCCACCGAACTCACCGTCCACCAACAATCCAAACGCTTCGACATCGCCTTCGACGACGGTGCCAACTTCTCGATCCCGTTCGAACTGCTGCGCGTCTACTCGCCCTCGGCCGCCGTGCAAGGCCACGGCCCCGGCCAGGAAACGTTGCAAATCGGCAAGCGTGACGTCGGCATCAAAGCCGTCGAGCCGGTCGGCAACTACGGCGTCAAGCCGCTGTTCACCGACGGCCACGAATCCGGCATCTACACCTGGGATTATCTTTATAAGCTGGGCAAGGAACAGAAGGAACTCTGGCACGACTACGTCGGCCGCCTGCACGCCGCCGGTTATTTCGGCGACAGCGGCCGCGAGCCGGTGGCCGAACCGGCCGGCGCCAAGTCGGGCGGAGGTTGCGGCAGCGGCAGCTGCGGTTGCCACTGACGCGCTACGCACCAGACGCGCAGTAATGCGCGTCGAAACGAAAAAAGCGCCGGCACATGATGTGCCCGGCGCTTTTTTCATGCCGGTCGAATGGACCGGCGCTCGGGAGGGTATCCCTGCGGGAGAATTACTGCGGCTGGATGTTCGAAGCCTGCTTGCCTTTCGGGCCGGTGGTCACTTCGAAGCTCACACGCTGGTTCTCTTGCAGCGATTTGAAGCCTTGAGCGTTGATCGCCGAGAAGTGCGCAAACAGGTCTTCGCCGCCGCCGTCCGGGGTGATGAAGCCGAAGCCTTTTGCGTCATTGAACCATTTAACAATACCAGTCGCCATTTTTAATTCTCACAAGTGTAGTAGGTTTAAAACTTTGCCACTACGCGTGAAAGCATCGGTGATGCAAGGACTGCGCTGACAAAGTTAAATTATTATAAAGACTGTTTTGGAAGAATGGGGCACGATTTGTGCGACTTTTTTTCGATACTTCATGTAGAAAACAACAGCGCCATCAGCAAACGTTTTCGCCGCCATCCATCCCCCCGCGCGCTCGCTCATGCATGCCGCTTGTATAATGCGTCAAGATCAACCGGCAGAGCACTATGACCAACACCACCCATTTCGGCTACAAGACCGTTTCCGAGGACGAAAAAGTCCACGAAGTCGCCAAGGTATTCCACTCGGTCGCGTCCAAGTACGACGTGATGAACGACTTGATGTCGGGCGGCCTGCACCGGATCTGGAAGGCGTTCACCATCGCCCAGGCCGGCATCCGCCCGGGCTTCAAGGTGCTCGACATCGCCGGCGGTACCGGCGACCTGTCCAAGGCCTTCGCCAAGCAGGCGGGGCCGAGCGGCGAAGTCTGGCTGACCGACATCAACGAGTCGATGCTGCGCGTCGGCCGCGACCGTCTCTTGAATAAGGGGCTGGTGACCCCCACCTTGCTGTGTGACGCAGAAAAATTGCCGTTTCCAGACAATTATTTCGACCGGGTCAGCGTGGCCTTCGGCCTGCGCAACATGACGCACAAGGACCAGGCACTGGCGGAAATGCGCCGCGTGCTGAAGCCGGGCGGCAAGTTGCTGGTGCTGGAGTTCTCGAAAGTGGCTGCGCCGCTGCAGAAGCCCTACGACGTGTATTCGTTCTCGGTGCTGCCATGGCTGGGCCAGCGCATCGCCAACGATGCCGAGAGCTACCGCTACCTGGCCGAATCGATTCGCATGCATCCCGACCAGGACACGCTGAAATCGATGATGGAAACGGCAGGACTGGATCGGGTGCAGTATTTCAACCTGACGGCGGGTGTGGCCGCATTACACACCGGTATCAAATTCTGAGGGTATGACCATGAAAAAATTCTTGGCCAGCATGTTAATCGCGGTGACGGCCTTGTCGTCGGTGGCCGAGGCGTTTGCACGCCCGGTCGGCGGCGGCCGCTCGATCGGCCGCCAGTCGCAGTCGGTGCGCCAGATGCGCGCCCCGGCGCCGGCCCCGGCACCGAGCTATCAACAGCCGTACCAGCGCCAGGCGGTGCCGCCGGCCGCCGCCGCGCCGCGTCCGCAAGTGCCGCAGCAGCGTCCGAGCATGTGGAAGGGCATCCTGGGCGGCGCGCTGCTCGGCCTCGGCCTGGGTGCCCTGTTCTCGCACCTGGGCATCGGCGGTGCCGCCGCCAGCATGCTGTCGTCGATCCTGATGATCGTGCTGCTGGCCCTGGCCGTGATGTTCATCGTGCGCATGTTCCGCCGCAAGTCGACCCCGGCTGCGCCGACCTTCTCCGGCTATAACCAGACCCCGGTGCTGGCCACGGGCACCCCTGAAATCGGCTCCGGCCTGAATGGCGCTTATCAACGTGACACCTTGCAGCGCGACAGCTATCAGGACAATGCCCAACCCGGCTACCCGCTCGGCGGCGCCAGCGGCGGCCTCTCGCTCGACAAGGGCGGCAATGCGCACCAGCAATGGGGCGTGCCGGCCGGCTTCGACACCGACGCCTTCCTGCGCCATGCCAAGGCCTCGTTCATCCGCATGCAGGCGTCCTGGGACCGCGGCGACACCGCCGACCTGCGCGAGTTCACCTCGCCCGAAGTCTACGGCGAGCTGTCGATGCAGATCCAGGAACGCGGCGGCAATGCGGACTTTACCGACGTGGTCTCGATCGATGCCCAGCTGCTCGGCATCGAAACCACCGAACGCGACTACCTGGCGAGCGTGCAGTTCAACGGCATGATGCGCAATGCGCCGAATGCGCCGGCCGAGCCGTTCGTCGAAGTGTGGAACCTGTCCAAGCCGCTGAACGGGAATGGCGGCTGGGTGTTGGCCGGTATCCAGCAAATCACCTGACTTTATTTTGCCGGACCCGGTGCGCGCCGTTCGTGCTGCCGGGTTTGTGCTCCGGTGAACTGGTAAGATCGAAACCGCCCGCATTCCGGGCGGTTTTTCTTTTGTAGATATGAATCCATGGCCCTGACTCCCAATTTGAGCGCACCTGCCGTCGCCACCATCAACCACCTGCTGGCCCAGGAAGCCTGGGCGCGCGAGTCCCTGATGCGCCATGCCGGCAAGACCGCCTGCATCGATACCGGCCACCTGCGCCTGTGCATGCGGGTGGCGCGCGATGGCATGCTCGAGACCGCCGAGGCCGAGGACGTGCCCAGCGTCACGATCCACGTCAAGCTGAGCGACCTGCCGCTGATCCTGCAGAACAGCGAGCGCGCCTTTTCCTATGTGCGCATCGATGGCGACGCCGAGTTCGCCAACACGATCTCGCAGCTGTCGAAAGGCCTGCGCTGGGATGCCGAGCACGACCTCGAACGGCTCATCGGTCCGATCGGTGCTGTGCGCCTGGTCGGCGGCGCGCGCGGTGCCTTCGGTGCCGCCACCTCGGCCGGCCGGCGCCTGGCCGAGAACGTGGCCGAATTCCTGCTGGAAGAAAAACGCGTGGTGGTGCGCCCGAACCACGTCGACGGCTTTGCCGCCGAGGTCAGCCGCCTGCGCGACGACGTCGAGCGCAGCGCCAAGCGCATCGCCAAGCTCGAACAACAACTGGACCAGAAGCTGCAGCGCAATGCCGCTTCCGCGCCCCTGGCGTTGCCCGCTCCCGCGGCCGTGCCACTGCTCCCCGAACCGAAGTCGAATTCCTGATGATCCTGAAATTCCTGCGCCTGCTGAAAATCCTGACCGTTGCCACCCGTTACGGCCTGGATGAGATCGCCATGTCCGGGTTCCGCGTGCCGCGCACCACGCGCCTGCTGAATACCGTCTTTTTCTGGCGCAACATCACGTCGCCGCGTGCGATCCGCCTGCGCCTGGCGCTCGAAGAACTGGGGCCGATCTTCGTCAAGTTCGGCCAGGTGCTGTCGACCCGGCCCGACCTGATGCCGCCGGATATCGTGGCCGAGCTGTCGCTGCTACAGGACCGCGTGCCGCCGTTCCCGTCCGAGCAGGCGATCGCCCAGATCACGCGCTCGCTGGGCGCCCATCCGGACGAACTGTTCGCCACCTTCGAGCACACCCCGGTGGCCTCGGCCTCGATCGCGCAGGTGCACTTTGCTACGCTGAAGAACGGCAAGCAGGTGGCGGTGAAAGTGCTGCGTCCCGGCATGAACAGCACCATCGGCGAAGACCTGGCCCTGATGCAGACGGCGGCCGGCCTGATCGAACGCGTATGGCCGGACAGCCGCCGCCTGAAGCCGCGCGAAGTCGTGGCCGAGTTCGACAAATACCTGCACGACGAGCTCGACCTGATGCGCGAGGCGGCGAACGCTAGCCAGCTGCGCCGTAACTTTGCAGGATCGGATCTGCTGATGGTCCCGGAAATGCACTGGGATTACTGCACCAGCAACGTGATCGTGATGGAGCGCATGAACGGCATCCCGATCTCGCAGATCGACCGCCTGGCCGCCGCCGGCGTCGACCTCAAAAAGCTGTCGAGCGACGGCGTCGAGATTTTCTTTACCCAGGTCTTCCGCGACGGCTTTTTCCATGCCGACATGCACCCGGGTAACATCCTGGTCTCGATCGACGAGGCGACCTTCGGGCGCTACATCGCGCTCGACTTTGGCATCGTCGGCACCCTCAACGATTTCGACAAGGATTACCTGTCGCAGAACTTCCTGGCCTTCTTCCGGCGCGACTACAAACGGGTGGCCGAAGCCCACATCGAATCCGGCTGGGCGCCGCGCGATACCCGGGTCGACGAGCTGGAAGCGGCAGTGCGCGCCACCTGCGAGCCGATCTTCGACCGCCCGCTGAAAGATATTTCTTTTGGTCAGGTGCTGCTGCGCCTGTTCCAGACCTCGCGCCGCTTCAACGTCGAAGTGCAGCCGCAGCTGGTGCTGCTGCAAAAGACCATGCTCAACATCGAGGGCCTGGGGCGCCAGCTCGATCCGGACCTGGACCTGTGGAAGACCGCAAAACCCTACCTGGAGCGCTGGATGGCCGAGCAGGTCGGCTGGCGCGGCATGGTCGAGCGCCTGAAGGCCGAGGCGCCGCGCTTCGCCCAGATCTTCCCGCAACTGCCGCGCCTGGCGCACCAGGTGCTGGACCGCAAGGCCCATCCGGTGGCCGACATCAGCGAGTTGCTGGCCGAAGTGCTGAAGGCGCAGCGCCGCATGAATCGCCTGATGACGGTCGTCGCTTGCGTCGCCAGCGCGGCGGCGCTGTATGCGGCAGCGATGCACATCATGGCCAACTGGCACTTTGCTTGAGACGGAAAAAAGAAAGGCCCGCATTGCGGGCCCGATTTGAAGTCGTTCTTTTATGGCTTTGCGGCGCACCGGCAGGACCGGCTGCGCAAACTTCTGTTTCTTGGTTCAGCTGAATCAGCTGAGAGGTGCTATTTAAACAGGTAAGTTGATGAACGGCAAACGCAACCGCACACGGCTGTGATGAAAAACAACACTGTTGCATGAATGCAGCACTTGTCCAAAACGCATCGACGCCACCCAGGCTGCCGCAAAAGGCAACTTCCTCTGCAAAAGCTTTATAATTCAGGGTTTTGATGATTTTTGCGGAGTATTCAGATGCCGATTTACGCCTACCGCTGCGATGAATGCGGTTTTGCCAAGGATGTACTGCAAAAGATTTCCGATCCGGTTCTGACCGTCTGCCCGAACTGCGGCAAGTCATCGTTCAAGAAGCAGGTGACTGCCGCCGGTTTCCAGCTCAAGGGCACCGGCTGGTACGTGACCGACTTCCGCGGTGGCAGCGCACCGGCGACCGGGACGGCACCGTCGGCCCCTGCCGAGGGCAGCACGCCGGCCGCCAAGGAAGCGCCGGCTGCGGCGCCCGCAGCCGCACCGGCGCCTGCGCCTGCCAAGGACGGCAGCAGCAGCTGAACGGCAACGAGAGACGACACGACCGCGATGCGTAAATATTTCATCACCGGCCTGCTGGTCTTGGTCCCGCTGGCGATCACCCTCTGGGTCCTGAACCTGGTGATCGGCACGCTCGACCAGTCGCTGCTGCTGGTGCCCCAGCAGTGGCAACCGCGCACGCACATCCCGGGCCTGGGTGCGATCATCACGCTGGTGGTCGTGTTCCTGACCGGCCTGCTGGCCAACAACCTGGTCGGCAAGTACGTGGTGCGCCTGTGGGAGCGCCTGCTGCACCGCATCCCGGTGGTCAATTCGATCTACGGCAGCGTCAAGCAGGTGTCGGACACGCTGTTCTCTTCCTCGGGCAATGCCTTCCGCAAGGCGGTGCTGATCCCGTATCCGCACGAGAACTCGTACACGATCGGCTTCCTCACCGGCGTGCCGGGCGGCGACGTCAAGAACCACCTGGTGGGCGACTACGTGAGCGTGTACGTGCCGACGACGCCGAACCCGACCTCCGGCTTCTTCCTGATGCTGGAACGCAGCCGCGTGGTCGAACTGGACATGAGCGTCGATGCGGCGCTGAAGTACATCGTGTCGATGGGTGTCGTGGCGCCGCCGGACCTGGTCGCCACCGCGGCAGCTGCCGTCCCGGAGCGTGCGGCGGCCCTGGAAATTAAAAACTAGAAGAATCAAACCGAATCAAACGCCTGCGAAGCGGGCGACCGAATAACCAACCTGGATCGAAAAACTATGTCCTCCATGCGTACTCACTACTGCGGCCTCGTCACCGAGGAACTGCTGGGCCAAACCGTCAGCCTGTGCGGCTGGGTGCACCGCCGCCGCG
>Ga0308160_10004490_pt1 | contig 14936 bp, 20 predicted proteins | sample PhyFR1_FD_201036 | JGI IMG/M metagenome (GOLD analysis project Ga0308160, IMG submission 201036) | Phyllosphere microbial communities from UC Gill Tract Community Farm, Albany, California, United States - DLSLF.R1 | ecosystem: Host-associated > Plants > Phyllosphere > Unclassified | place: USA...
CATCGCGTAAAGAGTAGATATACGGCGTCAGGACCTCCCGTAAACGCTGACCGACCGACGGGGGCAGGACCAGCGTTGCCAAGTAGACCGAGACCGATATCAAGAGTGGTCGACTCAGCCCGGCGGCTTCGTCTGTCGCCGATACCAGATTACCGAGTGGAACGAGGTGAGGATGGTATGTCCTCAATTTCACGTATCCTGGTTCCAACTTCGCCCGCATGGGTTCATCGATCAACCATTCCAAATTCACCTCGGCCGCAAAAGATGATCTGGGCGGTATAGTCTTGACCCTCCCGTATGCCACAGTCAACATGGCCGCAACCAATTCTGCAGGTCGGCCATGATACTTCATACTCCTCTCCCTCTCTATCTGCCAATTCCCAGTCTGACTTCCTGATATCACTCCAAATCCAGTCGGGGTACTGACCGCACTTGGTTTGCGTAAGGACGGATCGAGTTCTTCATCGAAACTGTGCATAAGCTCCAGCGAGTCATTGACGACCGAAGCTAGTGTTTTCGTTTCAACAGATCCATTCGATGGCCGAGTCGTTTTGCGTCGTTTAGGTGATGAACCTCTATCTCGCGTCGTCGAAGGTCCCGCTCGATTGGGACCCGCATCATCCCGACGAATCTTGCCTTTGGTATCATCGACCACACAGGGCAAGGAAAGGACTTGACATCGATGGCATGACTTTTCGAGTGGTTGTGGCTCGGGCCCGGCAATAACGTCCAGGTCGGGAAGTTCGCATCGTGTTTTCCGTAATTTACATAGATCACAACTTCGCCTTGCGTGTGTACGTTTGGCTCTGTACTCTCCCGGTGCTGACATTGTTGATAACGATGGGATGGGTATGGGTAATGGTAGCACAGTTGATTACCGTTGATCAGTTTACTCCAACGGAAAAGGCTGCAAACCCCGTCGGAAAAGGGATCTCAGGTAAATTACTTTCTCACGGTATCAGATCCAGATGAGTGGTAACTGATCATACAAGCTATCCAGTGGTCACTGTTGCATCTACAATACCAACAACCATGCCGTACAGAGAAGAATCACATTCACCCCCTCGACGTCATCTGGAACGATCACTATCACCAGAGCGCAGCAACGATGCCTCAAGCTCAGCAGGTCCAAGCAAGAGAGGAAGAATGGGTCCGAACGATTTACAGCGGTTTCGCGTAAGTCGTGTTCAGAAGGCACCGTACACAAGCTAATTCGACAGCTCGAGAAACTACTTCAGAACCCAAACAAAGAGGTACAACTGCCCACTGGATATGTTGACAGGGAATTGAAACCACCTCCTGAGATGGTCAAGAATGTTCAAGCTTCTGCAGCAGCGGCTGGGTCCGGCGAGTTCCACGTCTACAAGCATTCACGCAGAAGGGAGGCGGAGCGTCTGAAGCAAATGGACTATAAAGATAGAGCGGTACGCTATTTACCCCGACCTGGCAGACATAGAGCTGATGGGAACAGGAAGCAGAACAGAATGAATTCATGGCTAGACAAGCTGCCCGCGATGCCGAAGCCGACGCGAAGACAGCAAAGAACAGAGCAAAGAGACAAAAGAGGAAACATGGCAAGAAGGGTGACAATGAGGGAACGACAAACGGAGGAGGAGGTGGTGGACCGGGGGAACCGAAACGGAAATTAGCAGGTGGAGGGGCTGGAGTACTTGGCGCTGGTCAAGCTCATGAGGGAGAGAGTGAGGAGGAAGGACCAGCTGTTCCGGTTGTCGAGACCAAGGTCGTCCCTGCTGCTCCGGTTGTTGCTGAGCAGAGGGAGATCATTATTCATGATGACGATTAGGGGTGGGCGAGATAATCTAATTTATATATACACTGTGCACGATGCACAATCGTATTTGCCTCAGCCATCACTCACCCAGAATGGAGTCATCCAAAGTGATCCAGTCATTTAGATGCCAACATGCCAATGCAAATGTTGGCTGGCCGGGACCACGGGCGGAACCAAAGATTAGATTAACTTACTTCGACACGCATCAATCCACCTCCTCTACTTTACATCTCTACCTTCACCATGCCCAAAGTAATCTCCCGAGCAGTCGTCTCATCATCGGAACAATCTAAACCACTTCAATCGTCCAGGGCGGTCTTAAGATCATACTACTGCCTATGTGGAGATTTCGTTCTGGTCATTCAAGGTAAACTCGAACGATTACCTCGTCGCAAGTATGTCCATTCCACCTTCAATCGCTTAGTGACTAGTGAAAGGAGGATCAGGGCTGATAGACAGACAAGACGGATCATATATCGTCCGAAGTATGGATGGTAGAAATGGGGAAGTAGCTAGGAAATTCAAACTGAGTGCTCAACCAGGTCAAAGGTGTTTAATTCAGTACGTCCCCCCATCTGATATGATGCTATGGCTAATCTACAGGCGAGGAGATGAAGTCGAACCAAGACAACCATTTAATTGCTCAAGATGTAATACAACAGTAGCCTACCAGACGACACCAGCACCAGCTGGATCATCTCCATTTCTGTATATATTGAAAGGGGCCATGTCGGAAATGTACGTCCATCGATCATACCTGAGCTGATAGATAGGCAGGGAAGAGCACCGCATGATGCTTTTGAAGGCGAGGAAAAAGTTGCTCAGAAGAAAGAAAAGGTTTTAGGGGATGAACATCCTGTCGTGGATGACGAAGAGGAGGATTTGGATCCGACTTATTCGAAGGCTTAGGCTCAGAAGTGATACTCGAAGGTCTGCGAGCGAAAGCGCTGGGGGAAACGGGAGGTTGGTGCGGTGAGGGCAGTGCCGAGACGACAGAGGACTCGGAGAAGGAACAGGAAACGGACATCGTATAGAGGAGATGCTTCACGAATATCACGAGTAATGACAACAATCACATATCCTCTATAATCGACATGTAATAACTCAAATATATTGCCCACAGGCATCGTAACATGCTACGAGCTTCTATGATGATCAAGCCCGCTCTCCAGCCCGGCTCATACTCCGACTATTGACTTCAACGACACTGCTATCCCTCGCTCTCGATACACTCCTTCCAGCCCTTGAAACAGCATGAGCAACAGCCTCACCGTATGTTGGTGGGACTTCTCCCGTTTCCGTTTCTTGACCGCTCATAAGTCTATCATAGACGATATTACGCTCTAGTAAGGTATCTTCGTCTCCACCTGCCGTCTGTCGTTCCCGAACAGTACTCATTGGTACCAAGCCTGATACTCTTGAATCGGTCGGACGGGTAGAGGATCCAGGTACATAGGGTTGGGCGGGGGATGAACCGGATGGAGCTATTGCGATCGCTTTACGAGGATTATTGTGGATTGAACAGACGTTTGCAGGGGATGGCATTCCGGCGGGATGGGCCGATGAATAGGTCGGTAAAGAGTTCCAAGCGGTATTGACTCGGCAATCTAGGATCTTGATTGGCGTTTCTCTGTTCATCAGCGTCTTTAACATTCCACGTCGCCCAGACATGACTCACATGATAATATCAAATTGCTTCCTACGCCCTTTGGAATCCATGGCAACATCATCACCCCTCTCCACCCGGATCGTGACCTTCAGATTATGGGTGGTCGCGATATTCGTTTTGTCGTGCTTGGTAGTAAATCGAATCCGTAGAGCGCAGTCGGGCACAGATAAAGCCTGCTCCAAATGCCATGGTCCAAGTGGATCCATCAATCCAGCAAGCATGTTATCATCTGCCAACTCCCGATCATTCATGTCCAAATCGAATTCAGGCCTTTCAGAGGGATTGTTTAGGTATGCGACTCGTGCCAATTCGGCGAGTGGGGAGGATTTAGCAGCATTGGGGTCATCGGACAAGATGGGAAGGAGAGGCTCGATTCTTTCCTTCTTGTCGGGTTGTTTGATGAATAGTAAGGGGAATCGACGCGGTTGTTCATGTCGAGCAACTTTACGGTTTTGGGCATAGTAATCTGTCTTCTCTGCCTGTCAGCTCCTTGTCGTGTATATATGTACGTACCTTCAAGTGTTACAGACAAGCGATGTATTCGACATTTCATCAATGGCATCAAGCGGACACTGATCGGTCTAACATGAGCATGGCCCTACATCTCTCCACACAAACTTACATGGTACCACCAATAGGGAATGCTTTTCCACTAAGAGCAATCTGATACCTCATCTGCTCCTCCCATTGCCTCTCCACAATGACGTTCTCTGATTCTTCCAAATCATCCTCCTGAGGCGTGGCAATCATGGTAACTTCGATTTCCTCTACTAAATTCGGCGTCAATGCTCCAACACGAACGACAGTGGCTTTGAGTTTATATGTGACCGATCCGAATTCAGCGTGAATGGTAGGAGGGGCAGTGATGGGGACTTGAAATGAGATCGGGTAATTGTATGTCCCTACCATCAGCTAATTCATGATCAAAAGACTCACCTTTCCTAAACTCCTTCCAGTGATGGACAGGCTCATTATCCTCTTCCTCTTCATCGCCTTCGCCGATCGTAAACTTTCCAGTCAGAGCCTTCATTCCCATATTCCTCCCTCGACCCCTACTCTGACTCCTCGATGACGGACTAGCAGTTCTATCCCTCGACCCGCTCCTTGCTCGCCCAGCCCCTCCAGCCCCGAATGGCGGTACGAAATCCCCAGGCGGAGTAGTCTCTCTGCTCACAGCTCGCCCATTACGCAGACCGTCATCGACCAATCGAGGCGGAATCGCAGATCCACTGCGGGAGGGGACGGCAGATCCACTACGCGAGTTCATGGACGAAGTGGCTCGTGCTGTAGCACCAGGCGGCAGAGGCGGGGCGTTCGAAAAGCTATCAGTCCTGGATTTACCCCGCGTACGACTCTTGGACGATTGTCGGACTTTATCCTTGACATCCTGGCTGAGACCTCGTAATGCTGCCGACAAGCTGAACTTGCGCCCTCGGTCTTCACTTGATTCTCGCCTCTTTGGAGCAACTCGAGAAGGGCCTGGACGCACAGATCCGCTAGTTCGACGGGTGGTCGGGTCGGCAGCTGGAGCAGCAGCTTGGGCGGGAGTGGTGGGGGCATCGTGATCTTCCAAGATAACGATAGTGGTGGCGCTACCGTTCCGAGAAGACCGGCCGGCTCTTGTGATTTGTCGAAGATCGGCGTGCGAAGGAGATGGGGAGGGGGCAGTACTGCTAGCTGCTGATACGAGACCGCTAACTCGTCCATCACGTGGAGCGGTGCTAGACCGAAGCGAACCGTTTGGACCGCTGCTACCGCTCCCCTGACCAGATGACAGGCTAGCTGAAGGTTCTTCGGTAGAACTTCTCGCATGAATCGACGAGGGTCGCGAAGGAGCTGGAGTCGAAGCGGTCGAGATAGCCTGGACAGCGTCGACCGAGGGATGATATCCGTTCGTGGTGTGTTGTGAGCCGGATTCGGCAGAATGATTCGTCCTGATTGATGCTGCTCGTCTCGACTGATGCATCTCTTCCAGTCCATCGGGCTCGTCTGTTTCAGACTCGGCGACAGCTTCGGGTACTGATGGTGGAGGGGTTTCATCGAATCTGACATTCGAGGTACTGGTCCTCCTACTACTCGCTCCGTCAAGAATAGGTCGAGGTGAGGGTCTTGATGGTCCTGGCTCTGACTCGGAATGCTCCAACACTCCTGGTAAATGTCGAATCTCGTCTGATGGGGTTGATTGGGGGGACTTTGTGAAGCGCCGTTCGGTCGATGTGCTGTCGGCTCGATCGGAAGTAGCACGAGATGGGGCAGCCGAGGCTATGGGTGACAAGATGGGTTCACGAGATGGATTGGTGGCATTACTATTGAGTCGGAGTGAAGATCTTCTCGATCCACTGGGACGAATTTCGGGCGTATAAGCGGGCGAGGGGCCTCTTTCAGCGATAGCGAGAGCTTCCAGTCCCGGTGGAGGACCCAGTGGGCTCTCTGCATCGTAGCTCGTCCGTCGAGAGTGTCCTTCCCGATGCCATGTCGATCCATCATGTGTACCAGGTAAGGCACTGGCGCTTCTTGGAATCCTATCCCTTCCTCTCTGGATACTGGTCCAATCTTCATCCGCCTCGCCCTCTGCAGGAATCCCAACAGTCTCTAAATCCTCATCATCTTCATCTGCTTCAACGCCCGGTCCTACAGATACTGCCCTCCGCTGAGATCTAGATCGTGATTCCGATTGGCGTTTATACGTATAAAAGACTGTTGAATCTTGGATAATATCGTGTTCTTCGAACGTTTCCAACCGTCTTGGTCCGATACCTCCTTTGTCAGCCATGCATACTACTCAGTCACATACCTTCTGGCCATTCTGTCCTAGCTTTCCCTTCAAGCTTGATATCAATCTTTCTAATCCTTGTTGATTTGTTCAACCGCAAAGTCAACAATCCCCTCAACATGGCGGGCGGAGCATCCTCCCGAACAGCCTGCGGACGACCACGGAAATCGAATCCAGTAGATGGTCCACGTAGGAAAATGACCGGTTCAGTCAGACGAATCTGGAGTGGCCGATCCGACTTGACCATTGTGACTCGAGAGTCGAAGTGGTGTTGAGATGAAGGAAGAGGGTATAGATTAGGTGGGGTCAAGTCCTCCGATTACTCTGGCGCGGTTCCGGCCGAGAGTGGAATTTTCTTTGACGCCCACTGATAAGGCCTTAAGGGTTGTATTGACGTATCACGTGGTTGTTTCGGGATAGGGTGATGTGGGGATGGGAATATTGAGAGAGTCAATGTTGGTGTGATAGGCTGTTGATCATCTTGGTGGGTGTATGGATGTATGCACAAGTGTCTATAGATGGGAATCAGGGTTCATTTGGTTGCATCTCATGGTGTAGATAGGGACGGAATCAAATTCACACAAGGTGCCAAGCGAGCTTGTCGATCTAATCTACGCGTAGTGTACGAGTAACAGCAGTATCCATATCAAGGGGTCAAGGGATGACCTAGCTTGCCAGTAACAGACACAGCATGGAATCAACAGAGTCGAAAGAGTCAGAGGCAGACGCCTTGAACTCTCTATCGAAGTTCACTCTATTCGAGACCAAGAGGTCAGCTAAAGCGCATTATTCCAAGTGAGCGGCAAGCTGACAAGTAGCCGGTTCTACGTGACTGCCTCAACATTCAATACCCATCGAGTACTCAAGATTGATCGAACAGATCCTACTACCTTGGGCGTTACGGAAGATGGGACTATTTATGATGATTCTCAACTTGACCTTCTGTTGCGAATGGTGCAGGATGGCAACAAGTCACAAGGTGGATTAGAGAAGGTCTTGGAGTTCCAGTAATATCCCTCATATCGTTTCTCGTGTGTGCTCTGACTCGCTCAGTGGGATCATTGGATTCGTCAAATTCACTTCCGGCTGGTATTTGGTCTTAATCACCAAGAGATCTGTAGTCGGGCTGCTGGGAGGACATTACAGTAAGTGCCTCTACCCGCAACGACACGAGCTGACCAGTAGTCTATCATTGCGACGAAACCACAGTCAGCTGTCTGCGTCCCAATTCAGCGTATAGCTGACAAAAAGTTAATGGCGGTCTCACCAAAAGCCATTCGATCCTCCCAGGAAACGAAAATGGTCAATACATTCCAATCAGTAGACCTATCCAAGAACTTTTATTTCTCCTATTCATACGATATCACAAATACCCTACAAACCAATTTAACAATCAGCCCCGATCATCGGAAATGGAATACTAGGTTTATGTGGAATCACCATTTGCTCAAACCGGCTTTCGAGCTAGAGGAACCGAAAGGGAGGAGTCGGTGGGTATTGCCATTAATCCATGGGTTCGTGGATCAGGCCAGTGAGTCATTCATTGTCGAATAGCTTGGTATGTTGCTGATTGCGAAGAGATCGCGCTGTTCTCGAGGACGGTGTACCTGACGGTCTTGGCCAGGAGGTCGAGACACCATGCAGGAGCAAGATATCTGACGAGGGGAGCAAATGAGCATGGGCACGTAGCCAACGAAGTCGAATCGGAGCAGATGTGCGTCCATCTCGTGAACATGGTGACGGGAGCTAAGTGAAAGCGTATCTGAGCCCCTCGCAACTGCCTTCGGCTCAAATGCTCGTGGATTCGGTAGGGAGAAGGGCACGGAATATGGTGGATATACATCCTTTGTCCAACATCGGGGTAGTATACCCGTCATGTGGCATCAGGAAGTCAATCAAATGACCCCACGGCCACCCATCGAGAGTAAGCTGCAAGCGCTCGAGCCGCGGTACCCTAGCTAATATCAGTACCCGTGATCGACCCATTCTACTCCCGAGCCGCCAAACACTTCGATGACCTCCTCGGGAGATATGGATCGCCAATCTACCTCCTCAACTTGATCAAATGCCGAGAATCCCAACCTAGAGAAAGCAAGTTGTTAGTGGAGTACGGCCATTGTGTCAGTTATTTGAATCAATTCCTGCCGGAAAAGGATAGGATGCGGTATATAGCCTGGGATATGTCACAGGCTTGGAAGCGGCATGTCTCTTACCATAATTCCTGCCTTGAGCTCATTGTCAGTGGAAACGATGTGATGGGAGCAATTGAGGACGTATGTGAAGAGAGTATACAATCGACCAAGTTCTTTCACGGTGGTCCATCCCGAAGCGAATTTGGGTACGTTCCTTCATATTCATTCTGCGCAACGCTGACTAGTAGGGAGAAACGTCGAATCGAACCGCTTTTGCAACAAGGTATCCTTCGGACCAATTGTGTCGATTGTTTGGATAGGACGAACGCTGCTCAGTTCGCTATTGCAAAGCGAGCATTGGGGCATCAACTTCATGCCCTGGGTTTGATTGGATCGCCCATCGTTCCATTTGGGTCTGATGCCGTGGACGTGTTGAACGAGGTAAGCCCTCTGGCCTATACGTCGAATGAGCTGACGTCGCAGATGTATCATGATCATGGTGACAGTGAGTGTCTGCACACCTGGCAATGATGATAGAATGTAAGCTAAGCAACAGCACTCGCGTGGCAGTACACCGGTAGTGCGCTAGTGAATAGGGTAGAGACATACCGACGTACCAAAGCAGGTGGACAGTGGTCTTCCCACTCTCGAGACCTGCTCGAGAACATTAGGAGATTCTACAACAACTCAATGCTCGATGCAGATAAACAAGCAGCGATTAACCTCTTCGTGAGTTGTATCAAACTTTCAATGAGCATTACTAAAGTCCAGCTCGGTGTAGACGATCCCTTATCTCAAGCAGCTGTTAAATCAGAAAGACCCCATTATCGACAATGGTTCACTCCCGCACACCTTGAACCGAAACGGGTGGAGGAGATGGCAGCTGTCAATGAAGTTTATAAGGAGTACTACAAACCTCATATCCTCAGCCAATTTGCTAGGCTCTATGCTTTGTAAATTTGCCAATCCCGTCCAGGTGATAGAGCTAACGGATAGCACGATGAACTCGACTAGCAAACTGAATACGTGAGTGACATTCCGTGATTAGATCCGGGAAGACTGTGTTAACGATCAGTAAATCAAAGCTCGAGCTACTGCATAGCCCTTTCGAACCCAAGACTGCCGAATTAGCCGAGGCCATACCGCCGTAAGCTTCCATATAATATATGCCGACTGAAGCTGATGCGCAGACAACGCCGGAGCGCGCGTCGCTGGGCTGCAGCTTGGCCTGTCCCTGGTTCCGTCATCGAGCCCGTTGAGGCTGAAGAAAAACCCCTTCCGCCGGTCCGGGAGCGCGGGGAGATCCATCCAGTCGAGACTCTTATCAAAGGTCTAGTCGATCCTACAATCGACGAAATGACAAAACGTGCGCAAGAGTACGAGCGGTAAGTCCAGTCTACCGAAATGGTCCAAAGCTGATATCATCAGATATGTACACTATCACGCCGACGAATTGAATTCCTCCGATATGCTGGTAGAAGAAAAAGATCTACAACTTTATATCCGCGCAGCCCAACTCGCTAGGGGTGAAGATGTGGAGAGAATACTACAATCCGAATATGAGAAATCTCAGCAGTTTATGAAGGACTCAGAAGCTGCCGCGGTGGCTAGAGAACAGGAGGGAAGTGGGAGTAATGACAATAATGTCGCTTTTTACGAAAATTACCTCAAGACGACTTATTCTTGAGTACGACTTGATTGACACGATCTGGTTGTATATTTGTATATATATCATAGTTGTATACATGTGATATCTACCTTCTTCATGTTTCCTACCAGATCCTACTACTGTTTGACCTTCATACAGACAGCTTTGGTCCTTGTCAAGGTATCGTAACCAAATGTACTCAAACTGATTCCCCTACCCGAGTCCTTCCTTCCACTCCAAGGAAGAGCAGGTTCAGGAGCATCCGACCTGTTGAGGTAGACGGTTCCGCAATCGAGCTCTTCGACAAAGTTCTGGAACACTTGCATGGAAGCTTGATCATCGGGGTTTGTCCATACTGATGCGGTCTGCATTGTCAGTGGTGTAAAGTCGTCAAGATGGAGAAGAGGGAACGCACCAAACCGTATGGAGAGTCGTTCATTAGCTGAAGGGCCTCTTCATCACCCTCGACCTTCATGATACCGACGACAGGACCGAAAGTCTCTTCCATCATGACCTCCATGGCTTTTCGTCAGCTTGGAATCTCTTCGAGACAAGAAAGGGGACATACTGTGATCGACGTTCGTGAGGACCTGAGGTCCGACTAACGCAGTTCCCTCCTTGGCTTCCGGGAAGTGAGACTCATCAACGACCAGCTGGGCACCAGCGGCGACTGAACATTAGCTTCTCTCAGAGATCTCTAGAGGTGGCAGCGTACCGGCATCCTTGACTTGCTTTCTGATCCTTGCGGCTGATGTGACGCTGACGACTGGTCCGAGTGTAGTTTCGGTCTTGCTTGGATCACCTAGTTTGTACTCTTTTGCCATCTCGGCGAATGTCTGAACGAACTCGTCGTACTTTGAGGAATGGACGTAGATTCGCTCAACCGAGCAACCTTGCCGTGAGCACATTCATGTATGGATTTGGTAAGACATACAAGATTGACCAGAGTTGAACATGGCTCCATCAACCAAGTTTTCTGCTGTCCACTTGATATCGGCATCTTCCCTTACGTACGCTGGGTCTTTTCCTCCTAACTCCAAGCCCACCAACTTGAATCCTTTACCCTTACTTGCGGCTTCCTGGACAGCTCGACCACCAGCAACCGATCCGGTGAAGGCGACGTACTCGATTCGGGGATCGGGCACGAAGCTGCCTAGAGATACTTCCTGAGATAGGTGGACTACTTGAAGGACGTTCTGGGGTAGACCAGCTGCCAGGAATGCGGAGAGGACTCGTTCTCCTGGCGAAGGGGTTTGTGGAGCGGGTTTGAGGATTACGGCGTTACCGGAGATAATGGCGGGAATGACAGAGTTGACGGTACACAGGTGAGGGAAGTTCCAGGGGGTCATCACTCTGATCATCAGCTACGGAGACACACGGACGGAGGGATTGTATGGACATACCCAATCACACCGAGAGGCTGCTTGACAATCACCTTCTTGATTGCCTCCGTATCGCTATCAGTCTGAGGAATAGGCTTTAAAGCATCTCGGGCGATCTTGATAAGGTGTCGTGCTCGGTAGAGAGTTCCGTTGATTTCTCCTTTGGCAGATGAGATTGGCCTAATCAGTCAGCGACCGGTACTTCCCGCACATTGGTAAGCTCACCTTCCCATTTGCAGGCAGAGGTCCTCGGCCATTAGGTCACTGTTGTTCTCGAATTCGGTCTCTAGCTTCAGCTTTTATTACTCGTGATAGCTCGATGGAAGCTTACGACCCATTTCTCTGCGATGGCAATTCTATCATCTAGAGGGACCTTTCTCCAGCTCTTCTGAGCCTTGACTGCCGCTGTGACGACGTTGTCGAGCTCACTTTCGGATAGAAGTGGTCGAGTACATACTGCCTCCTGCGTGAAGGGAGAAATTGTAGTCTGGATATTTACTTTGGACATGATATATGTATGGTGCTTGCTATCTTGAATCTTCTATCTTCTTGGACCATGGAGCTAATCTATCGTAATCTATTAAGATGCGGGGTAATCTATGTGGGGTAATTATTTAATAGTTATTATTTCAATTTATCCAAACATTTCATTGCAATCCGAAAAGCATCCATTCTTGTACCAAGATATACCTTAAATTCAACCAATACATACTCAATCAATAATGTCTGAAGGTACACCCATCAAGGAGAAGAAGGAGAAGAAAGAGAAGAAGGACAAGAAGAGAAAGTCCGAAGCTGCCGATGTTACCATGGATTCCGAAACACCTATCAAGCCCGAGGTCGTACCCCCAGCTGAAGGAACCGCTAGCGCCGAGGCTGTCGCTATGGAGGTAGATGGAGAGAAGGCTGCCAAGAAGGCAAAGAAGGAGAAGAGGAAGAGTGTCGGAGGTGATGTTGCTGCCGAGGAGCAGGATGCCAAGGTAGGTTTATGTTCATTCAGAATGTCGGGTCAAGACGTGAACCGGCACTCCGGCTACGGCCACATGCTCGCTGCTTGTTCCCATGCCTCGCGGAGCTGATAACCTACGGACATCTTACTGACTCACAGTCCGAGTTCTTTGTCCCCCTAGACGCCATCTCGCCCATAGCCGCCCCTCTCGCCAACAAGAAGCTCTCCAAGAAGCTCTTCAAAACCGTCAAGCGAGCATCGAAAGCCCGTCAACTAAAGCGAGGTGTCAAGGAGGTCGTCAAGGCATTAAGGAAGGGTGAGAAGGGATTGCTGCTTTTGGCAAGTAACATTACGCCAGTAGACGTTATCAGTCATTTGCCATTGATGGCCGAGGAGGGAGCTGGTGTTGAGTACTGCTGGGTTTTGTCGAAGTGAGTCCTGCTCTGCGCAAGTGAATGAGTAGTACTGACGATATAGGGAGGAGCTAGGTGCTGCTTCAGGAACAAAGAGGGCTACATCATGTGTTTTGATCTCGTACGTTATTTTACTGTGTTTCGAGGTACCGAGTTGACAATAAGTACCACACCCGCTAAGCGTCCGGCACCAAAAGACGGACAAGCACCTAAAGCTGCTCCCTCTGCTGAAGACCTCGCTGAGTTGAAGTCAAGCTTGGATGAGTGCACGGCCGAGGTAAAGAAGCTAGAAGTGCCTGGAGGACCTACATACTAGATATCTATTTTGTGTGTCTAGTAAATTACACGCTTAGGAACTGCTGCGAGGTTCTTGGGCTGTATGTATCAGTATCAAGACTCGAAAAGGGCTCGGCGCATTGTTCCGTACCCTTGCGTCAGCAAGAGAAGCATCTCAGATGATTAGTGACCGAAATGTGAAGTACGTTTCAAAGGAAAAGGCGTGCCTCGAAAGGACAACTTCAACACCTTTATTGCACACATCACTCTCTCCCCCTTTCCTCTATGTGTCCCTTCAATGGCGTCAAGACACAATACACTTCCGACCCTCAACTCTCTCGGTCTTACGGAATCCTTTTGACGGAAAGCTTTATTGACCTAAGATCTCAATATCCCGATTGGAGCACTAATAGAATGAGCCGAATGAGCTAAAATACATTTAAGGAGACTTTGGCTCGGACACCATTATCCCCATCTCTATCTTCATCTGACTTCAATCTATTCATCTTCATGACCATCTAGATACAATGTCGACAACGATCGATGACCCCAATATCACTTTATTCGATGGTAGTTCCTGGAAGCAGTATAATGACGCACAAGGAGGCTGGCATGGGGGAACATATCACGAAACATGCGACGACAGAGATGACTTGACCTTTGTTTTCTCTGGGACATCAATCCAGGTCTACGGTGCTAAACGACCTACGTGAGTTTACTTCGACCTGATTAGCATAAGTTGACATCAGATACGGATACTACTATGCCGAATTGGACGGAGAGAATAGAAGATTCTTCAACGCACATAGCGTCACCGACGAGATCCCGGCGTTGCTATTTGAAGCAAAGGACCTAGACAATATCGAACATTCGTTATGGTTTATGAACCAGCAGAATTATGGTGATCAGAGGAGTCGGAGCTGTAGGTCTCCTGTATCCTCATGAAGGTGACTTGTTAATCAGTAGGCATTGGTGTCGATTATATCGTGGTCCAGCAATCAAAGTACGTGAAAGGACCCCTATCTGATACCCAAGCTGACAGCACAGCGCGACTGGAGCTGTTGCAACTCAAGCATCCAACTCTGACTCGGCAGTCGCAGTCAGTCAGCCACCTAGAACAGTCACCAGTGACCCAAATGCTGCACCCGTATCCACCGACCCAGCCTCAGCTGCACCTTCGCCTTCGTCTTCCGTATCACCCGACCCAAACACGGTAGTAGGACAACCAATCACATCAACATCCACAGGCGGGAACGCTCTGACCGTCCCAAACATAGCTAGTTACACCATTGCACCTTCGGCTGCTGAAGTGACCGCTCCCAATGCTACTTGGGTCGCAGACTCCGCCATCACGGCAGTGACTGGTAGACCGGGGGTATATTCTGGGCAACCAATGCCAGTGTATACGGCGATCAAGTATGATGCTGCTCCGAGGCTTCAGTGCGTCCTCATTCCTTCACAGCAGATGGTCGCTGACCTTTAGACAAGAAGTATTTGCGTCAGCAGTCAGGGCTGGAGCGACCACCAATGCTGGCGTGACAGGCTCGACGCCCTCTATCTCTATCGCGATGGTTTGCGTACTGCTTTGGTCTGTCAGGCGATTTTGGGTTATCTAGGCTCATGTGTTCTCGGAATGTAAGGGCAATACAGAGGGTGTTCGGCGTAGTCGTGTTCATAATTTCCTTTAGCAGCAATACAAGGGGGACAATGTCATGTCATATGCCTCTACTACTTTGGAGTCAGAGCAATGTTTTCGTCCACCCGCCTGCGCGGCCTCATCCTGATACGGTCCAACTCCTCTTTCGATAGACCACTCTGTTCCAGTGCTCGAAGGATGAAAGCGTGTTTCTTCGCCCCGTACGCTCCTATGTTCGCATGCTCCTCCTTCGCTAATGCCAACTT
>Ga0308160_10004491_pt1 | contig 14931 bp, 19 predicted proteins | sample PhyFR1_FD_201036 | JGI IMG/M metagenome (GOLD analysis project Ga0308160, IMG submission 201036) | Phyllosphere microbial communities from UC Gill Tract Community Farm, Albany, California, United States - DLSLF.R1 | ecosystem: Host-associated > Plants > Phyllosphere > Unclassified | place: USA...
TTTGGCTGAGCAACGATGCATACGATACACCAAGGCTAGCGGTCCGATGGCATCCGCCAAACGAAGGTTGTAAGGGAGTGTCGCTTCCGCCCATACTTGCCTGGCGCTAGGGTCGAGTACGCTTGGGTTCCCCTCCGGTGTAGTCAAAGGTAGAGCTTGACTGAGGCAGTTCAGTAGTGACTGGCGCACTACCTCTATATCGTCCATCTTGTTCTGTGGACCACGGTAGAGAATACCCACCCTGTGACTTGTGAATCTGAAATGTCGATTCAGGCACGGATAAGCTGTCGGAGAAAGAGGGTTTAGTTAAGCTTCTTCTTGATCTCTGTCTTCTATCATCTGCTATGCTCAGCCATAGCATACATATAGCCTAGCCTAGCATGTTCAGGCTCAGTACAGTGTGGTACAGGCTTAGACGTATACGGGCACATACCTTCTTTTTACTGTTCATCTTGTCACTTGTCGTATACTGCTTGCAATTACCAGATAGTCTTGCCGAACACCCGGAACATCCGACCGGTCATCATCGAGGTCTACTGGTCACCACGCCGACCAATCTATCGTATCCGCTCCACTACCTACACATTGACGAGCGGCGACTCGACGCTGTACCGGTATCAACCGAAATCGAAGCGAAAGGACGTCAGAGCGTCTCTCATCTAGTTGGACACCCTCGACTTCAAGATCTGTTTTACGTCAACGATGAGGTCGTACCCGGATCTATTGTGACGGTATCATTCGGAGGGTCAAGGAATACAAGCGACTTGAGCCTGAAATTGGTGGGTCAGGACCCAAGTCAAGGGGATCTGCCCGCGCACTCGCTAGTGACTAGGGATGGGCAGCATCTCATCGCTATCAATGTAAGTCCCGCTCCGTTCACAGGGGCAGTGCTGATCGTACTAGTATGGCTCATCGACTATATCATTCTTCAGTATAGAATCAGGAGGACTATTGAAATTACGCCAGACCCTCGGTCTGCCTCGGCCAGCGTGGACCGAATCTACCACACCACCACACCCGCACCATATCGCCCAACACCCTCGAGATTCGAGGACCTTCTATGTCCCAGACTTGGGCTATAATGTCGTCTACGTTCTGAGGGAAACACGGAACAAGGCAAAAACAGCTCTGGAAGTCGTACAGACATTTGATACCAAGGCTTATGGCGAGGGTCCACGGAATGGAGTGGTGTCACATGATGGTACGCGTTTTCCGGTTTACGCAAAGCTAACGTTCGTAGGCAACACATATTTTCTATCGTTCCAAACCTCCTCGACAGTCGTCCCATTACCGCTCAACCGACATAATCTGATACGAAACACAAAAGCCCACCCTATTTATACGTTACCACCTGAACTGATTGACGCCGGCATGTCGACATCGGAAGGGACTATGATTCACGCTTCGTCCGATATACTCCTCATGAACGACCAAATCCTCGTAGCCAACAGACGGGTCATTGGACCGTACTTGCCAATCACTCACAAGGACACCATCGCTATTTTCAATGTCGTCAAGTCCCGCTTGGTCCCTGCTGGGCACATCAGGACGGGGTGCTGGAAACCGAGAGAATTGATGCTGGTCAAGCGAGATCAGGGGGATTTACTGGCCGTCACTTGCAATGGGGAAGGCAAGGAAGGAACTGGTGTGGTCCTCTTTGATCCCCGTGATGGTTATAGGGCGGTCAGCAAATGGGATAGTGAGATGTCGGTCATGGGTATAATGGGTGTCACGATAGATGTGTAGAATGATATGTTTCAACACGGCCTGGAGAAATGATACTTCGTTGATAGCTTTGATGTCCCTGCAAGCCTCCGGCACTCCCTTGTTATGCGCTCGAGCCCGCTGATGAGTATCCACGGTCATGTAGTCCCGAAAACTCCGCATCCGCCCAGCTAGTAGCAAGGTCGGGGACGACTTGCGAATCTTGTCCGGTGCCGTGGTTGCTCCCTTTTTTCCGTGTGATATCCTGAGATATCCCTGGACCCCTGTGTCGAAAGAAGTCTTAGGTTGCGACGAGCAATCAATAGCCAATGTCTGCCATCCAAGTAGGTGGTAGTCGCCCTTCCGCTGCTGCGTTGCGCTCCTAGACCACCAGCGCCTTCTAGCCGGTTCCATGTTGGGCATGTGATACCGCCAAGACCACCAGTGGCCGAGTCGGAGGTGCCTGTCCGAGATACCAGGACGTCATGCCCAATTGCAGTCCGCCATCCTTGATCCATGAAATGACTCCGACGTGTGGCTTGCATCTACGGCCGACAATACGACTCGAAGAATGCAGTAGAATGACCTAGACTGTGATGATTGGTAATGCCCATACGATGTACCCTTCTATAACCGTTATCCAAATGCGCCGAATGACCGATGCCCGGAATAACTACTCGACTCGTCTTTATGCCGTATTCGACTCAGTCACAGCTCACATATGTATGTATAGGGTACACCACCATATCCCACGCTCTACCATCCACAGGAAATCAGAAACGAACGGATCTCCGTCATGTCATTCGTCAGACTACTATCCCCAGCGAGGGCTTCATCTCGCCCTCAATCCCCAGCATCTTCGTCATCCAATCAGATATTCAAGCCGACCCTCTCACTCCATGTTCCAGGATACGGCGGTATATTTGCAACCCTCCAGGAACCCAATGCGCTCGACCTCTCAGCCTCTCTTGAGCCTGTTTACGATCTAGATGTAAGAGGCGAGCTCGAGATAAGGATGCCGCATGGAAGTGGTCGAATGCGATGTAAATCTATTAGAGTGGGACTGAGGAGTGAACTCAAGATTGATATCAAGGGAAAGAAGAAGGAAGAGCACGAGCTGCTTGATAGACGAGTGGAGATTATTGGAGGGAGTAGTGAAGGTGTTTGGCTGGAAGAGGGTGCTCAGCGGTATGCTACATAACGTCTGAATAGCTACTGATTGCCAGATTCGAATTCACGTTGATCCTGCCAAACAAACTAGCTCCGCAGAACTGGGTGCCAGGAGCCAACATCTCTCATGCTTTATACGCCGAGCTCGAAGGCGTTCCCGAACCTGCTTCAACATCCCCTTTCTTCCGTACGCTCTCGCTCTCATCCTTCTCGTCAGGTCACAAAACGCCAGCATCACCCAACTCATCTCGACTACCATCTCGCTCACCATCTCCCTCTCGCACCTCTCCTGTACCGCACGAGTCTACATCCATGTCATTCACTCGTCAAGATAGTGGATATATACCACAAGCGCCGACGTATGATGAATCACAGGCGGTTTATACTGGTAAATCCCTCCAATCTCCTTCGGACGGTGATGCATGGATCACCGGGACCCATAAGACTCAACGAACAATCATGATCATCTACAATCCGAACCCCACCGGTCAAGTCAACTCGCTGGATGAACAGGTGTCTGGATTCGTCGAGGGTGTTGGAGTGTACAAATGGCGAATGTCTGCCGATGAGGTGTGTGCCATCTGCGCATTGTCTGCTTAACCTGACTCGTGTAGTGGCATATCGCAGCATGGCCTTTGTTCCGCTTCATCCTCCCCGACCCTTCTTCCAACGTCACCCTATTCGCATTCCGTTATTCACTGGCCCAAACAGTCGTAATCACTTCCCCCAACGACCCCGACAACCCACACACAGTCACTACCAATTTTCCATTCGTTGAGCGTGGTGAGCGACCTCCCCGCGAAGCTGGACATCCGGGCACTCATTGGCCTGCGCTATGGAGGGGTAAAGATGCTGGAGGGAGTGACGAGGGTGAATACAAGATTGAAGCAAAAGGTCAGATGCCAAAGGACGATGTACTGAGGCCGTCGACTGTCCCAGGCGTTTCGAGATCGTGAGTCATACGTACCTTATCATAGGTCCCTACTGATTAGACCAGCTCTCTGACACCCATCCATATTGCCCATACACTGGTGGCCGAAGTCTTCTTCTCAATTTGGGGAAAAACAGAACTGGGTCAAGATATGTCGAGGCCCGGCCCAGGTGGTTTGCAGGTGATGCGAATCAAACGTCCGGTGGTCGTTCCATCTGTAAGTTCTGATCGAGCGGCCAAGTGTACAAGGCTTACACACACAGTGCGCACTAATCTCCCAAGTTATTAACCTGCCTACATACCAGCCCGCCGCCCGCCAACATGGCGATGCAGCAACAGACGCATGTAAACTATGCCACTCCAGACCACACGAGATCTTGTGTCAACAATGCCCACCCACAGTCATCCCTCATCTACGTCACGATCTCGATCCCACTCTGACCGGTAACAAGTCAGGTGTATGCCCGCTATGCGCTGGAAAGAGTTTCGTTCCGGATGGGGGACCTACTTGGCAGATCTGTGCTTGTGGTCTTGCTATTGACAAGACTGAAGAGAGAATGAAGGCTTTCTTGCAAGAGATGGATACTGAGGGTGAAGAGACGAGGCGGAGGACGGGGGCGACCTTGAAAGAGGAAGCGGAGAGGGGGAGAAGGGCTTCCAGGAATTAGCACAAGTATCAGTAGGCTTAGTCCCGTAGAGAGATGATAGACAAGGACAATTTTTGTATAGAAGGTGAAAAGATAGAATGAATAGACATCTTGACTGGACTTGGCTGGACTTGCTATCTTGTATACAATCATTGACTCGAAGTGAGTCTACTGGGTCTCGTTGACCTGAGCGCCTTCTACAGGTTTCTCCCATTCCTCCATATCTCTCACAAACAGATAAGCGCTCGGGCGTGGTATACTTCCAGCAGGGAACAGTCCTGGTTATGATTAGCTCTGCCATAAATCCAGCAACAGGACTCGACTGACCAATTTTGACATATACCGGCGTATCATCCGTTGCCTTTCTGTCTACTAGGTCACCATCAGTCTCGACATATACTGGTCTGAAGATCAGCTTTCGATCTAGGCGATCTTGGCGTGAGAAGATGTACGAGCCGCAATGACCACAGAAATATCGCCTGATCTCACTCCCACTATTCCCAATTTTGGCGTACACCTTTGGTGTCCCCGTCAATTTGAAGTCTCGTCGGGGCACATTGAACGATGCGCCGTTACTGTCTTCATGAGCCTAGGCACTGGGCCTTGCCTTACATTCTAGCTCAGAACCAGATAGATAGGGCATGAAGCAAAAGACTCACGTGCTGCCCGTCGCTTTACGACAATCGATACAGTCTACCCATGTTCAGCGTGACACTCTTCCCGATACTAAAAGGAGACTGACAACATACTCCCACTTTCATCTCAGATGGAATGGTGATCTTGATCTGACCACATGAGCAGGATCCTTCCATCGCCATCCTCGGTCTGAGTTGTGCGAAGGTCACTTGACAGTTTATCAATCAAAGTTGGCTCACGGATCTAAGCGGGCTGGGCAGGCACGAGCGCTCGCTCTCTGGATAGATAGATGGTCAGGTATGATCCTGCAGCTATGGCCTGGGGAATAAGAACCTCGAGGCTCAGGTCATCACGCTCAACGAGCGGATTACTACCACTACTATTGCTTGCATGATCGACTTGACTTTACTACGTCACTAACTGACTGATTTCGACAATTGCAGATCGGGCTCATCGTCGATCCCCGCACCTACTGCCCGTCCTTGGTCTGAACACCTTCCAAAGGCTTGTTCCACGACTCGAGGTTCTTGCAGAAGATCTCTGCGACAGGTTTCTGAGTCAAATCCTCGGGCTTGAAGAGACCTGAATATCAGTGTCGGTACCCTTGATCAGAGCCAGACAGCGACAACATAGAGCACCAATGATGAACTACTTCCGTGATGATGCTGGCTGCATGGATGTGGAATGGCTTACCGATCTTGACGAATACAGGCTTAGGGGCCGAGATTTCAGTGTAGAGAGCACTATTCCATCAGCCATCATTCCGTACAGTATCAAAACCCGGTAAATCCGGTCTTTTTGTACAATCCAAAAGCCAAAGGATGGCAATCGAGAACAGGGAATCGGTGACTAACCTTCCACAATCTCCACAGAAGAACCTCTTTGTAGCTCCCCCACTATCTCCCTTTCCATTGCTGTACTTGGGTTCACCTTTGACAGTGAAAGTATCGGGGTCTGCCATAAAGTTATATGAGGCTCTGTCAGTCAGCATTGACCCTTCTGAAGCAGACTAGGCTGATGCCCGAGCTGTGACACTCACACTGATCCAGAGGTCTTTCGACAGTCAATACAGTCTGCCCAGTTAGCTATATTCCGTGCACGGATCCTCGAGCTAGACCTGATCTCAACTAGGCTGAGCAGGGTACTCACGGCAAATGGCAACGGGCAAATCCTTAGGCAGAGTGAGCTCAATGGCGCCACAAAAACATGATCCTTGAATGTTGGACATTGTGATTGGTATCGGGTTGATCTATACAAGAGGATTGAACAGGCAAGAGGTGGGATATCTACAGGAGGTGGTCAGGGTGACGTTTGGCAAATGCCGCTTTGGCGGTTGGAGCTCGGAGTATCACATACCCGAACATTAGCCGATCTCCGAAGTAGGCAAATGTCATATGCATGGACAGGACTAGCAGCTAGCGGGAAGTCCGCACGACTCGCAGCTACGCACGATTCATGCAATGCAATGCAATGTATCGAACCTCAGCGCCTCTTCCAAACCCCCAATGCCTCGCCCCCAGGCGCCCCCGTCTTCCTAGCTCCCTCCTCTAACCGCTTGATCCAAATCAATTCCCATTCCCCATCTAGCAGTTCATGGTAATCACTCTCTTTGAGCTCGAATGGTGGTCCACCTTCTTTCGGTGCTGCGCCAGGTAGGGGAAGGGGGTACATCAATGTAATAAGCCTGGAGGTGGGGGATGAGAGGGAGGTCATTTGTTTTGCCCAGTCCTTTCGGAGGGTAGGGGGAATGGCACATAGGAATCTGCTCATCAGCTATCCAAATCTTTAGCGTGACCTCGATAGCGTACGTGTAATCGAATATGAGGTCGTATTTGTGTTCGGGGGAGTAGGTGAAGAAATCGGTACAAATCACATTCCACTCGGACGTAGGTTGAGGAGTTTGCTCGCTCAACCACCTACTCGTCAGCTTGCATCAGGAGCAGGTGAACCGATAAGCTGACTTCTTAGCGGTCTTGGCACCGGTTGGTGAGATATCGAGTCCGTCCGCTTCCAGGCCATGCTGAGCCAGTAGCAAAACATCGTATCCCTACCATCAGCTCTGTGATTTCTCGAGAGTAGGGTTGAAAAGCCGTACCATTCCACAGCCTGGTACCAAGGCTCTTCCGGTCGATGGGATACCCAGCTCAGAGCTCTCGGGTGAGGACAGCAGTCTGACCAGCTCGGGATGAGCGAGTCCTTGATCCCATCCAGTATTTCCCTGGCTCCTTCTGATCAGCTTGGTCATTGGGAGGATATCTTGACCGCTGATGTACGCACCATCTCTCTTCCCATCTATTTACTGGCTCCGCATTAGCTGACATGTGATGGGCTCTCTGTGATTGTAAATTGGGGATTAAGTATAGTGGAGAACGATCAAACGAATCGACTCGGAAAGTGGACTAGTAAAGTGGAGGTGATCCTCATGATGCACGGTGCTAGTTTATAGAAGGTTGGTGTGTGGGAATGATGCATTATGATGTAGTACAACAGATTATATAGGATGAGTGATGAGTAACGATGATCGCAAGCTCCAAGAGATGATACCCCAAATCCGATCTACTGCACCCCCTCGAGGTCCCCTACGACACTCCTAACTTTCGTCAAGACCTCTGCCCATTCCTTGTCCCGGTCTGATAACCAGGTGATTCCCCCTCCGGAACCTATACTCATTTCTACCCATCAGCTTCTGTCCATACTCAAGGAGAAAACACTCACGATCGCCCTCGACAACGATGGTACGAATGACTACGCTAAGATCGGTTGCTCCATCTAGTGAGAAATATCCGAGGGCACCTGTCATGAGTTGTGTGACCTTGAGGTCTGAGGGGGACGAACCAGAATAGATACCCCTTCTCCGACGCCCTTCGTACTCTTCTAACAGCTGCACAGTACGTAATTTAGGTGCACCGGTCATGGAACCTTTCAATCAGCTCAAGCTCCACGTATGAAACGACAACCGAGGAGGGACTGACCTGGCGGGAAACATCGCTTGACAGCATCTACCGGTCCTACGTTTTCTGCTAGTAGTCCAGTAACAGTAGTCACCAGATTGTGAACCCCATAGCTCTCCAGTGCTATCAGTTTCGGTACCTTGACAGTTGACGGTATACAGCAAGAGAGCAAATCGGCTCGTATCAGATCGACAATCTGGTCGTCAGCTCCCATCACCCAAAGAGGGCTCACCATCAAATTCTCCGCCCTTTCCTTCTTGTCATTCCTCAACCAGTCTGCTCGTCTTGCATCCTCTTCTCTACCAGCCCGATTGCACTCCTCACTACCCTTGTTCTGTCCTCTGCACCCCGTTTCGGGTGTACATACACATTGACCCGGTTTGACCCTCGCCATAGTCCCCTTGATAGGCATCATTTCCACCTGCCGTTTCTCGTCAATTTTCAGAAACCGTTCCGGGGATGACGAGACAATATACAGCCCCTGACCTATTGGTGTGGTGAGAGTGGGGAATGAGATGTAGGTGGAGTAATAAGCTGGGTTTCGAGCTCGTAATTTCAGGTAGAGGGAGTATGTATCGTCTGCCCTTGTCCTGTCTGTCTTGGGCAGGGTAGCGTCGAATCGGGTCGTTAGGGTCAACTCGTATGATTCACCTTGACGGATCGCTTCTCTGCAGTTGTCGATAGCATCGCGGTGTTGGGCTCCGGTGATGATGGGGTGAAACGAGGGGAAAGCTTCTGCAATCAAATGAGAAGGCCCAGCGCGAGGTTGTGACAGTATCGAGGTGACTTGATCAGAGTATCTCTTGAACTGGTCCGCAGTCGTAGTGAAGGAGACCCCTTGCTTCTCCAGCCAATGCAGCAGCTCACTTTCCGTCCCTACTTCCGCCCCTTCTCCATCCCCGACTATGCCTCTGACTGTCCACTCGCCCTCGCTGCTCCTCTCCACGTATCGATCGACCCAAGACCAACACGCATCCACATCTTCCTCCTCGGTCCGATCTGCGAACCCACACCCACGTCTCGACAAGTGCCCGGCCAAGCTCTCTTCCTTCATCTCGTAGCCGAACCATCCAATCCACCCTCCTCGGAATTTGGAACTTTCATTCCGATTTCGAGAGTTCTTGTCGAGTCGATTAGAGAGTTCGGACTGACATGCGGAGAAGCTGTCCCAGAAATTGGTTTCTGGGTTGGTGTACTTGACTGGCGAATTGGACGGTCGGTGTAGTGTGATAGTTCGGGAGGCGAGTGAGTAGGTGATGGCGAAAGAGGGTGATGCTAGGGTAGTAGTGGTCGGGCGATTTGGCTAACTATCAGCTTCGGCTTTAACGGTCCTTGTAATGATCATCACTTGCCGACTGGCCGTCGAGCCATACTTGCCCGATACCTGCATCTTGCTCCCTGACCAGCCTCTCGAAGGCATCCGAAGTAGTCCAAGCCCTCCCCACATCCCCAAGCCGTTTCTCCTCCAACCTATACCGGGCCTGGCGCAATCGATCCGTCAGCGCCAAATGACGTAAGGGAGGAGTACCGGGCGGACTAGGATATGTAGAATTGGACAGGGGAGTATTACGACCGTTGGTCAAAAGTCCGGAGGCTGATATCCTATATGCGCATGACGAGACGATCCGTTCTGCCAGGAGCGGGTAGGTTGGGGGCTTAGAATAATGCTGATGGACTTGGTGTAGGAATGCTTGCAGGAGGCCTACACCGCGTGTGGACGATATAGACTATTCATCAGCTTAATTGTACTTTGGGACGAGACTTACCTCTGGGTGATATTGGACTCCCCATATTGGATATTCCCGATGCCGTAGACCTTGTATCGTCTTCTCCCCCTCTCCTGCCGACCAGGCCGTAACCTCGAGTACATCAGGTAGGCCTATGGATCAGGTACTATCTTCGACTTTCCATTCTGCAGTGCCTCACTATTCCGATCGACGACCAGACTGTTGTAAACCACAACCTCGTATGACTCGCCTAGGGGTTCCAATCCCCATGTTGGCGATGCAAATAGTCCAATTGGTGGCTGGACAGGAGCGACCCGTACGACTTGACCATGAGTGATGAGAGGTGTATGTGCGATCTGGAATCAGATCATCGCTTCACATGTTCGATGGGGTGGTACTGACTTTCCCGCCAAAAGCAACTCCGATAGCTTGATGACCTAGACATACGCCCAAGATCGGGACTGCGTGCTCTTTCAGCAGGTCGAGTGCGAAGCCTATATCCTGATCGATCAGCCTTGAGACGCCGTGGGTAAGGCGGATATTACCTCTTTCTTATCGGGACGTCCAGGGCCGGGTGACAAGATCACACAATCGATATTAGGCAGTACTTCCGCTTTGAACTCGTTCCTAACATATCAGCACCGACTCCATTGGCTCAGTGTCAACTTGCCAGTCAAAGTGATCAGCTTTGATGATCACGACCTTCTCCAGTACTTCTTTGTTACTGTACAATTGCGTGAAAAGGGTCAAGAGATTGTTGGTATCTATCTCGATCAGCTCACATTTCCGAAGCATAAACTCGCAGCGAGCGGTCCCTACATGAATCATAATAGTCCAAGATGACTGTCCGTGGAAGCGGGACCGTACCCTGCCCCATGCTCGCCTTTCTTTGGTGTATATGTTATGATAAGGATGTTGCTGAAATTTCCGACAAGTCGATTGATGATCCGCCCATCTCGGCTATCCCGGCGACATTAGGAAGGATTAGGGAATTAACTAATGGTATTAGTAAACGATAGCTAATCAACCCTAACCCCATTACTAATCAGTCAATCAATCAATCAACCACCTCTATCACCCCCACTCTCTCAATGTCGGAAGATATGTCTACCCAAACACTATATACGCTCAAAGCAGCACTGCGCAAAGCGACTCTAAGGACACTGAAATCCATCTCAGATGCAGAGCTAGAACAGCAATGTCAGTTGCACGATTCACCGAGAAAGATCGATGAGCTTATACAGTAGCCAGCCCAAGCTGTTACCCGATTACTACTTGAACAACCTTATTACCAGAACGCTAAGAATGTGGCTTGCTACCTGTCGATGGCTAGCGGGGAATTGAGAACGAAAGAGATCGTCAAGGATCTGCTCGCTTCCGGTACATCAATCGATAGAATCTTTGTACAGCGTTCTGACAGATATAGGTAAAACGCTATATACGCCTTATCTACCTCCGCCACCACCTACCTCTAGTTCGAGTTCTTCGACAACGCAGCCGAAAGCCGAGATGAAGATGTTGCGCCTGTACTCGGCAGAAGACCTAGCTCATTGCCCACTTGATAAATGGGGTATCCTAGATCCGGGCACTCATCGCCGAGAAGTCGGAAAGGAATCAGAACCGCGCGAGGACGGTACGTGGCCCCCTCATGAGAATGGATTGAATCTGACGGATAGTGATGCAGGACTCGGTTCCTCCACTTGACCTAATCCTCTTGCCTGGCGTGGCTTTTGACCATAAGAGCAATAGAGTAGGTTTGACTCTTTATCCTGGTCTTGACTGATGATGTAGCTGGGAAGGGGTAAAGCATACTACGACAACTTCCTACACCTCTACACCTCTTCCCGACCGCCCCCTCTATTAGGTGAGTCTACTCAGACGAGCCTGGGAGATTTGCTGATTCAGCAGTGGCTTTGGCATTATCGTCCCAAATCTTGCCGCCTGGTGAAGAAGTACCGATGACGGATACGGATTTCCAGTTGGATGGAGTACTATCGCCATCAGGGATGATATGGCGACAAGAATAGGATATTTCACGGGGATCGCGTCCGAAACAAACTCGATTAGTGCTCCCAGACATTCTTTGACGGTAAAGTCGTGAACAGCCAGGCCGGCGGATATCACAATCTCTCCTATTTCGTCGACTTACTTTATGTACGATGATCAATGCGTCCCTTGATATTTCTCCTCACTATCATCGATATCAACACCTCCCTGCTACCCATCACATACACTGATCACTCACTCCACTTACGTTTCCAACACTGAGCCCTGCTCCCTCATCCGGCCTAAAAGCGACCTGGCCTCTCACCAGCATCTTCGATTGACGACAAGACCTGTGATAATGTCCCGATCGACGCAGTCAGGATGACCCTCTGATATTCGCAAATCTGGACGTTTAGGACGATCCTGAACATGATACGCTGATCATCAGACAGTCAGTGGTCCAAACGTCCAATCTGAGTCCAGCCAGTGCTGTTCTCTTCAGCCCTCAAATTTCCTGACACATCTACCCAGATCGCGCGATTCAATTTGGAAGGCCGACATGTCAACGAACATGCCATTGGCCGTGTTATGAGACTTGAGTCGAGTGAGGGTATTCGATGAGAAGGTTCATCGTCACCATCCTTCCGTATGAGCACCTGCTCCTGGCTGACTGAAATACACATGAGCATGCATGATCTACTCGTCGACCTCGGCATACTATACCCTCCTAATCAGAACCTTCATCCTCCTCTTCGCTCTCATTCCCGATCCTCACAACACCCCCTCGTCCAACCGCACTACTGCTCTCTTCCTCATCGCTTTCCATCACCTCGGCAAGTCCTCCACCCACCTCGTCCTCCACAACCCCCTCATCTTCGACTTCATCTTCCTCATCACCACCACCCTCACCCTCACCATCACCTTCCTTGTCCGCCTCCAATATCTCCTTGACTTCCAACTCGCATTTCTCCAACATGTCCCTTACTTGCATAGCCACATCTACCGATTCCCAGCTGATATCCCAACTTACGAATGCCCTTACTGCAGCTTCTGCCATTGCTAGTTCGTCTGCTTGTTCGGGGGTGAGTTGTGTATCGTAGATCTTGTGAAGCTCGAATTTGGATACGCAGTCGCTGTTGCTCAGCTCATGCCGTTTCTCGTTATTGAAGGATAATAGCTTACGTGACGAAGCGAGCTCTGTCGACAATGTCTTTCGGGATTCCATAGTGTTCTGCACACTCCGCTGCCATTGAGGTGAGGCATACGGTAGGTGAGAGTCTGCTGTGAGCAATGTTCATTTCAGGCCCAAAGAGCGAGATCTTGGGGACGTACTTGTATAGAAAAGTGACTCGACTATCATTACTCATAGGCGTGATAGTCTTCATATGAGCCTGAACAATCGGTAGATCATCCGAGATCAGCGAGTTGGCGAACAGCTCACTAAAGAAACATCAGCCACCATCCGAGATGACGACAAGATTGACATACTGGAAATGGGTGAGGATGATCGTTCGAGGTCTGACGTCGTGTATGAGAAAGTCGATGACTCCAGCTAGGAGACCAGCGCCATCCGCTGATGTCGTCCCTTTTCCAAATTCATCCAGTATAATTAGAGATTGTGAGGTAGCGCCACGGAGCGCGAGCGAGACTTGCGCTAAATCAATCATGAATGCCGAAGCGGGCTAATCATCAGCTTGACTCCATGAAAAGGGGGGCCGGGACAGCTTACTTTCGAAGCTGATTCGCGAGTCTGAACCCTGGTGTAGACTTCCATCAGCCCGTTCACTCAGGAATGACTCACTCTTGTCGACGATCCCGATAGTAGCGTTGGTAGCGGGTACGAAACTCCCAATCTGAGCCATAAAAGCGATCAACGCAACTTGTTTCCCATATGCCGATTTCCCAGATCCATTCGCACCAGTCACGATCATCTACTATATCAGCTCCATAAGCTTTGGGAACGAATGAGATACGCACCAAACTGTTCAAACCCGAGTCTCCATCGCCCTGATTTCCGCCCTGGAGAAGGGTATCGTTTGTCACGTACGTATTGACCAATTGTTCTTGTATCAGATGACGACCTTCGTTGATTTCTAGGACAGGTCGATCGGTCATGATTGGTTTCACGAGATGGTAGTTTCGTGAAGCAGCAGCTAGTGCTAGTAGACTGATTATCAGCTTGATTTGGTTTATGAAGGCTTCACTGACCAGTCTAATTCGGCGACCGCTTCGACGGCACTGTCTATAGTCCCCTCGACTTGTTTGACAGCTTCAGCCATCCTTTCTGCGTACTCGATTTCCTTGTCTCCCTATTAGCCAATTCCAGGCTGTGGGACATACCAATGATCTTTGTATGGATATCACCAAAATGATCATCCATATTCTTCATTTCTGGCGTTTTAAAGTATTGCTGATCACCCGTTGTAAACTATACATCAGCTTTAGACGTTTTTCGGCAGCTCTCGGCTCACTCTTAGTTCCCATTCGAGATGAGCTGGGATCTCGATCGACATGTTTCGATTGGTCAATACTGCCAAATGGCCCAATTGAGGAAAGTAGACTGCGTTGACATCGTCACCCATTCTGTATTTGACCACTGTAGGCTGAAGGACAGCAAGTGTGATCTTCAACTGATTGTCAGCTTTAGCTGAAGCCGGGAAGCTCACAAGTACGCTGTCGAGTGCTGTGTGGTCAGAATCAGGTCACGAGGTGGTCAATGGCTCAAGACGCACAGGCGTAATCTTCCCTCCATTGATCCAGTTCTTCATCGATCCCAGCTCTGACACAGATCCTATCATCTGCCGCAGACGAGTCAAAGTCGATCTGATCTCAGCCTAGCTCACGGATTGTTAAGCTTACGATCTGAGAGATGAAAGTAAGGAAAAGCTGGATATCGTCATTAATGTGTTTGTCCACCTGGTCATCAGTTGACTACACGACGTGTCAGTATCGTAGCAACTTACTTTGTTGACGATCGGCAAATGAGTTCCGTGCCCAATCTCGTTCAATTTCTCCCTGACCTCCAGAGTAGCCAGTAAAGCCTGCTAATCAGCTTGCCACACCAATTGACCTCATTTTAGGCAGGACAACATACTTCCATGATCCTCTTCCAATCTCTCCAAGTCCCCCTGTTCTTTCGAATCTTCATACACAGACCCCCAACATTCCCAATCTGCTTC
>Ga0308160_10004492_pt1 | contig 14926 bp, 13 predicted proteins | sample PhyFR1_FD_201036 | JGI IMG/M metagenome (GOLD analysis project Ga0308160, IMG submission 201036) | Phyllosphere microbial communities from UC Gill Tract Community Farm, Albany, California, United States - DLSLF.R1 | ecosystem: Host-associated > Plants > Phyllosphere > Unclassified | place: USA...
CTGAGCGAACTGGCCGAGCGCGTCGGCGAAGCGCTGCCGCTGCGCCAGCTCACCGAGCGCATGGGCGCCGCCCGCACCCTGCACAGTCTGCTGGGCGCGCGGCCCGATACCCGCTCGTTCGCCCACCACGCCGGCAACCCGCTCGACGTGGACGTCCTGATCGTCGACGAAGCCTCGATGGTGCACCTGGAGATGATGGCCAGCCTGCTCGACGCGCTGCCGCCCGGCGCCATGCTGGTGCTGTTGGGCGACAAGGACCAGCTGGCATCGGTGGAAGCCGGCGCCGTGCTCGGCGATTTGTGCCACGACGCCCAGCGCGGCGGCTACAGCACGGACACCGCCGATTACGTGCGCCTCGCCAGCGGCGAAGAACTGCCCGACGAATTCCTCGGCCATGCCGGCCCGCTGGCCCAGCAAACCGTCATGCTGCGCCACAGCCGCCGCTTCGGCGGACCGATCGGCCAGCTGGCGCTGGCCGTGAACGCCGGCGACGCCGAAGGCGCCGAGGCCGTGCTGCGCAATGGCGACGCAGCCCAGGTGCGCTGGATCGAGCGCGCCCACCAGCACCACGTGGTCAATCTGGCGCTCGAAGGCTACCAGCCCTACCTGGAGCTGCTGGTGGACCGTCCGGAAGGCAGCGCGCACGAGGACTGGGTGCGCTCGGTGCTGGGGCGCTTCGAGGCGTTCCGCATCCTGTGCGCGGTGCGGGAGGGCGAGTGGGGCGTGTCCGGCCTGAACACGGCGATCGAGCAGCGCCTGGAAGCCGCGGGCCTGCTGCGCCGCGGCGGCGAGTGGTATGTCGGGCGGCCGGTGATGGTAACGCGCAACGACTACGGCACCGGCGTGTTCAACGGCGACATCGGCCTGACCCTGAGCGACCCGGCGCGCCCGGGTTCCTTGCGCGTGTACTTCATGGAAGGCGACGCCGTGCGCTCGGTGCTGGCCACGCGCCTGCGCAACGTCGAGACGGCGTTCGCGATGACGGTGCACAAGTCGCAGGGCTCGGAGTTCCGCCACACGGTGCTGGTGCTGCCCGAGGACCGGCACGGCATCCTGACGCGTGAGCTGGTGTACACGGGGATCACGCGCGCGAGTGCGGAGTTCACGCTGGTGTCGCCGACCGGTTCCGTGCTGGCGGAGGCGGTGGCGCGCCGGACGCACCGGGCCAGTGGGCTGCGCAGCCTGATCGAGCGTTGACCGCTACCGCCATGTCTTCACCCACGACCCCTCCCTGGTTCGATTTTCGCCTGCGCCCGCTGCAGGAGGTCGCGCCCTGGCACGGACCGGACGGGCCGAGCCTGGACTGGTTCGGCCTGACGGCCGGCGCATATTGGATCGGATTGGGAAGTCAGCCATTGTCCGGCCCCCTGGATGCGGAGAATATCCTGGCATCGAGTTTGTCCTGCGATCTCCAGGTGGCCCGTCTGTTCGACGATGTGACCGCCCTTGCGCCTTATGCCCTGGCCGAGGTGCCGCCGCGGGTAGACGCTTTTCTGAGAGGAACGACTGGCCAGGTTTGGCGCGACTACCGCGAAGCATGGTGGCAATTGCCGGACGATTTGCCGCAGATGGAAGAGCTCGACAGTCTCCGGAGCACCGCATGGGAAGCGAAGCGTTTGCGCACCTTGTCCACTTCGGATCTTCAGCCTTCTTTTGAAATCCTGATGTGGTCGTTCGAAGGCAGGGTCCATATCAAATGGGAGAACCGCGAGACGGTGTCCGGCGACTCGCTGCGCCGGCGCGTGCTGCGGGGAGGGGCTTCGCGCACACGCGAGCGCTTCATCGACGAGCTGGAGGACTTCAGCACGCGTCTATGCGATGCGATGGAAGAGCGGATGCGCCAGGTGCAGCAGGGCGCATTGGGGCCGCATATCCATGTCGATATCGACAGCCTGGTTCGCGAGCAGGGCATGCGCCGCCAGCAACTCGCGCATGCGCTGGCGAATCCCGGGTATGCGGACGATTGGCCCGCCGTCGCCGCAGCGATCGACAAGCTGCACTGCTTGCGTTGGCGACGCCAGCCCGGATAAGGCGGCTCAGCCGATTCGCTCGACGACATTACCCTCGGCATCGCGGATCAGCGTCGGTTGCACTTGCCAGCTCAGCTGCGGGAGCGCGTCCAGCACGTAGCGGCCTTCACGGGCCGGCACCGATGAGGCAAACGCCTGCGCGCACGCCGCATCCATGGTCACCGTCGCTACCTGGTCCTCGATGCTGAGCGCGCATGCGCTGCCCGCTTCCAGCCTGAGCTGCCACTCCGGACCGCCCAGTAGCATCGGGCGCTCGAAAGGTATCCGCAAAGGCAGGAGCACGCCGAGTTCCGCCGCCTCGCGTGCGCCGAGCCGAATCTCGACGGTAGGCGGGCGCAACAGGCGCTTTCGTTCCTGCACCGCCAGCGCCTTGGTGTACAGGTAGCCCGACGACGATCCGTCGCGCTCGGTGCCGGCCTTGATCCCGGCGGCGATGGCCGCTACATCGTGCAGGGAAGCGCGCTGCAAGTCGGTTACCCACAGCGGCATGTGGGGCAGCAGCACGTCGAGCAGACCCTGGGTAGACCAATACTTGGCGGCCTGTCGTTCTTCCAGCGTGAGGCCGACCACCTGGATAAAGGCGAGCGATCCGTTCGGCGTGTCGATGGGCGGCAGTTCCGGGTCGCCGACAAAGGCGATTGCGCAAATCGCCGTGGCCGACTCCAGTGCAATCGGGCCATTCGTGCTCATCGAGTCGCCGGGAGAAAAGACATTCCCGGTCTCGAAGACATAACGCGCGAGGTTTTGCAGGAAATTGAAGACCCATGCCGGCGCTGTCTTCTCGTCGCGATCGGCCAGCAAACGGAAGCTCAGTTCGAAACCGTAGCCACTGGTATCCGGCACGTCCGTTTCCTTGTCATACAGTTCGGAAAAGCCATAGGTCACGTAATGCCAGTGCGGAACGGGCAGCGCGCGCCGGTAGGCGCTGATGCCATCCAGGGGATCGGGCCCGCCCAGGCGGTAGTTGAGCAAGGTGCCCATGTGCTGCGGTTCCTGGTCGCCGTACAGCGGGGCCAGGCTCGCATCGATCGCTTCCCAGCCAGGGGCCGCCGCATCGTCATCAGCGTCGATGGGTTCGTTGTCCACATTTACCTCGCAAGAATTGTCGAGGTATTGTGCTTGAGTATTAACGAAACAGCAACTGTTCGCGGCCACCATGCGCAGTCACCATGCGCAGTCACCATGAACTACGGCGAGCCCATGCCCGCCGTCGGATGATCGAAAGCGGCCTGGGCCGCAAGACATCAGTTGTGGATGTACTTCGTGAACACGTCGCTGAAATCGCGCTTGGTATGCGTATCGAACATCGCCGTATTCAGCGCCTCCAGCAGCTCACCATACTGGCTCACCAGGCTGCCCGCACCCGGTGCGATATTCAGCTTGTGCACCGACGCCGTCGCATCCAGCGCGCGCAGGGCGTTATCGCGCGACAGCGCATTGCGCTTCTGCTGCTTTCCGATCGTGATTAGCGCCTTGTAGATATCCTTCAGCTGCTCGATGAAGCTCTTCTTCACGTCGATCGAGAACTTGATTCCTTCCAGGTTGAATTTCAGCTCGATGTCCATGTCCAGCGTGCCGGCCGTTTCGATGCTGACGTCGGTGATCTGGTACGACGCATAATCGTAGCGCTTGATCGAACGCTTCGACGACACGGCCGAGTCGCCGTCCACGTGGATCAGGGCGAGGTTGGTGAAGCAGTATTCGTCCTTCTTGCTCTTGATGAGGAAGAAGATCTGCTCGCCGTCTTCGCTGAACAGGTAGTCGTCCGCATCGACCTTGTCGTAATCAGCCGAACCGACGATGACGCCGATATCGCTGAACCCCAGTGCTTCCGCTGCCAGTCTCTTGAACATGATCGCCCTCGCGTGATGAAAGCAGCCAGATTAGCACTGTTTCAATGCGGCAAATAGAGGGATGTGGCTGACTGGCATCAGCGTCAAGATTGTAGCAATCAGGAAATTGCAATACTATCCAGAACCTTGTGGTGCACCGGCCCATCCTGCGCCATCGTTCTATTCTGAGGATCTGATTGCATGAAGACTTTCCCATCGAAGCTGGTGCTGGCCGCCTGCATTTCGTCGGCCCTGGCGTCGACCGCCCTGGCGCCGGCCCAGGCCGCCGTCAAGCCGGCCGCCAGCGCGCCGCAAGCCGGCCTGAAAGTGGACTTCCAGAAGTTCACCCTGCCGAACGGCCTGGACGTGGTCTTCCACATCGACCGCTCCGATCCGGTAGTGGCCGTCAACCTCACCGCGCACGTGGGTTCGGCCCGCGAAAAGGCTGGCCGCACCGGCTTTGCCCACCTGTTCGAACACCTGCTGTTCCTGGAATCGGAAAACCTGGGCAAGGGCGGCCTCGACAAGATGACGGCGCGTATCGGCGGCTCCGGCGCCAACGGCTCGACCTCGCAGGACCGCACTAACTACCTGCAGACGGTGCCGAAGGATGCGCTGGAAAAGATGATCTGGGCCGAAGCCGACAAGCTCGGCTGGTTCATCAACACCGTCACCGAGCCGGTGCTGGCCAAGGAAAAACAGGTCGTCAAGAACGAGAAGCGCCAGGGCGTCGACAACGCGCCGTACGGCCACACCCGCTACGTCATCAACAAGGCCCTGTTCCCGGCGGACCACCCGTACAACTGGCAGGTGATCGGCTCGCTGGAAGACCTGCAGAACGCCACCCTAGACGACGTCAAGGAGTTCTACCGCCTCTGGTACGTGCCGAACAACGTGACCCTGGTGATCGCCGGCGACTTCGATCCGGCCCAGGCGCGCAAGTGGGTCGAGAAGTATTTTTCCGAGATCAAGCGCGGTGCGCCGATGAAGGCGATGGCCAAGCGTCCCGGCGTGGTGAAGGAGACCGTGAAGCTGGCGCACGAAGACAACTTCGCCAAGCTGCCCGAGCTGACCATGGCCTGGCCGACCGTCGAGGACCTGCATCCGGACTCGTATGCGCTGGAAGTGCTGGCCGAATATCTGTCGGACACCAAGCGCGCGCCGTTCTACCAGGTGCTGGTGGAAGACGACAAGCTGGCGCCAGCTGTCCAGATGGGCAACCAGACCGCCGAGCTGGCGGGCCAGTTCATGCTGAAGGTGCGCGCCTTCGAAGGCAAACCGCTCGACGACGTGGCGGCCTCGATCGACAAAGCCTTTGCCAAGTTCGAGAAAGAGGGCATCTCCGAGCGCGACCTGAACCGCATCAAGGCTGGCCTCGAGACGCGTTTCTATAACTCGGTGTCGAGCGTGCTCGGCAAGTCGGCGCTGCTGGCCGAATATAACTACCTGACCGGCAATCCGGGCCACATCGAAGAGGGCATCCAGAAAACGCTGGCCGTCAGCACCGCCGACGTGCGCCGCGTGTACGACACCTACATCAAGGGCAAGCCCTACGTCGCCACCAGTTTCGTCCCGAAAGGCAAGCTGGCGCTGGCCCTGAGCGGTTCGAGCAAGGCCGACGTGGTCGAGGAAAAAGTGGTGCAGGGCGCCGAGAATGCGGTCGACCCGAGCGCGCATGCCGAGTATGCGAAGACGTCGTCGAAAATCGACCGCAGCAAGGAGCCGCCGTATGGCCCGGCGCCGGTGGTCAAGGTGCCACAGGTGTGGGAGACCAGGCTGGCGAACGGCATGCGCGTGGTCGGCATCGAGAACAACGAGGTGCCGCTGGTGCAGTTCGACATCGCCATCGACGGCGGCCTGCTGCTCGACAAGCCGGAAAAGGTGGGCGTGGCCAATTTGATGGCGCGCCTGATGACCCAGGGCACGGCCAAGAAGACGCCGCAGGAACTGGAAGAAGCGATCCAGCAGCTGGGCGCGAGCATCAACGTGTTCGCGCGCAGCGAAGACGTGCGCATCGGTGTCACGACCCTGGCGCGCAACTACGGGGCGACGCTCGACCTGGTCGAGGAAATCCTGCTGCAGCCGCGCTGGGACGAAAAGGAATTCGCGCTCATCAAGCAGAGCGTGCTGAGCCAGATCCGCCAGCAGGAAGCCGAGCCGAACGCGGTGGCCAGCCTGAACTTCGGCAAGCTGGTCTACGGCAAGGACGACCCGCGCTCGCGCAACATTCTGGGCACGGTGGAGAGCGTGAATGCGATCACCATCGACGACCTGAAGGATTATTACCGCTCCAATGTGTCGCCGTCGGTGGCGCGCATGCACGTCGTCGGCGCCTTGCCGAAGGCGACGGTGACCCGCTCGCTGGCCGAGCTGAATCACGAGTGGAAGGCCAAGCCGGTAGCGCTGCCGGCCGCCGTGCAGGCGCCTGCCCCGGGGCCTGCCCGGGTCTACTTCGTCGACGTGCCGGACGCCAAGCAATCGGTGCTGCGCATCGGCTACCGCGCGCTGGCGGCCACCGACGCCGACTTCTACCCGGCCACGGTGGCCAACTACATCCTGGGCGGCGGCGGCTTCGCCTCGCGCCTGACCCAGCAGCTGCGCGAAGGCAAGGGCTACACCTACGGCATCAACTCCTCGTTTGCCGGCAGCGACAGCGCCGGGCCGTTCACCATCGCCAGCGGCGTGCGCAGCAACGTCACGCTCGAATCGGCGCACCTGGTGAAGCAGGTGCTGCAGGACTATCCCGCCACCTTCACGGCGGCCGACCTGGAAACGACCAAGAACTTCCTGGTCAAGAGCAATGCCCGCGCCTTCGAAACCGCGTCCGCGAAGCTCGGCATGCTGGACAACATCAGCAAGTACGGCTGGCGCGCGGACTATGTGAAACAGCGCGAAGGCATCGTCAAGGCCATGACGCTGCCGCAGGTCCAGTCGCTGTCGCAGAAGTACCTCGACCCGTCGAAGATGGTATGGCTGGTGGTCGGCGACGCGAAAACCCAGTTGCCGCGCATGCAGGAACTTGGCTTCGACGAGCCAGTCGTCATCGGCAAATAAGCAGCAAAAAAACAACGGGGGTCAAGTCTGCCATCGAGACACGGCCTCGGCTGTAGACTGTCGGCGAACGCCATGAAATTTTCAAACACGGTTGAGTTCGTGTCCGCATGTCAGACTTGACCCTTGCTTTGCTTGCTTTGTATGACTAGACATCCCTGGTACTTCGGCTGGAACATCGTTGCCGCCGCCACGCTCCTGACCACCCTCACCGTTGGCATGCGCCTCGGCATCGGACCCTTCTTCCTGCCGATGGTGGAAGACCTGGGTTTCAGCCGCAGCCTGCTGGCGTCGATCATTGCCATTGGGATGCTCTGCTACGGCCTGGCGATGCCGCTAGCGGGTTACCTAGTCGGGCGCTTCGGCACGCGTGCCGTGCTGCTGCTCGGTACGGCCATCGTGGTCGGCTCGGTGATCTGGACCGTGAATGCGCGCTCGCCGCTCAGCTTCCTGCTCGCCTTTGGCGTGCTGATGTCGGTCGGTCTCGGCTTTACCAGCCCGGTTGCGCTCACGCCCATCATCAGCCGCTGGTTCACCCGCCAGCGCGGCATGGCGTTGTTCTTCCTGTCGACCGGGTCGATGGCGGGCATGGCGCTGCTCACGCCCATCCTCACCGCCGCCATCCACGCACTGGGCTGGCAGTCGACGCTGATCGGCTTCGCCATCCTGTTTGCGCTGGTGACGATCCCGGCGGCCCTGCTGTGCATGCGCGAGGGCGCGCCCGAGCATACCGACTTGCTGCCGGAGCAGATCAGCGCGCGCAAGGCGAGCGGCACGGCGGCGCCAGCCAGCCTGTCGTTCGGCGCGGCGGTGCAAACTTCGCCGTTCTGGAAGATCGTGATCGGCCTGTTCGCCTGCGGCTTCAGCATGAATTTGCTCGGCACCCATGGCGTGCCGATGCTGATGGACCATGGTTTCGATGCGATGACCAGTTCCTACGGCATCGGGCTGATCGGCCTGGTGGCGATCCTCGGCACGCTGGTGCTGGGGCGGCTGTCGGACCGGCTGCCGCGCCGGAATATCCTGGGCACGATCTACCTGGTGCGCGGGCTGGGCTTCTTTGCCCTGCTGGCCGTCGGCACCCATTGGGAGCTGTACATCGCGGCGGCCATCGGCGGCATGGTCTGGGCCGGCAGCATCGCCACCTCGTCGGCGATGCTGGCCGATATCTACGGCGTGTGCCTGGTCGGCGTGATGTACGGCACCGCCTACCTTGGCCATCAGGTCGGCGCCATGCTCAGCTCCTGGCTGGGCGGCTGGGCCTTCGACCGCTTCGGTACGCACTGGGTCGCCTTTGGCCTGTCCGGCGTGCTGCTGGTGATCGCGGCGGCGGTGTCGATGCGGCTGCCCTTGAAAGGCTTCACCTTGATGGCGCCGATCACGCCGGTAGCGCCGGCGGCCAGGTAGGGGAAGAGGTGGGCGGGGTAGTCATCGCCCTCATTACCCCGCTTTCGCACGATACGCCGCGATAGCGCACGATTTGCGAACGAAAACACGCGAAACAGCGCGTCATTTGCACGAAAACCCGCCGAAATCGTCCGATAGCCACACGATTTCGCACGATGACTTCCCTCATACGTTTTGGCACATGACGAGATATGCCGCCGCATATCGTGCCAAATCGCGCCGCGTGCGTTAGAAATCGTGTCGATATCGTGTGATTGCGCGTGCAAATCGTGCACTTTCGCCGTCAAATCGTGCGATATCGCGGGCTATCGTGCGTTTGCGGGCCTTTGAGGAATGGCGAGGGCCCTGCCAGACACTCTCCTACCTTGCCGGCAGCCAAAACAAAAGGGACTGCCGCATAACGGTAGTCCCTTTGTCGATTGCGTAGCCCGCCGTGCAGGCGGCGCCAAATCAGTTGCGGCGCTTGCGCGTGACAACTGCCTTTTTCTTCTTCGGCGCCACCACGATCTTGGCCTTGCTGCGGGTCGAGGCTTTCGCCTTCACCTTCACGCGGCCGGCGGAGGCCTTGATGCGCGGCGCGCGGCTGCTGGCCTTCATCTTCGGCGCGCGCGCGGCGCTGGCGACGGCCGGCGATTCGCCGGTGATGTAGCGGCGGATGTTCAGGGCGTCGAGCACGCGTGCCGACGAGGCGCCAGCGTTCAGCAGCACCATGGTCGCGTTCTTGCCGGCGGCCTTGATGCTCATGATCAGGCAGCGGCCCGCTTCCTGGGTATAGCCGGTCTTCGACAGGCCGACGTCCCAGCCCTTGGCGCCGACCAGGCGGTTGGTGTTGTGGAACTCGACTTCGCGGCTGTTGATGCTGATCAGGTTCTTGGCATCCGTGGTGCGGTCGGTGATTTCCTTGTACCCGCTGGCGGCGTTCGCCATCTTGACCAGGTCGGCGGCGGTCGAGCGGTTGTGCGGCGACAGGCCGGTCGGCTCTTCGATCACGGTATTGGTCATGCCCAGCGCGGCGATCTTGCGGCGCACGGCAGCCTTGAAGGCGGTCACGCCACCCGGGTAGGTGCGGGCCAGCGAGGCGGCGGCGCGGTTGTCCGAGGACATCAGGGCCAGCTGCAGTACGTCTTCGCGCGGGATGCTGGCGCCGACCGGCACGCGCGAGCTGCTGTGCTTGAGCGTGTCGACGTCGCTGCGGTCGATCTCGATCAGTTCCTGCATGTCCTGCTTGGCGTCCAGGATGACCATGGCGGTCATCAGCTTGGTCAGCGAGGCAATCGGCATGACGGCGCTGGCGTTCTTTTCCAGCAGAACCTTGCCGGTGTCATCTTCCACCACCAGCACCGATTGCGAACCGAACGGCACCGCGAATGCGGCAGCAGACGAGATCGACAATAGGACGGCAGCGAACAGTTTTTTCATCATGGTGTCGGAATGGGAGTCGGGGTTGAGGGCCTGGATGCCGAGGCGGCACCGAACTTTACGTATATTGCTGTAAGGCACACCGAAGATTGAACGATAGCATCGCCATTTCTGTGTGTCTATGGCGCACAGGAAAAAACCACTCCCATATGCATATTTTCGCGAAAAAAAGGCCCTGCGTTGTAGCAGGGCCTGTTCAGAGTGGCAAGAAGCCGACTGATTCGTTGACAGTATTACTTTGGCTGGTAGATCTTGTCGAACTCGCCGCCGTCGTCGAAGTGCTTCTTCTGGGCGTTGCGCCAGCCGCCAAACAGCTCGTCCACCGTGAACAGCGAGATCGGCTTGTAGTTGGCGGCGTACTTCTTCATCACCGCTTCGTTACGCACGCGCAGGAAGTGCTTGGCGCCGATTTCCTGGCCGGCCGGGGTGTACAGGAAGTTCAGGTAAGCCGTGGCTGGTTTGCGCACGTTGCGGCGGTCGACCACCTTATCGACCACGGCCACCGGCGACTCGGCCAGGATCGAGGCTTGCGGATACACGACCTCGAAGTCGTCGCCGAATTCCTTGCGCACCATGCTCACTTCGTTTTCGAAGGTCACCAGGGCGTCACCGATCTGGCGCTGGGTGAACGTCGTGGTGGCGGCGCGGCCGCCGGCGTCGAGGATCGGCACGTTCTTGAAGATGCGGGCGACCAGGTCGCGCGCCTGCGCTTCGTTGCCGCCTTTTTTCAGCACCGAGCCCCAGGCCGCCAGGTAGGTGTAGCGGCCGTTACCGGCGGTCTTCGGATTCGGGATCACGACCTGCACGCCCGGCTTGGCCAGGTCGTCCCAGTTCTTGATGCCTTTCGGGTTGCCTTTGCGCACCAGGAACACCATGGTCGAGTAGTAGGGCGCCGCGTTGTTCGGGAACTTTTTCGCCCAGTCCTTTGCCACCAGGCCGCGGTCGGCCAGCATGTCGATGTCGTTGGCCTGGTTCATGGTCACGACCGACGCTTCCAGGCCATCGGCCACGGCGCGCGCCTGCTTGCTCGAGCCGCCGTGCGATTGCTTGATCGTGACGGTGTCGCCGCTTGCCTTCTTATAGTGGGCGATGAAGGCCGGGTTGACGTCCTTGTACAGTTCGCGCGCCACGTCGTAGGACACGTTCAGCAGCTCGACCTCGGCGGCGCTGGCGCCCAGCGGCAGGGCAGCGCCCAGGGCCAACGCAAGGACCGCACGACGCAGGGGCAGGAAATGGTTGTTCGGCATATATTCTCGCTTTTAGTATGCTAATGGGACAGTGTGCATGTTCCGTAATTTCAGGGCAAAACGGAAGAATAGATTCGTCATATGCTTAGAACCTGCGTGAGGAAGGCCAGCCATATGCATCCCATCCGGCAGACGAACCCGCTTTCGGTGTATAGTCCGGTCATCGCGCTACCCGGACGGAATATCCGAACGGGAACACAAGCGGCAGGAACATAGTGAGACAACGATTTACTGGGTTTGATGGTATGGGTATCGACATTCGCAAAGCAGCACCGGCCGACGCCGCTTCCGCCTGCGCCTTGCTGCGCCGCTCGATCGAGCTGGGTTGCGCGGACGATCATCGCGACCGTCCCGAGATCCTGGCTATCTGGCTCGGCAACAAGACGCCGGAGACCGTGGCCGGCTGGTTCGCCTCGGCCACCAACTACGCCATCGTTGCCGAGCAGGACGGCAAGCTGCTGGGCCTGGCCCTGCTGACCCAGGCTGGCAAGGTGCCCCTCTGCTATGTCGAGCCGGATGCCTCGCGCATCGGCGTTGGCCGCGCCATGCTGGCCGCGCTGGAAGCACAGGCCCGCACCTGGAATATCCGCAAGTTGCACCTGCACAGCCCGCACAGCGCCGCCTCCTTTTTCGAGCGCCATGGCTACACCAATTCCGGCCTGGACAAGTCCTGCTTCGGCCTCGAAAGCAGCCTGATGTGGAAAGCACTGGATATCGATCCAGCGGTTGCAGCGAAACAGGGCAAACGATTTTGTAATTGCAGTCAATAAGCAACACGTACCGTCTTCTTTAAGCGAAGTTGTTACGTTATAGTACAGACCTTCGCAATGATGAGTACGTTATGTCTTCCCGCAGAGATTTCCTCCGACAGGGCATGCACCTGTCCGCCCTTGGCGTACTGAGCCCGACGCTGGTCGGCTCCGCCCAGGCCGCCGCGCAGGCCGCGCCGGCCGACCTGACTCCCCCTCCCGATTTGTTCGACGCGCAATTGCTCGACCTGGATTTCTGGGTCAAGCCGCGTACGCTCACCGTCACCCGTCCAGCCAGCGGCGAAAAAGCTAAGCTGCTGTACTGGAAGGATGGCGAGATGATCGATTCCGCCTACCAGCAGCTGTGCCATTTGCTGCGCGACGTGAACGGCAAGGAAACCGCGCCCATCGATCCCAAGCTGCTGGAAATCCTGTGGAGTACCCAGGCCTTCATCGCCCGCTACGGCCTGGAGCAGCCGCTCGAGATCCTGTCGGGCTACCGCACGCCGGCCTCGAACGCACGCCTGATCGAAGCCGGCGTGCCGGCCGCGCGCAAGTCGCTGCACATGACGGGCAAGGCGGCGGACATCCGCATCGCCAGCCTGAACGAGGAAGTGCTGGGCGGCCTGGTGCGCAGCTTCCGTACCGGTGGCGTCGGGTATTACTACCGGTCCGGGCCGAAAGGCGGCTGGATTCATGCCGATACCGGCCTGAACCGCACCTGGAAGGGCTAGTTCGCCATCCACGGCGCGCCGGCCGGTTTCAATTTTTGCTATCGTGACTCTGCGCGGCGCGCCATGCGCCGCCGCTTCAACGCATCCCGACTCATCCGACCGAGGAGAAAACGATGGCAACGATGAACGCACCCACGATGGACCGCCGCACCAGCCCGGAACGCCGCCTTGCCCTGCGCGAAGGCCACCGTTCGGCCATGTCGGCGCTCGATTACCTTGCCATGGCGCTGTTGATTGTCGGCGGCTTGAACTGGGCGATGATCGGCCTGTTCGACGTCGACATCGTCGCCACCATCTTCGGCCCGGGCAGCCCGGCAACGCGCCTGGTGTACGTGGTGGTCGGCCTGGCCGCGCTGTACTCGATCTACACGACGGCGAAGATGGCGACCGCCAAGCGCCATTGATGATGTCGCCCACGGCCGTGCGCATCGGCTTGATTTCCGATACCCACGGCCTGCTGCGTCCGGAGGCCTTGGGCTTCCTGGCCGGCTGCGACCATATCGTCCATGGCGGCGACATCGGCAAGCCCGAGATCCTCGCGCAGCTGGCCGAGCTTGCACCCTTGACGGTGGTGCGCGGAAACAACGACCGCGTGGCCTGGGCCGCCGATATCCCCGAGACGGCGCAATTGCGCTTCGGGGAAGTGCTGCTGTATGCGATCCACGACCTGAAGGAACTCGACATCGATCCCGTTGCGGCCGGGGTGAGGGTGGTTGTGTCGGGGCATTCGCACAAGCCGGCCTGCAGCGAGCGGGGCGGCGTGCTCTACGTGAACCCCGGCAGCGCGGGACGGCGCCGCTTCAGCCTGCCCATTTCCTGCGCCGAACTGCTGATCGACGGCGCGTCGGTCACTCCGCGTATCGTCACCCTCGTCCCGTCTTGAGCGGGATCACACGCTTGCGCGGAAATGGCTTAGCATACGGCCTTACGTGATTCCTCCAGCATGTCCATGACCGCACCAAACGATACCCCGCCGCGCTTCCGTCCCCGTCCCTGGATCCACCTTGAAACCCCGCAGGATGTCGAGCTCTGGATCGCCGAGCACGACCAGGCGTTGCAGGACCTGATCAAGCCGCAGGAAACCGGCTATGGCGTGAAGTTCACGCTGGCCGAAGGCGGCGACATCTACCTGCAGACCGGTGAGGATGCGCTCGTGCTCGACGTCGAGCCGGACGCCGCCTGGATCGCGCCGCTGATCACGGCCGCCACCGGCGCCGAGCCGCCGCCGGGCCAATACTGGCTGCTGCCGGCCGACCGGCTGGTGCAGCTGGTCATCGGACTGTCGAGCCTGGTTGCCAGCACCACGCTGGTGGTCGGCCACCGCTTCGGCTCCCACGGCCGCCGCATGTCTTATTAAGTATGCCTGGTGGGTTCGAGACCCACCCTACAATGAAAGGTAGGGTGGGGACTCGTCCCCACCGGCGCATCAGAAGTGGTGTGCCACACCCATCGCCAAGGTGCGCGTCGCTATCCCCAGCTGCGGCGCGGTCGTGCCCGCCACCAGCGGCAAGGCAGTCCCGTTCAGGATAATCGTCGACACGCCGAAGTTGCGCACCGAGCCCGCGCGCAGGTAGAGGCCGGTGCGGCGCGACAAATCGTAATCCGCTCCCAGCATGATGCCCAGCGCCGACGAGTCCGCCAGTTGGCCGGCCGCATCGCGCGCGCGATCGGTGTCGCGGTAGACCGCCGACGCCCGGTAAGTAAATTGCCCGCGCGGCACAATCAGGCCCAGCGTCACCAGCGAGGCTTCGCCGCTCTGCGCCTCGCGCGGCTTGATCTGCACATAGGAAGTCGACAGCACCAGCTTGCCGTTGTCGAAGATCGCCCCGACCGACGGGATATCCGTGCGCACACTGCGCGCCGGCGTGCCGGCTGTCACCACGATCGGGCTGCTGAAGCCCTGGGTCAGGCTGGCCGCCAGGTAGAAGGGCCCGGTGTTATACGACAGCACGCCGCCGCGCGCGCCGGTTTTCGGTTCGTTGGCGCCGGTGGGATTCGTGGCATAGATGAACTGGGCCGACAGCGGGCCGACACGCGGCGTGGCGTAGGTGATCGACTTCGGCACGCGCACCGGGATGGTGGCGGCGCCGGGGCCGAGGTCGGTATTCGAGCCGAGGCCGCGCGGCGTCTGCATGATGCCGCCGCCGACCCAGGTATAGACCGAGTTCGTGACCGGCAAACCGTAGGGGTCGATGAACAGCGGCAGCATCGCATTGATCTGGTTGCCGATGCGCACCGCGCCCCAGGTAGTGGAGCGCAGGCCGACCCAGGATTCGCGGTTGAACAGGGCCGCGGCCTGCTGGGTGCCATCGTCGGCATTCAGGCCCGCTTCCAGCTTGATCTCCGCCTTCAGGCCACCGCCCAGGTCTTCCGAGGCGTAAAAGCCGAGCTTGGAGCTATAGGTGCCGCCGCTTTGCATCTGCCATTTGCCCGGGGCGTGGTCGGTCTTGGTGTACA
>Ga0308160_10004493_pt1 | contig 14920 bp, 15 predicted proteins | sample PhyFR1_FD_201036 | JGI IMG/M metagenome (GOLD analysis project Ga0308160, IMG submission 201036) | Phyllosphere microbial communities from UC Gill Tract Community Farm, Albany, California, United States - DLSLF.R1 | ecosystem: Host-associated > Plants > Phyllosphere > Unclassified | place: USA...
CTCGCGTTCGACCTCGGCTCGACGCGCCTGCAACAACCGGGCGATGCGTGTGGCATCCACCCCTTGGTCGAGGATCAGGGCGACGTCCTCGAGACCGAAGCCGAGATGGCGAAGCGCCACGATCCGATGCAGTCGTTCCAACTGCGACGGATCATACGAGCGGTAGCCGCTGGACTCGTCCACATGGGCAGGCACGAGCAGACCTGCGGTGTCCCAATGCCGGAGCATCCGATGGGTCACCTGGCCGATCTGCGCGAACGCTCCGATGGACAACATGTCTCAGTTCTCCCTCCTCACACGGTGTCAGAGTCAAGCATCTCGATCACTCAACCGTGAGCACGCGGTGGGGAATCCACCCCTCGCGACCGTCGGCGTTCCGACACCAGGACCAGCCGCTTTCCGGATCATCCTCGACGACGTCGACGGTGTCGCCGGTGACCGCGGGCAGCTCGGTGGTGTCGTATCCGGCGCGGACGACACCCACCGACCCGTCGACGTCGAGATGGCGGGCGGGCACCCAACCCGTTCCGTGTGATGCCGTCACGAACACGAACGCGGGCCACTCCGTGTCCCGGTCCCCGACCTGAACGACGTCGCCGGGCCTCACCACCAACGGCGGGCGCTCGGGAATCTCATGATCAGCAATCAACATGGATAGCACAGCTGTCATCCTCCCATCGTCGCGGTTCCTCGCCGCGGAGAGAAACGTTCTCGACGGGCAGCCGCCGGCTCGATTCGGGTGACGAGCAGGCCATCAACGTGGTCCGCCCCACCTGCCGATCGGGCCGGTATCCTGCGTGTATGCGTTTCAACGTTTCGTCGTGGTGGCTGCTTCCGCAGCCGTAACGCATTCACGCGCGGGCTGCACGGCAGCCCGCGAACGATCGCGGCCCCCGCGTCCGTGCAGCTCCCCAAACAAGGAGCAGACATGGACTCATTCACCGCCACCGCCGAACGCATGCCCGAGCTGCGTGCTCGGATCGCTGCGCACCCCGACCGGTTCCGGATGCTGACCGGAGAGCGACCCACGGGCCGACTCCATCTCGGGCATCTCTTCGGCTCGATTCGCGAGCGTGTGCGGCTGCAAGCGCTCGGCGTGGAGACGTTCGTCATCTTGGCCGACTATCAGGTCATCACCGACCGGGACGTCGCCGGGAACATCCGCGAGAACGTCCTTGAGGCCGTGCTCGACTACCTTGCCGCAGGTCTCGACCCCTTGACGACGACGATCTTCACCCACTCGGCCGTCCCGGCGCTCAACCAGCTACTCCTTCCGTTCCTCAGTCTCGTCAGCGAAGCCGAGTTGCATCGCAACCCGACCGTGAAAGCGGAGCTGGCGGCGTCGGGACGAGCGTTGAGTGGACTTCTGCTCACCTACCCGGTGCACCAGGCCGCCGACATCCTGTTCTGCAAAAGCAATCTGGTGCCGGTCGGAAAGGACAACCTGCCACACGTCGAAGTCACCCGCACGATCGCTCGCCGATTCAACGAACGCTACGGACAGGTCTTCCCCGAGCCGGCGGCGCTCATTACCGAGGCCCCCGAACTCCCGGGCCTCGACGGCCGCAAGATGTCCAAGAGCTACGGCAACGCGATCGCCCTCGGGATCACGGCCGATGAGACCGCCGACGTCATCAAACGGGCACGGACCGACTCCGAGCGCTCCATCACCTACGACCCCGATCGGCGCCCCGAGGTGTCCGGGTTGCTGGCAACCGCCGCGATCATCCTCAGGCGTACCCCGATCGACCTCGCGGACGAGCTCGGAGACGCAGGGGCCGGCGCGCTCAAGAAGCTCACCATCGAGGCGGTGAACGACTTCCTGGCCGAACACCGCGCTCGACGAGCAAAGCTCACCGTCGACGATGCGGCAGCGGTCTTGCACGCGGGGAACGACCGAGCGCAGCGCATCGCCGCCGAAACATTGCACGAGGTGAGAGCCGCGATGGGCATGCTCTACTGATCGGTCAGTCCGCAAGTATCTGCAGCAGAGCGTCGTACGCGGGCGTCGGTTCTCCGTCGTCGAACAGGAGGTCGTGGCCTTGCTGCAGAGCCCCGTCGTCGTCGATCCACCAGTCGTATGCATCATCCACACCCCAGGTCGTGTACGACTCGCAGGCCTCGGAGCCCAGGCACGCCGCGAAAACCGTGGCGTACTGCTCTGCCTGAACGTCCCGCCCCTCATCGTCCGGGACGTCGTTCTCCGAGATGCGGACGATCAGCCCGGCGTTCGCGAAGTGATCGAAGGTCGTCGCGAGTTCGTCCGCCGAGAGCGCGTCGGTGTCGAGGTCGTAGACGTGAGCCTGCAGGCCCACGCCGTCGATGTGTCCGCCCTGGTCGTTCGTGTCGAGCGCGAGCTGGAGGAGGGCGTCCTGTCGGGGACCCGGCACGTCGGCACCGTTCTCATTGATGAACTGCCTCACGTCCGGGTCTGCGTCGTGAACCGCCTTCGAGACGACCACCGGGTACGTCGGTCCGAAAACGCGGTACCAGACGTTCTCCTGCAAGCTCGTGCCCTGGTCGATGTCGAACGGTTCGTTGACGACATCGAGCGAATCGAGTCGGCCCCTGAAGTGGGTGACGACCGTGTCCACGTAGTCCAGCAAGGCTTCGGCGCTGGCCTGGCGCTCAGGCTCGGAGTCGGCGGGGAGCTCGCGCATCCAACGGGGCATCGCCTCGCTGAACGCGATGGTGTGGCCGTGCACGGCGATCCCCTTGCTCGCCGCGAGGTCGAGCAGGGCGTCGGCCTCCTCGAAGTCGTACTCACCCTGTCGCGGGGAGAGTGCCTGCGGCTTCATCGCGTTCTCCGGCGTGAGGAGGCCGAAATTGCCCACGAGGTTCTCCGCGTACGGCGCGTCCGAGACGAGCGGACCGAGCGCCACCGCCGCTCCGATGAGGAAGCCCGGGCGAGCGCGGGAGGCGAGGGCTTGCAGTCCCTCCGGGGAGGGTTCCGCGTCGCCCGCGACGGGACCGGCGGCGGCCAGCGATGCACCAACTGGGGCAGTCGCCGTCAGCGTGTCGACCGTGAAGGACCCCTCCTCGCTCGACAACCCCAGCCAGAGCTCACCAGAGCTGAAGGCGTCTCCGAGGGGCAGCGAGGACAACGTGTCGCCGCCGCTGGTGATCTCGAGCCGGTCGCCGGAACGGCGTACGGAGAGCTGCCCCTCTGGGTCTGCGACCGTCACGTGTTCGTCCTGCACCGGCTCGGGGTCGGTCACGTCTTGGTGCCGGGAGCCGTCGAAGAGCGCGATGCGGAGAGCGTCATCACGGAGCGTGAGCATGAGGCCTGGAGGCTCGATCCGGAACTCGTCGGCGATCACCGGCGGCCGGTCGAAGACGGCCAGAGTGGCATCCGCGGTCACGTCGCTGAACGATGCGCTGACGGAGAAGTCGCCCGCGGCCAGCAGATGCGTCCCGGCGAGATCGACCGGCGGGTCCGGCCGGCCTCCTCCGCCGTCCTGTTCGACGATGGTCCGTCCCGTCGCCGTCACCCGCAGCGCATCGCCGTCAGTGACGATTCCGGGCACCTGCTGCCAGTCCTGCGCCAACAGGTCGATGATCGTGTCCGGTTCGGATGGCGGGCCCGTCGAAGTGCAACCGGTCAGGGCGAGAACGAGACCGACGGCCACCATGCCCACGACGCGGCGTCGCCCGGCTCTGGGACCGGACGCGCTGAACTCGTCGGCAGCGGACGTCGCCCGATGCTGGGTGGTCCCGCGTCGGCGGACGAGTGCGATCGGCATGAGAGGAGCGTATGCGACGGCGGTCCCGCGGAGTGGTCCTCACTCTCCGCCGATGACGCTCACCGCTTGGAGGCCGACGACGATGGCGTTGATCGGTACGGCGATGATGAGCACGACGACTGCGCCGATGACGGCGATGATCGAGTGCCGAGGCGTCCGCTTGTGGACCCGCGCCTGCAGGATGAGCACGACGATGGGCGAACCGATCGCGATCGCGGCGCCGAGCACGAACCCGCCGAGCATTCCGCCGCCGCTGAGCCGGTCCTCGGACGGACCGAACTCGCCCTGCAGTGCGAAGGAGAGTTGGACGAGCCAGCTCACCACCAGCAGCCCGAACAGGAGCAGCGTGATGCCGACGCCGGACGCTCGTCCGGTGACCGGTCCGTCCTGGTCGGCTGCGCCGGTTCCGGCGACTGACACGGAACCGGCGTCGGGCACGGCGGGCCTTGTGGCCGGGCTCGGCCCCGATGGCGGTTCGACCGGCAGCCTCATCCCGTCGCCGGTGTTCGGTTCGTCGCCCACTGCTTGCCCCTCAACGCTGGATCGGATGCCGGTGTCTCGGTATCCTCGTCGGCCTGTCGGTCTCCCCGAGAACGCCGAGATGATGCACCGGCGGAACGATGCTGCCACAGCGCGAGGTGATGCCGGCTCCGAGCTGCACCAGAGCGGTGACACGGATGAACCGATCGCCGGGTGAGTCCGTCGGTCATGGCCGACCGTTGCGATGACCAGCGCCCAGCTCAGACGGCCGTCCTGGCGAGGAGGTGGTTCGCGGCCGGTCCCCATCCTGTTGGATCCTCTCCCGGAGGAACCAGCACCAGGGAGAACCAGAGCACGAGGACGTTCCACCAGTCGGCCTCAGCTGCTGTCAGCGGACGCTCAGACGTGTATCCCTCGAGCAGCCAGGCGTGGACGTGGGTCGATACTGGACCCCAGTCACGGAAACGCGTTCCGAGCATCACGGCCGATTGCGCCAGCTCCATGATGGGGAAATCGAATCGGGCCTCCTCGAAGTCCAACACCGCCGCGATGTCGTGTCCTGCGCACAGGATGTTCGCGGCCCGGAAGTCTCCGTGGACGAGTTGCGCCGACAGCGGCTCGGTCGGTGAGTTGTCGACGAGCCTGATCAACGTCTCACGTGCCGATGGCGTCAGCAGGCCCGAACGGTCGGATTCCAGCCAACCGCTGATTCGTGTCGCAAGCGGCTTGGGTGGATCGGCGAACGCGCCCACGTCCTCGGTGTCCGGATATCGCGCCAGCGCAAGGTGCAGTCTGGCGAGAGCGGCGCCGGCGGCGATGACCTGATCCCTGTTCGTGACGTCCAGCAGCGAACCGCTGATCTGGTGTTGGAGACTCATCGACGTCCCATCGTCGATCGGTATCTGGAGCCGCCCGTCGACTGAGGGCACGGGTGCTGAAACGGGGAGTCCGCGCTCACCAAGCCATGCGGTGAGCTGCGTCAACGCAGCAAGCCGCGGGAACCTCGGCGGGAGAACGGACCACTTCGCGAGGAACGACCCGGACGGAGCGCTGATCCATGCCAGAGCGTTGTGGCCGCTCATCACGACCTGCGTGACCGATTCGACGTCGAGACCCCAGTGATCACCAACGGTGGCGGCCACCCATTCGCCGACCGCGGCGGCATCATTGAACCCGAACCGCGCGGCAACCACCTCCGCGGGATCGTCCGTCTCCCACAGCATCTCCAACAGCGGTGCGGTGACCCTGGTCATGCTTCCCCTTCGCGGTCAAAGCTGGTGCCGCACGAGGGTACCGCGCGCCCTCGAGATGACGCTCTGCTCGCGACCCCGACGCCTGCCGGTGACCGGGCCCGCTCGTCACGCCGAGAGCGCCGCCCGCACCTGCGCAGCCAGCAGCGGCACCGTCTCCTCCTGGAACCAGGGGTTCTTACTGCGCCAGCCGCGGGCGAGCGGCGACGGGTGCACGATCGGGAAGAGCGGGAGGTGGGTCTCCGCGGCACGGACGTTCTCCGTCAGGGTGCGACCGGCCCGCGGTCCGAGGTAGGCGCGCTGGGCGTAGGCGCCGATGAGGATCGTCAGGCGCACCTCGGTCAGGTGCTCGAGCAGGCGCGGATGCCAGCGCGGCGCGAAGTCGCGGCGCGGCGGCAGGTCGCCGCTCGCCCCCTTGCCCGGGAAGTAGAAGTCCATCGGGACGATCGCGACGTTCGCCGGGTCGTAGAACTCCTCAGGTGTCACGCCCATCCAGGAGCGGAGGAGGACACCACTCGGGTCGTTCCAGGGGATGCCCGACTCCTGCGCCAGACGACCAGGCGCCTGACTGATGATGAGCACGCGGGCCTCCGGGGAGGCGACGAAGAGCGGTTTCCAGCCGAGCTCGTGGGCCCACTCGTTCGACTCGTGCGCGGCGACCTCGGCTCGGAGACGGTCGATCGGATGCATCCCTGCAGTCTCCCACCGCGAGCGCAATACAGTGAGGGGATGGACGACGACCAGCGGCGACGGCGCCTCATCCCCGAGCCGGTGGACCGGTTCGCGACCGGCGAGGAGTACCCCGAGTACCGGGTGGACCTCGAACGCATCCGGTTCTCCCCGTACTTCGCGCGGTTGTCCGCGGTCACGCAGGTCGTCTCGCCCTCCGGCGTCGGTCAGGTCGTCCACAACCGGCTCACGCACTCGATCAAAGTGACCGCGGTCGCCCGTGCCATCGCGATGCAGCTCACCACGACGGATCCCGAGCAGAACGCCATCGTCGAGCGGCTCGGCGGCTGCGACCCGGTCGTGGTGCAGGCCGCCGCCTCCGCCCACGACCTCGGCCACCCGCCGTTCGGCCACCTCGGCGAGCAGGTCCTCGACCGCCTGGCACGTGAGCGGCTCGGCCTCGCGGAGGGATTCGAGGGCAACGCGCAGTCGTTCCGCATCCTCTCCGCACTCGACGTGTGCGAGACGGTGAAGGAGGGCCTCAACCTCACGGCCGCCTCCCGCGCCGCAGTGCTGAAGTACCCCTGGGGCCGCACCATCCACCGCCCCGACCTCGACCCGGCAGACCCCACCCGCATGCCTCGCGGATCGACCGCCAGCCGCTGGGAGACCGCGCCGCCGAAGTTCTCCGCGTACACCCTCGATCTCGACGACATGCTCGACGCCCGCAGCGCGTTCACCGCGATCGCGCCCTGGCAGCAGACCGTCGAGTGCTCCGTGATGGACGTCGCCGACGACATCGCCTACTCCCTGCACGACCTCGACGACTTCTACCGGGCCGGCGTCCTGCAGCAGGCGGCGGTGGCGGTCGAGTTCCGCACCTTCCTCCGCGACCAGCACACCCTCGCCGCGCTCGACGCCGAGGAACTCTGGAATCGCGCACCCGGCCACTCGCTCGAGCTGTTGCGAAGGCGGATCGTCTCACGCGACCCGTGGATCGCCAGCGACGAGCACTTCCGGGCGTCGGTCCAGCGGGTCGCGACCGAGCTCGTCGAAGGACTTCTCGCCGTCCCCTTCGACGGTTCCAGCCGAACCGAACGCGCCATCGAATCGTTCGTGTCGTCCTGGATCGGTCGCCTCCAGCGTTCCGTCCTCGTCGTGGAGGAGCCGAACGTGCGCTCCGGCCACGTGTCGCTCCTCCCCGAGGCGTGGCACGACGTCACGGTGCTGAAGTTCGTCCACACCCGGTTCGTCATCGACCGGCCGGACTTCGCCACCTACCAGCGAGGCCAGTCCCGGGTGCTCGACGTGCTCGTCACCGAACTGGACAGCTGGCTCGACGACCCCCGCGACGGCCCGCGCGCCCCGCAGAAGCTCCTCGACTTCGTCGAACTCGCCACCGACGGCTACTTCCGACTCCGGGCGGACAACCCCGACTGGCTCCCTGCGGACCCCGAGTCCGAGAGCGAGCGACCGCAGAGTGACCCGCGCGCCCTCGGGCGGCTCGGACGGGCCCGCGGCATCCTCGACTACGTCGCCTCGCTGACCGACGAACAGGCGACGGCGCTCGCCGCCAGACTGCGCGGCGATCGCGAGGCCTGGGCCTTCGGCAGCTGAGCGCAGCCTGAACGCCGACCCGGTTCCGGGCGATACCCGACGCATTTCGGATAGGTCAGAGCGGGGGATCGCTAGAACATCTAGCGTTGTCAACGGCGCCGGGAACCAGCCCGGAACCGAAACAGAACGGATGGCGCGCCTCATGGGAAACCTCCTCTACGGAACCCCTCCGACCCCGCACGAGATCGAAGACCGACTGCTCGCTCACCTGCAGACGGTCATCTTCACGAAGTTCCGCCGCAACGAGAGCTTCGCCTTCCACCTCGAAGCCGTTCCCGGCCGTGGAACCGGACGTCAGTCGCTCTGGCTGAACCCGATGATCCCCCTCCAGTTCTCGTTCTACGGCAGCCGTGCCCCCGAACTCAACCGCGAATGGTTGGCCGCGCTCCTCGAGCAGGCCAACAGCGCCAAGGGCATGCGCGTCGTCCCCGAGCCGGCAGCCGGCGCCGCGAAGCGCGTCGAGTCCGCAGCGTAAATCCGAACGGTCGGCGGCAACTGACCGACCATCGTCTCGACGCGCTCCGGCCGTCGGACGTCTCTGAAACACCAGTTGGGGGTGCCACCGTGACCACCGGTCTCCAGAGCGCGCCCGACTTCCTCGACCTGGACGACGCGCGAGCCTCACGTCGCCTGATCGACCGCACGGACATCGTGTTCCAGACCTCGCACGCCAGCTTGGACGCGGAGGGCGGGCTGTCCCTCAGTCGGACGTCCCTCAGCCTCGACGTCGACGGCGACACCGTCCGGGTTCCGGCGAATCACATCGTCGCCTGGTCGCTCCGTACCGAAGGCGGCCTCATCGTGGTGACCGTCTGGTCCGAGCGCCCGACCGCCGTCCACGAGACCACGGTCCTCCCGCGGTTCGCCCGCATGGCGTCGTCCGCGCTCACCGAGGTCCTGGGTGCGGAACACGGCTTCCTGCAAGGGACCGCCTGACATCGAGTGGTCTGCTCGGGCCGGAAACGACCCGCTTCGGGATGACAGCCGGGCTTCGCCGTGAGATTCTATGAGCGATGAGCGAAGAGACGGGACCCGCGGAGCGGTCCGAGGTCGCAGGCCGCGACGTCGATGAGGCTCGCGATCTGTTCGCCGGCGCGTACAACGCCGGCTCGATGATCATCGAACCCACCGAATCGGCGTTCACCTTCCGGTACACCGCGATCGGCGACGACGAGCTGACCCTGCGCGCCACCCAGTTCACCGGACGCGTCACCGGAACGGTGCTCACCGAGGGCGAGTACATCGTCTCGTGGCTGACGGCGGGCAGTGGGGCCACCGACCTCGCCGGCGCACCGATGCAGCTCGTGCACGGGCAGCCGGCGATGTTCGCGAACGACCGACTCGCCGAGTTCGACTTCACCGACTACCGGCAGAACCTCATGCACTTCGACGGCGGGTTCCTGGAGCGCGTGGCGGCCGAAGTGGAGGGGACGAGTGGGCCGATCCTCTTCGACACGACGGCTCGCCCCACGGGCGAACAGCTCCGTCGCTGGGCCGCCTCCGTGACGACCGTCGCGAAGGTCATCTACGACGACACCAGTCCTGCCGTCCTCCGCGCCGAGGCGAACCGGTCGGCGGCGATCGCGCTCCTCGAGACGTTCCCGCATACGGCCCTGCACGCGCCGGTGGAGATCGGCCTGCCGGACGCCGGGAAGACCCGCGCGGCCATCGAATTCATGATCGCCAACGCGCACCTCCCGATCCGTACTGAGGATGTGGCCGCAGCCGTCGGGATGAGCCAGCGCAGCCTCCAGAGCGCGTTCCGTCGGGAGCACGACATCACCGCGATCGACTACCTACGACGGGTCAGACTCGACCGGGTGCAAGAGGAACTGCGGAAGGCCGACCCCGGGCTGGCCACGGTCGCGGAGGTCGCCAGCCGGTGGGGGTTCGCGCACCTCGGGCGGTTCTCCGCCTCGTACACCAACCGCTTCGGCGAGTATCCGAGCACGACGCTCGGTTCCTAGCCGCCGGCCGTTCGGCTCAGAAGTCGCCGAACTCGTCGTACTCGTCGAGACCCGACAGCTTCTCCGTCTCGATGGCGGGAACGATCTCCAGCGCCCGGTTCGCGAAGGATTCCACGGTCACCTGCAGGCCCGGGCTGACCAGGACGTCCAGGTTGCGATCTGCGGAGAGCGGGACGTGGACGAAGCGACCACCGGCTTGGACGGCGGACTCGATCTCGCTCATCAGTGCCGAGATGTCGACACCCGACTCGATGTCGTACGAAACGCGGCCGATGGCGATGCTGTACTGCATGACCATCACCTCCGGGATCGGGTTGTTGCTGCAAGCGTATGGAACGCGCCTGTGGATCACGGTGGGTTGACCAAGGTCGCCACACGTGCAGGGGGTGTCGCCTCAGTCGTCCTCCTGGACGGTGACACTGCGGCGACACCCGCTATCGCGCGCGGTCGACGCGGGTCTCCTCCCAGACGGGCTCGTCGGAGGCCTGCACCCGGCCGTCGGAGCCGAAGACGAGGAAGCGGTCGAATCCGCGCGCGAACCAGCGGTCGTGGGTGACCGCGATCACCGTGCCCTCGAAACCCGCCAGACCCTGCTCGAGCGCCTCCGCCGAGACGAGGTCCAGGTTGTCGGTCGGCTCGTCGAGCAGGAGCAGCGTGGCACCGGAGAGTTCGAGCAGGAGGATCTGCAGGCGCGCCTGCTGTCCGCCCGAGAGGGATTCGAACGGCTGCTCGGCCGCGCCCGCCAGCCCGTAGCGGTCGAGCACGCGGCTGGCGGCCTCGCGGGGGAGACCCGACCGGTGCTCGTCGCCGCGGTGCAGGATGTCGAGCAGGGTCCGGCCGACGAGTTCGGGGTGCCGGTGCGACTGTGCGAACCACCCCGGTTGCACGCGCGCGCCGAGCTTGGCATGGCCGTCGTGCTCGACCGGGACGAGTGCGTCGCCAACTGCGGCGAGGTGCCCCGCGCCCGGATCGGGATCCGTCCCACCGCCGGCGAGCAGCCGGAGGAAGTGCGACTTGCCCGAACCGTTCGAACCGAGGACGCCGATGCGCTCGCCGAACCAGATCTCCGCGTCGAACGGCTGCATGAGGCCGGTCAGTTCCAGCCCCGTGCAGACGATCGCGCGGCGGCCCGTGCGTGCGCCGCGGAGACGCATCGTGACCTGCTGGTCCTTCGGCCGCTCCTCCGGTGGTCCGGCCTCCTCGAACTTGGCGAGTCGGGTCTGCGCGGCCCGGTAGCGGGAGGCCATGGAATCGTTGAACTTGGCCTGCTCGCGCAGACGCAGCACGAGTGCGCGCAGCTTCACGCGGTCCTCGTCCCAGCGCCGGCGGAGTTCGTCGAGTCGGTCGAGGCGGGCGTCGCGGGCCTCGTGGTAGCTGCGGAAGCTCGCGCCATGGGTCCACGTCGTGCTGCCGGCCGCGCCGACCTCGAGGGTGATGATGCGGGTCGCCGCCTGTGCCAGGAGCTCGCGGTCGTGCGAGACGAGGAGGACCGTCTTGCGGGTCTCGGCGAGCATCCCCTCGAGCCAGCGCTTCGTCGGGACGTCGAGCGAGTTGTCGGGCTCGTCGAGGAGGAGGACCTGCTCAGGGCCGCGGAACAGGGCCTCCAGGACGAGCCGCTTCTGCTCGCCGCCCGACAGCGTTCCGAGCGTCCGCCACTGCGCGCGGTCGTAGGGCACCCCGAGTGCCGCCTCGCAGCAGCTGTCCCAGAGCACCTCCTGGTCGTACCCGCCGGCGTCGGCGTACTCGGCGAGCGTCGTCGCGTAGGCCATCTGGGTCGCCTCGACGTCGTCCTCCATGAGGGCGAGCTCGGCGCGGTCGACCGCCTCTGCCGCGGCACGGACCCGCGGAGGCGCGACCTGGACGAGGAGGTCACGGACAGTCCGGTCGTCGTCGCCGCGACCGACGAACTGGTCCATCACGCCGAGGCCGCCGTCGATGGAGACGACCCCGGAGTCGGGCAGGAGCTCGCCGCGGATGATCCGCAGGAGCGTCGTCTTGCCGGCACCGTTCGCTCCGATGAGCGCGGCGATCGCCCCTTCGCCGACGCGGAACGAGACCTCGTCCAGCAGGGTCCGTCCGTCGCTCAGCGTGTAGCTGAGGTCGCTGACGTCGATGTAGCCCATGGTGCGCACTCCCCAGGGAGCCGATCGCTCCCGAACGGGCCCGCGCTGGTTCGCGCCGGGCCGCCCACCGCCTGGCGAGCCGACCAGTCTAGCCGCGCCGGTCCGGCCGCGCGCATCTGCCGCTGCGCACGACTCCCGGTCACTGAGCTTGCCCTTTCACTGAGCCCGACCCCGGTCACTGAGCCCCCACCCCGGTCACTGAGCTTGTCGAAGTGCCCCGACCGCCCTTCGACAAGCTCAGGGACCGGAGGAGGTCAGCTCAGGGACCGGAGGAGGGCAGCTCAGGGACCGGAGAGTCGCGCGGCTCAGGCGAGCGAGGCCGCGATGTCACCGATCCACGTGCGCACCGACGCGTCGTGCTCGTCGAACCAGTCGCCCTCGTAGCCACGCGGGACACCTTCGACCACCATGACGAGCGCGAGGTACAGCGACCACAGGCGCGCGCGGGTCCGGGCGTCCTCATCGGGCAGGAGCTCGCGGCCGGACGTCTCGCGGTAGGCGCGGAGGAGTTCCGAGTCGGCGGCGACCGTCTCCGGCACGTCGGTGAAGAGCGCCAGGGAGACGAGGTCGGCGGTGGGGTCGGCCCAGTGCGCGCGCTCATGGTCGATGACGCCGGTCAGTTGGGCGGCCTCCGCCCCGTGTTCGGGCATGACGAGGAGGTTGCCCTCCCAGAGGTCGAAGTGGACGAGCGTCGGCTCCGTCACGCTGTCGAAGGCCGGCAGCGCGGTGTCGATCAGGTGTCGGATCTCGTCCGCCGCGACCGGGAGGTCGACCTCGAACCGCAGGGCGTCGGCGAGGACGGCCTCCATGACGAGCCGGTAGGCGTCCGCGGCATTGGCCGCCTGAAGCTCCGGGCGGAAGGGGTAGCCGAATCGGTTCCCCTCGGCGAGGCCGGTCGATGGATCGATGGACGCGGCCTCCGCCGGGATGTCGACGTCGTCTGGTTCCACGTGGAACGGCGTGCGACCCGCCTCGTGCAGACGGGCGAGCGTGCGGCCGAGGACGTCGCGGGCGAGGGGGACGGTCTCGGTGCTGTTCGCCGGTCGGCCGGTGAGTTCGGTCATCACGAGGGCGTCGCGTCCGTCGAGCGTCGCCTCGAAGACGATCTCCGGCTGCGGCACCTCCGCACGGCCGAGGATGCGGAGGGCGAGCGCCTCGGTCGCCATGAGGGACCGCTCGTAGGTGAGGCCGGCCGCGTCCGCGGGGGAGAGCTTCACGATGACGCGCTCGCCGCCGTCGAGTTCGACCGCTGCGACCTCGTTCGCCGTGCCCGCTCCGAGCATCGTGATGGTCGGGCTGCCGGGCTGCATCGCCGGTCGCTCGGCCGCCCAGTGCTCGGCGACCGCCATCATGGTGTCACTGGGGCGAGGGGTTCGGCTCATCCGCCCACGGTAGTCGACGGTGTGGCGCTCCCGCTCCCGCTGCCCGTCGGCTCAGGAGATCGGTTCGCAGGTGAGAATCCGCGTGAAGATCGCAACGAGCTTCGAGTCGTCGCCATTGTTTCTCGCCGCATGACAGGCCGCGTGCAAGTCCTCGCGCTCGACCCGACCCCACTCGAGACCGCGCCCCGACTCAGCGAGCAGCTGCGCGAAGAACTCGCGTTGCGTTCGGCCGTTCCCTTCACGAAACGGATGCGCGAAGTTCATGTAGTCGTAGAGATAGGCGACTTCGGCGGCGAGGTGATCGTCGGTGACTCCGCGGAGGAGGTCCGAATCCGCTATCCGTTGAGCCGCGTGGGCTACGGGGCGGCCGATCTCCGCCGGAGGCATGAAGGACTCGCCACCATCTCGCGCAAGTCCGACGGTGCGAAGTTCACCGGCCCATTCGTAGACGTCTTGGAAGAGCTGGCGATGCAGTGCTTGCACGTGGCTGAGGTCGTAGGTCCGTTTCACGAGCGTCGGATCGGCGCGGAGTTCGGCGAGGCGATACTCGACGAGGTCGTCCTCGGCGGCTTGGAGCTGTTCCGCGTCGACGATCCCCAGCGTGTTTCGGAGGACCCCTGAGTCAGGCCCCCATAAGTAACCGAGCCAACGAGATGCTGCATCCCCCAGCTCCCAGGGACGCTCGATGGTCAATCGAGACCGTAGCGCGAACGCACCCGTTGGCCGAGCTGCGCGATGTCGATCTCGCCTCGGACGTAGGCATCCTGGTCAGCCCGCGTCGCGGGGGTGCTCTGTGATCCCTCGAGCTCTGAGGATCGGCGAGCGTCTTCGATCGCCCGCTGCCGTCGGTCCTGTGCAGTGTCCAAAGTCATAGCGTCGTCCTCCTGACGCCAGTGTAATCGGGCGTCCCTCGAGCGATGCCACCGTCTCTGGGTGGCTGCGGTGTCGATGCGATTCGTCCACAACTCCCGCTGGATTCGCGGGCGGCTCACGCGGGGTGCGGGACCTCCTGGCGGGCGGCGTCGGTGGGCTCATCCTGCAGGAGTTGTGGACGACGGCGAGAGCGCTTCGCGGCGGTGGACGCACCGATGATGACGATCAGGCCGAGCAGGGTGATGGCCGCTCCGGCCCAGATCGGAGAGGTGTAGCCGAGGCCGGCGGTGATCGTGACGCCGCCGAGCCAGGCGCCGAGCGCGTTGCCGAGGTTGAACGCGGCGATGTTCGCTCCCGAGGCGAGCGTGGGAGCGGCCGACGCGTACCGCATGACCCGCATCTGCAACGCGGGGACGGTCGCGAATCCGAAGCCGCCCATGAGGACGAGGGCGATCACGGTGGCGACGGGCGACTGTGCGGTCGCGGCGAAGGCGACCAGGATCACGGTCAGCACCGCGATGACGACGATGAGCGTCCGGTCGATGTTCCGGTCGGCCGCCTTGCCACCCACGATGTTGCCGACCAGGAGTCCGACGCCGAAGAGGATGAGGAGCCACGGCACCGTGGTCGAGGCGAAGCCGCTGACCTCCGTGAGCGTGTACGCGATGTAGGTGAACGCACCGAACATGCCGCCGTAGCCGAGGACCGTGACAGCGATCGAGAGCCAGACCTGGCCGGAGCGGAACGCGCGCAGCTCGGCGAGGAGCGACGCCGGGGCTTCGTCACGCTTCGGCTTCGGCACGAGTGCCAGGATGC